>SAMEA104404106__coassemble_675_pt1 | contig 32545 bp, 23 predicted proteins | sample SAMEA104404106__metabat2_low_PE_044 | metagenome-assembled genome bin SAMEA104404106 (sample SAMEA104404106) | Balaenoptera acutorostrata
ACTCGCGACCCTAACCTTGGCAAGGTTATGCTCTACCAACTGAGCTATTTCCGCAGGTTTGTTTGGTGAAGGAAATGAGACTCGAACTCACACGAAAATACTTTCACTACCCCCTCAAAGTAGCGCGTCTACCAATTCCGCCATTCCTCCAAGAAACCCAATAAGCGACTTGCATCGTCTTATCATTATGTGAGCGGAAAACGAGACTCGAACTCGCGACCCTAACCTTGGCAAGGTTATGCTCTACCAACTGAGCTATTTCCGCAGGTTTGTTTTTCAATCGTTTCATTCAGTAACTGTCGTTTCATTCAGTAACCGTCATTTCCCGATTGCGAGTGCAAAGGTAGGCAAAAAATTGAAACCTCCAAAACTTCTGCAACATTTTATTTCACTTTTTCTCAACTTTTGATATAATATTCTGATTTTCAATCGCTAAAAAATGAAAAAAAGTTTTAATATTTTCTAGGGGTTTTAATTGGGGATTTTCATACACCTTATTAATATAAATAAAGCTTTTTTAGGCTTGTCGATTTTTTTGTTGAGAATTGATGAGTTTTGTTATTTTTTGATGAGAAAACAGCGAATGGAGGGGCTGGAAAGGGGACGAACAAGAATCAAGCAAGGGACGAACAAGGGACGAACAAAGGACGAACAAAGGACGAACAAGGGACGAACAAGGGACGAACAAGAATGTTTGAATATCCCTGATGATAAAAAATGAGGTGTGACTGCTTTCATTTTGCGTCTCACAGATGTGGGACAACTGTCTCACATCTGTGGGACAACTGTCTCACATCTGTGTTGACGAAAACATATCGTGACTAAATTTCAACTAGTTGAAGGCACTGAACCCTAAGAATAGCACAAGAAGTTGCGACAATTAGGGTAAAATGAAAAAACGACGGAGTCAGGGAATCATCAATCCACAACCTTAAAGCGGGCAAATTTAAGCAACAGCTGCTTATCTCCCGCATGCTGGAAACGAACCGTGGCTTTGCAATTGTCGCCAGTTCCTTCCACGAGGATTACTTCTCCAATGCCGAAACGATCGTGTTCTATGCGCTGTCCCGCTGCCAGACTGGCTATAGGGGCACCTGATGCGCCTGCCGGCGTTCTGCTGCCCATGGCTAGACCGCTTGCGCCGGGTCCTGAACTCGTAGGAATGCGACGGAGTTTACGTGGGGCTGCGGGCTTCACGAAACGATGAGGTTCGCTGGATGGAATTTCTCCACCGTCAAACATTGATGGTCCGTTGTCAGGACGCGCGATAACGCGGTCGCTGTAGCTTTCTCTGCTGCCATAACCGCCTGAGCTGCGTGAACTGCTTCCGAAGCTGGTTCCGCTACCCTGGTATCTGTCGCCTCCAAAGCTATGGTTGGTTGCACCGACTTGAGTACTACCTTGAGTACTGCCTTGAGTACTGCCTTGAGTTCGACCTTGGTATCTGTCTTGAGTTCTCTCCTCTCCTGGCCGAGCTAGGTAGCGTGAGTCAATATCGCGGAGGAAGCGACTAGGGGAACAGAATTCCGGGTGACCGAATTTGTAACGGTTCTTTGCACATGAGAGGTAGCAGTGTTCTTCGGCGCGGGTGATGGCCACGTAGAAAAGACGACGTTCTTCTTCTAGCTCGCGGGGATTAGTGATGGCGCGGTCGCCTGGGAAGAGGTTTTCTTCCAGACCTACCACGAAGACGTTCTTGAATTCTAGTCCTTTGGCGGCATGAATGGTCATAAGAGTGACTTTAGGCGTGTCTTTGTCTTTTTCGTTGTCCTGGTCGGTGAGCAAGGAGACTTCTGAGAGGAAGTGAGTCAGTCCGGTGTCGGAATTGCCTTCTTCTTCGCGGTCGGCACAGAAGGTGTCCATACCGTTGATCAGTTCCTCGATGTTTTGCTGGCGACTCAAGTTCTCTACGGTGCGTTCATGTGTAATATCGGCCATGATACCAGAGCGCTGTACTATGTCGCGTCCCATTTCGGAAGCATCTTTGGTATTCATCGCCACACAGAAAGATTCTATGAGTTCACGGAAGTTCTGTAGTTTGGTGTGAGTGCCTTTGTTGATGTTGACGCTGTAGCTCAGTGGCTCGCAGATAACTTGCCAGAGGCCGACACCGTGGTCGCTAGCTGCTACACCTATTTTCTTGAGGGTGGTCTCGCCTATTCCGCGTGCCGGATAGTTGATGACGCGTTTCAGAGCTTCCTCGTCGTTCGGATTGACAGCGAGACGGAAGTATGAAATGACGTCTTTTATTTCTTTACGCTGGTAGAATGAGAGGCCACCGTAGATGCGGTATGGTATGCCTTTCTTGCGGAACACTTCCTCGAAGATGCGGCTCTGGGCGTTAGTGCGGTACAAAATGGCACACTCGTCGTAGCCGTAGTTCTTGCGGAGGTGGAGGTGGAGTAGCTGACCGGCAACTATCTCGCCTTCTTCTATGTCGCTGTAGGCGTTGGTCACGGTGATGGGTTCGCCGGCCTCTTTTTCCGAGAAGACATTCTTCTGTATTTGTCCGCGATTCTTGGCTATGAGGCTGTTGGCGGCGTTCACTATGACTTGTGTGGAGCGATAGTTCTGCTCCAGTTTGAAGAGTCGTGCGTCGGTATAGAGACGGGTGAAGTTGAGGATGTTGTCTATGTTGGCTCCTCTGAATGAGTAGATGCTCTGGGCGTCGTCGCCTACCACACAGACGTGTTGCTGATGAGTGGTCAACTGCTGCACGATGCTGTGCTGGGCGTAGTTGGTATCTTGGTATTCGTCTACCATGATATACTTGAAACGCTCGGCATACTTATTGCATATTTCGGGATGGTTCTTGAAGAGCAGGTAGGTATAAACTAACAAGTCGTCAAAATCCATCGCGTTGCTCTGCTTGCAGCGTTCCCAGTAGCGACGGTAGATGTCACGCATGGCGGGTATATTGGCCTCTTTGTCCACATTGAAGAATTCGCTGCTAGCTGCATACATCTCGGGCGATACCAGATGGTTCTTGGCATTGCTGATGCGTGAAGCCAGCAGACCCGGTTTGTAGACCTTGGTATCGAGATTCATCTCCTTAACAAGAGTGTTAATCAGACTTTTCGAGTCGGACGCGTCATAAATTGTGAAGCTCGATGTAAAGCCTATCGATGTGGCCTCAGCACGCAGTATGCGCGAGAAGATAGAGTGGAAGGTTCCCATCCACAAGTAACGGGCACGTTCCTCTCCCACCTGCTTCGCGATACGTTCCTTCATCTCCCTCGCCGCCTTGTTGGTAAATGTCAGCGCCAAGATTGACCACGGCTCATATCCGTTGTCCAACAAGTAAGCTATTTTATACGTCAGCACGCGTGTCTTGCCTGAGCCTGCGCCGGCGATAACCAGCGACGGACCCTCGTTGTAAAGCACAGCTGCGCGCTGACTTTCATTCAATTCGTCTAAGTATGTTGTCATAATTGATAATTCTTAATTCGTAAACGATGATTCAGAGAGCAAAGATACAAAAAATGAATCAAAAATTATCAATTTAAATTTGCTCTCTAACTGAAGTAAAAGTGCTATCTTTGCAGCCAAATTTTTATCGGACATATTATCGGATATAATATCGGACATATTATCGGACAAATTATAGAACGATTTTATCGTTTTTAAACTTTTTTTGAACTATGAATACAAAGGTAAAAGGTTATTTGCTAGGGGCGATTGCTGCGGCTACTTACGGAATGAATCCGCTGTTTGCGCTGCCTCTTTATGCTGATGGGATGAGTACGGATTCAGTCCTCTTTTTCCGCTATTTGTTTGCTATTCCTATCCTGGCGCTGATGCTTAAGATGCGCGGCCGCGATTTTAAGGTCAATAAGAAGGAGTTGGGTATGCTTGTGGGTATGGGACTTCTATTATCTATGTCGTCGCTGACGCTGTTCTTGAGTTATAATTACATGGAGGCGGGTATTGCTTCTACCATTTTGTTTGTCTACCCTATCATTGTGGCGGTGCTGATGACGGTATTTTTTAAGGAGAAGCTCACTATTCAGACGGTGGTGTGTATAGTACTGGCACTGTCGGGTATAGGTCTGCTTTACCAGACGTCAGATGGAGCCACGCTCAATATGTTCGGGGTGATGTTTGTCTTCCTTTCGGCTCTTTCATATGCGCTGTATATCGTGGGAGTGAATCGTCCGCCGCTGGCGGGGATGGCTACGCTGAAAGTGACGTTTTATGTGCTTCTCTTTGGGCTGTCTATCTATATCGTCCGACTTGGTATGGAGGGTCAGATGCAACTGCCTACTAAGTGGTATTACTGGGGCAATTTGTTGGCTTTGGCTATCTTCCCTACCTGCATTTCGTTCTTGTGTACTACTAGCGCCATTCAGTACATTGGTTCTACGCCAACGGCTATCTTAGGGGCTCTTGAACCGGTAACGGCTATCTTCTTTGGTATCACGGTGTTTGGCGAGGTGCTGACTATGCGTGAGGCTATCGGTGTAGTGTTGATTATAGCTGCCGTTAGTTTTGTGGTGGCTGGCGGTAAAGTGGCAAGACTGTGGAATCGAGCGCGTAAGATGTTCCCGCGAATTCCGAGTCTTAAGTTTTCTAAAAAGAAATAAAAAGTATAGAAATAGCAAAAGGTCGTATCAGTCTGCCGATTTTTCATCGGTGCTCTGATACGACCTTTTGCTATTTCTTCTCAATTTCTTTTCGATCCTATTCTTCTTTCGAATTCTCTTCGGAATCACTTCAAATTCACTTCGGAATCACTTCGAATCCTCTTCAGAATCACTTCAAATTCACTTGAACCGAAAACAATTTTAATTAGAATCGATTTTCACACAGGGGTTCCCCCCTCACACAACCATTCTTACAGCCCTTGCTTCTTCGCCTCATTCCAGAGAACATCCATCTCATCAAGCGTCATCTCAGTCAGTTTCTTGCCCTCCTTAATACTATGAGCCTCAACATAATTGAAACGACGGATAAACTTCTGGTTGGTACGTTCCAACGCATTGTCAGGATTAATCTTGTACAGACGAGCTGCATTAATCAGGCTGAACAACACATCACCAAATTCAGCCTCAGCCTTCTCCTTGTCCATGTTGCCAACCTCAGCCTCAAACTCGCCGATTTCTTCTTTCACCTTCTTCCATACATCTTCACGCTTCTCCCAGTCAAAACCTACGTTGCGGGCTTTATCTTGGATGCGGTAAGCCTTGATGAGCGATGGAAGAGCATCAGGTACTCCGCTCAAAACGGTCTTGTTGCCGTCTTTCTCCTTCATCTTCAGCTGCTCCCAGTTCTGGATGACTTGCTCGGCAGAATCCGCCTGAACTTCACCAAATACGTGCGGGTGACGGAAGATGAGTTTGTCGCATAGTTTGTCGCATACGTCCTTGATATCGAAGTCGTTGGTTTCACTGCCTATCTTAGCATAGAAGACTACATGAAGTAGCACGTCGCCCAATTCTTTGCAGATGTTCATCTTGTCGTTCTTCATCAGAGCATCGCAAAGTTCATAAGTTTCTTCTATGGTGTTCGGACGCAGACTCTCATTGGTTTGTTTTCTGTCCCACGGACATTTTACTCGCAGCTCATCCAGTACGTCGAGTAATCTACCGAATGCCTGCAGTTGTTCTTCTCTTGTATGCATGTTGTTTTGTTTTAATTCAAATGAGTAATCTATATTAGGGTAATCTATAGAAGTAATCTAAATGAGTAATCTAAATGAGTAATCTAAATGAGTAATCTAAATGAGTAATCTAAATGAGTAATCTTAAGAACTAAGATGTGAAATTATAACTCATCAGGACGAATGCCCAGGGCCTGAAGAATAGCAAATCCCAACATCTGGAATTCATAAACAGCCTCGCCTGACGGCGGATTCATACCGAAAACTGTGACACCCTCCTTGCCTTTCATCTCTTTTATATAAGAAGCAATGGCCGATGCATAACTTGACTCGTCTGGAATAGCTACGATGCGCTTCGTATCTTTGCACTCGCCTACCAACTGCAGCGATTCGATGAAAAGGTCTTCATTTGTGGCCATTATTGCAGGCTGGAAAGCATATAGCGAGAATTCACCCAGATTACCTTTGAAGGCTACGTTGTTCAACTCTTTCTCGAGGTTGCCAGGTACGCAGTCGCTCATGACTGTATGCTGTGCATCGTAAATAAATATCACCTGCACGGCGTTGTCGCTACCACGCAAACTAGCATCTAGTCCGATGCATTCCAACAGACAGGCCAGATCAGCCTTAGGCAGGTCGCGGTTCAACACCTGTGAAAAGTGGCTGCGCATATCTGCCACTACCTTATTCATATAAGCGGCATCTATGAGTACCACGTTTTGAGCAAATTCTATCTTCTGTTCCATAACTTTTTCTTTTAGGGGTTAAAGTTACAAAAACTTTGCTGACATTTTGTTGTTTCATTCGGACAAAATTGCAGTACATAATCGTAAGCAACTGACTTTTAGTCAGATAAGTTCTTTCTCCATGGCTTGGCAAGCTTTTTGATGTATAGGAAGTGAGCTTAAAAAGCAATAAAGCTAGTTAAAGGAACTAGCAGAAAAAGGAGGCTGGCAACAGAGATTTAGAGAAAAAGCAACTAGCGAAAAGCGCTAGAGAAGAAAGGAGGCTGGCAACAGAGATTTATTTTAAAATTAAGCAAACAAGAAAGCAATCAAACAAAGAAAACAAGTGAAAGGAGAAAATATATGAACTTTAACAATTTTACAATCAAATCACAGGAAGCCATTCAAGAGGCGGTCAATCTCGCACAAAGCCGCTCTCATCAGGCTATCGAACCGGAGCATTTGTTGGCTGGAGTACTGAAGGTGGGCGAAAATGTAACCAACTTCATCTTCCAGAAACTCGGAATCAACGGACAACAGGTGGCTGTGGTGCTCGACCGACAACTGGGGTCGCTTCCGAAGGTGACGGGGGGCGAGGCGTACCTGAGCCGTGATGCAAATGAGGTACTGCAGAAGGCGGTCGAGAGTTCTAAAGCGTTGGGCGATGAGTTTGTGTCGCTCGAGGCACTCATCCTGGCACTGCTCAATACTAAATCGCAGGTGGCTGGTATCTTGAAGGATGCGGGCATGAATGAAAAGGAACTGCGCACGGCTATCAGCGAACTCCGCCAGGGGCAGAAGGTGACTTCGCAGTCGAGCGAGGATACGTATCAGTCGCTCAGTAAGTATGCTATCAATTTAATTGAAGCTGCTCGTAATGGCAAACTCGACCCGGTAATCGGTCGCGATGAAGAAATCCGCCGTGTGCTGCAGATTCTGAGCCGACGAACTAAAAATAACCCAATCCTTATCGGGGAACCGGGTACTGGTAAGACGGCTATAGTGGAGGGTCTGGCGCAACGTATATTGCGTGGGGATGTTCCTGAAAATCTGAAGAATAAGCAGTTGTTCTCACTAGATATGGGGGCACTCGTGGCGGGAGCTAAGTATAAAGGCGAATTTGAAGAGCGACTGAAATCGGTCATCAATGAGGTCACTAAATCAGAAGGTAACATCATCTTGTTTATTGATGAGATCCATACCCTCGTTGGCGCTGGTAAGGGTGAAGGTGCCATGGATGCGGCGAATATCTTGAAGCCGGCGCTGGCGCGTGGCGAACTCAGAAGTATCGGTGCTACTACTCTCGATGAGTATCAGAAGTACTTCGAGAAGGATAAGGCTCTGGAACGTCGTTTCCAAACGGTGATGGTCGATGAACCGGATACGCAGAGTTCTATTTCTATCCTCCGCGGACTGAAGGAGCGTTATGAGAATCATCATCAGGTGCGTATCAAAGATGAGGCGATTATTGCTGCTGTGGAATTGAGCAACAGATATATCACGGAAAGATTCTTGCCGGATAAGGCAATCGACTTGATGGATGAGGCTGCAGCCAAACTGAGAATGGAACGTGATTCGCTTCCTGAGGAACTCGATGAAATAGAACGAAGACTCAAGCAGTTGGAGATTGAAAGGGAAGCTATCAAGCGTGAACATGATGAACAGAAGCTGGCTCAACTAAATAAGGAGATTGCTGAACTTAGAGAACAGGAGACTAGTTTCAAGGCAAAATGGCAGAGTGAAAAGGAACTGGTGAATAAGATTCAGCAGAATAAGAAGGATATAGAGCAACTGAAGTTTGAGGCTGATAAGGCGGAACGTGAAGGTGATTATGGTCGCGTGGCGGAAATCCGATATGGTAAGTTGCAGGCGCTGGAGGATGAAATCAAAAACATCCAGACCGACTTGAAGCAGAAGCAGGGCGACTCGGCGATGATTAAGGAAGAAGTCACTGCCGAAGATATTGCCGACGTGGTATCTCGCTGGACTGGTATCCCGGTCAGCAAGATGCTGCAGAGTGAACGCGAGAAGTTGCTCCATCTGGAGGACGAACTTCATAAGCGTGTGGTAGGTCAGGACGAAGCGATTGTTGCTGTGTCTGATGCCGTTCGCCGTAGTCGTGCGGGACTGCAAGACCCGAAACGTCCGATTGGTTCGTTTATCTTCCTGGGTACAACGGGGGTAGGTAAGACCGAACTGGCAAAGGCGTTGGCCGAATACCTCTTCGACGACGAGAGCCTGATGACCCGAATCGACATGAGCGAATATCAGGAGAAACATAGCGTCTCTCGACTCATCGGAGCGCCTCCGGGATACGTAGGATATGATGAAGGTGGTCAGTTGACTGAGGCTGTGAGACGTAAACCGTATTCGGTGGTTCTCTTCGACGAGATCGAAAAAGCGCATCCGGATGTGTTTAATACGCTCTTGCAGGTATTAGACGACGGACGACTCACCGATAATAAAGGTCGTACGGTCAACTTTAAGAATACGCTCATCATCATGACGTCTAATCTTGGTAGTGCGTACATCCAGAGCCAGTTCGAAAAGATGACTCCGATGAATCACGACCAGGTGGTAGAGGATACCAAGAATGAGGTGATGAATATGCTGAAAAAGACCATTCGTCCTGAATTCTTGAACCGTATCGACGAGACCATCATGTTTATGCCGTTGAACCGTCCGCAGATTGAACAGATTGTACGTCTGCAAATCAATGGAATCCGTAAAATGCTCGAAGAAAATGGTGTCACTCTACAACTTACCGACGAGGCGGTCGACTTCATGGCTACTGCGGGTTATGACCCAGAGTTTGGTGCTCGACCGGTGAAGCGTGCTATCCAGCGCTACTTGCTGAATGATTTGTCGAAGAAACTTCTTGCACAAGAAGTTGATAGAAGTAGACCGATCATCGTTGACCAGGCAGGAGAAGCCTTAACATTTAGAAATTAAAGCTAGCGCTGTTCTTCTTTTCTGAAAAGAAAAGAAAAGAAAGAACCAAGAAAGAAGAATGTCTCTCAGGGAGTCCTCGAAGGACACCCTGGGAGCTTTTTGCCATATTTTTGTTCTGAAAACTGAATAATCATGTTTGTTTAAGTGCCAACTTATACCTATTTTTGCAGCTCTTTTTGCGGTTCTTTTTGCAGCTCTTTTTGCAGCTCTTTTTGCAGTTCATTCGCGAAAAGCAGAAAATATTAAATTTTACAACACTTATTTTTATGAATTTTATTACAAAAAACATTGCTAAACTGACTTTCGGTATCCTCTTTTTGTCTTCAGGACTCACTTCTTTGCATGCACAAGACTCTACGCACAAACTTGAAAACATGCATGTCACTATCCAGGCCACAGACTATAAACATAGTAAGTTTGTTGAACATGAAACCATTAAAAGAAAGGAGTATATCTTCGGAAAAGCAACTTCTTATAAAAAGAATGGAGAAGCTAACGCGGGAATTATGTTGCAGCCGTATGCCGATTATGTCATCAAAAGTAATATGGCTGGAGGTAGCTATAATGTTACTATTCATTATCAGATAGACAAGGAAACTGCTCCTAAAAATCCAATGTTGGCTATCGCTATTGATGCGCAGAAGCCGCAATACATCGAAATCAAAAACAAACTTGTTAATACGGTAAAGGCTAATTTTAAAGTAAAATTCATCAAGGGAAAAAGTCATACTATCAGAGTTTGGTTCCCTTCTCAAGGGGTAAAAATTAATGAACTGAAAATCAATAAGGCGCTGGTGAATAAAAAGTCTTAGTTCATTCCGTATATATGTGCTTCACCACAAAATAGCAAAAGGTGAAGCGCATTTATAGAAACCCGGTTTCTCAAAAATTAGTGGTTGTTTGAAACAGACAACTTAAATGTAGAAGATAAAGTTTGAAAAATGTTTCTATTTGTCGTACTTTTGTATCAAATAAATACTTTTAGAAACATGAACCTTAAAAAAATCATTCTTCCCGTAAGTTTTCTGCTGATAGCAGGAGCAATGCAGGCACAGATAATGCCTTGGGAAAACCGCACAGAAACAGACGGCGATCCTTTCGCTAAAACATCAACCGTCCTATCGGATGGAACTCTTAAACTCAAAGAAGTACTCAACGGAAGCCTCATCCAGACTCGAGGCGTCGGAGCTATGAACTGGCTCAAGGACGGCGAACGTTACAGCCGACTGGAACCGAGTAAGGATAAACTCGGATTGGAGGTGGTGGCTTATCGTGCTAAAGATAATCAGCGCGAAGTAATCATTCCCGCTAAACTCTTTATTAATAAGGAAACAGGAAAACATATCGGCATACGGAGCATTGCTTGGAGCAAGAATAATGATAAAGTATTGGTATACAACAACACACGTCGTGTATGGCGTTATGATACTCGTGGCGATTACTGGGTGCTGAACTTGACAACAGGAAACTTGCAACAACTCGGAAAAGGACTGCCTGAATCATCACTGATGTTCGCTAAGTTCTCACCAGATGCAACACGTGTGGCATACGTATCCAAGAATAATGTGTACGTGGAAGACCTCGCCACCAGCAAAATCACCCAACTCACACACGACGGCTCAGAAACTATCGTCAACGGAACATTCGACTGGGTCTATGAAGAAGAATTCAACTGCCGCGATGGGTTCCGATGGAGCCCTGATGGCAAACACATCGCCTTCTGGCAAAGCGACACAGAGGGAACAGGCTTCTTCGACATGATCAATAATACCGATTCCATCTACCCTACTTTCGTACATTTCCCATACCCGAAAGCAGGCACCACCAACTCGGCCGTAAAGGTAGGATACATAGCAGCCGAAGGAGGAGAACCAACCTGGATCAACATCCCAGGCGACCCGCGTAATCATTACATCCCGCGCATGGACTTCATTCCTGAAAGCAACGAGCTCTTCATCCAGCAGATGAACCGCCAACAAAATACTAATAAGGTATGGATTGCAAAAATTGGTAATACTCAGCCAACAAACATCTTTACCGATAAAGATGCAGCTTGGTTGGACACCAACGATAATATCCAATGGCTGAAAAACAACCAGTGGTTTACTTGGGAAAGTGAACGCGATGGATGGCGCCACCTCTACCGCGTCAGTCGCGACGGACAGCAGATCGTCCCAATCACCAAAGGCGATTTCGACTACATCTCATCCGTAGGAACCGATACCCAGAAAGGCATCACCTACTTCATCGCCTCACCCGACAATTTCACACAGCGCTACCTCTACTCAGCCAAACTATTCGGCAACGGCGAAGTCAAGCGCCTCAGCCCAACCGACCAGGAAGGACAGCATCGCTACAACATGTCGCCAACCGGCAAGTGGGCCGTTCACACCTTCAGCAACGCTGCCACCCCAAGCATCATCGACATGGTTTCATTCCCGAAACACAAATCGGTACGCATGATTGAAGAAAACAAGAAAGCTCGCGAACAATATGCAGCCCTCGGTCTCAATGCAAAAGAATTTGTGAAAGTAACTTCAGGAAAGTTAGAACTTGACGCTTGGATGATTAAACCAAAGAATTTTGACCCGAACAAGAAATACCCGGTCATCGTTGAGGTATATGGCGAACCAGCTGGTTCTACTGTACAGGATGTATGGGGAGGTGGCGACCTATGGAATCAGTATATTGCCAACCTCGGCTACATAGTAGTGAGCATCGAAAATCGCGGAGCTAACGCTCCCCGCGGACGTGAATGGCGTAAGTGTATATACGGAGAAGTAGGTACTTTTGCTTCTCAGGATCAGGCGCAGGGTATTCTTGATATGGTGAAACGATATCCGTTTATTGATAGGGATCGTATTGGTATTACTGGTTGGAGCGGTGGTGGTAGCCAGACGCTTAATTCGATGTTCCGTTATCCGGATGTGTTCCGTACGGGTATTGCGATTGCGGCTGTGGCCGATCAGCGTACGTATGATACGGTGTATCAGGAGCGTTACATGAACACTCCCCAAAATAATCCAGAAGGATACCGCTTAGGTTCCCCAATCACATGGGCAGCGGGACTGAAAGGTAACCTGTTGTTGATACATGGTACAGGTGATGACAATGTACACTACCAAAACAATGAACTTTTGGTGAACCAGCTCATCAAACATGGCAAACTCTTCAGCCAGCTGTCATATCCGATGCGCAGTCACGGCATATATGAAGGAGAAGGCACTACCCTCCACCTCCGTATGAGTATGACGAAATATTGGTTAGACAATCTTCCAGCAGGAGGAAAATGATTGTTCTTCTTTTCTAAAAAGAAAAGAAGAACCAAAAAAAGGTTGTTCATTCTTTCTTTTGTTCGCACAAAAAAGAAAGAAAGAACAACCTATGCTTTTTGTTACCTTTTTCCTTAGGCTTCTAAAGAAAAAGAAAAAATCAGCACGCCTTAAAGCTCATATCCAACCCCTTCACCGAGTGAGTCAGCGCACCAACAGAAATGTAGTCCACACCACATTCCGCATAATCGCGCAGCGTATCAAAAGTGATACCACCCGATGATTCAGTTTCTACACGACCGGCAATGAGTTCTACAGCCTTGCGAGTATTTTCTGGAGTGAAGTTGTCTAGCATCACACGGTCTACTCCGCCTAGGTCGAGTACTTGCTGGAGTTCGTCGAAGTTGCGAACTTCTAATTCAATCTTCAAATCTTTGCCTTTAGCTTTGCAATATTCGCGAGCACGAGTCACGGCTTTATCGATACCGCCAGCGAAATCCACATGATTATCTTTCAACAGGATCATGTCGAACAAGCCGATACGGTGATTTACGCCACCACCAATCTTCACAGCCATCTTCTCCAACACACGCATACCCGGAGTAGTCTTACGAGTATCCAACACACGAGTCTTGGTACCTTCCAGACGAGCCACATACTTGGCTGTCATGGTTGCGATACCACTCATACGCTGCATGATGTTCAGCATCAGACGTTCTGTCTGCAGGAGCGACTGGATTTTTCCTGTTACTACCATAGCTACATCGCCTGGCTTAACGTGTGCTCCATCTTCGATGAATACTTCTACTTCCATAGAAGGGTCAAAACGATTGAACACTTCTTTAGCTATTTCGATACCAGCCAAGATACCTTCTTCCTTGATAAGCAGTTTCGACTTGCCCATCGCATCTGCAGGAATACATGACAAGGTAGTGTGGTCACCATCGCCTATATCTTCGGCAAACGACAAATCAATCAAACGATCAATCAAATCCTTAACAACTTTTTCGTCCATCTTAAAACAGTTTTAATAGTTATTTCTCACAAAGGTAGAGAATATTCATATCTTTGCAAACAGAAAGAATCAAAAACGACGCAACAATATGAAATTTACTTTACTCGTCGTAGGACGAACAGTGGAGAAGCATTATATTACGGCTATTAATGACTATGTAGAGCGTACTAAACATTATACTTCGTTTGACATGGAGGTGATTCCGGAACTCAAAAACACGAAGAGCCTGAGTTTTGAACAGCAAAAAGAGAAGGAGGGGGAACTGATATTGAAGGCGCTCCAGCCAGGGGATGTGGTGGTGCTCCTCGATGAACATGGAAAAGAGTTCCGCTCTATCGAGTTTGCCAACTGGGTGGAACGAAAGATGCATACGGTGAATAAGCGTTTGGTCTTTATCATCGGTGGTCCTTATGGTTTTGCGCAGTCGGTCTATAATGTGGCTCAGGAGAAGATCTCGCTATCTAAAATGACGTTCTCGCATCAGATGATTCGTCTCATCTTCGTGGAACAGATGTATAGGGCGATGACTATTCTGAATAACGGACCGTATCATCATGAATAAGCCGTAGGATTTCCAACTGGATATCAAACTGGATATCAAAAAAACTTCACCCATGCTACATATACTTGTAACAGAGGTGAAGTTTTAAAAAGAAGAGTTATGTGACACACCTCCTTTAACCGGAATTATGACTTCCACATGTTGTGCATTATCTAATACGCATAACAGAACCCACACTAGGAATATCATCGTCCTCTTTCATCTTATTCATCTTATATAAATACTTCAGTCGGATGCCATAAGTCTGAGAAATCGAATACATCGAGTCTCCAGCTTTTACCTTATGTATAATATAACCTACCTGAGCACGCTTATTCTTTTCCTCCAGGTAAATAATCTCACCACCACGACAGCGATAGTCCTTCGGCAACTCATTATATTTGCGCAGTTTCCTACTGCTCACGCCTAATTCCTTACTCAGCGATTTAAACGTATCACCTGGGCGACCTATGATGTAGACCAGCCCGTTCGCCTTGTAAGAATCATGCGGATCAGGAAAACGTTCAGCATGTTTTAATCCACCCTTCTTGTCGTAACGGTCCAACCGATATAGTTCGATAATCCCAATCAACTGGTCAGCATATCGCGGATTCGTAGCATAACCCGCCTTCTTCAGACCGCGAGCCCAACCCTTATAATCACGGATATCCAACTTAAAGAGAAAAGCATACCGCCTCCCATTCCGAAGGAACTTCGAATGATCCTCATATGAATCCTTCACACGCCGATAAGCACGAAAACACTCATTCGGTCTGTCATCATCATAACGCACTGTGCGACCCTTCCAGCCGCCACCACACTTAATACCAAAATGATTGTTCGACTTCCGTGCCAGCGAACTCATCCCAGCACCCGACTCCAACAACCCCTGAGCCAGCGTAATACTAGCCGGAATACCATAACGCTTCATCTCATCCACCGCAATAGTACGGTAGCGACGTATATAATCCTCATAAGCCTTGTTCTTACGACCACCAGCAAACACCAAAGACACCGCCAGCAAACCACAAAAAGCCAAAGCAAAAAAACGTTTCAAATTCATAAACAATAAAAAAGATGGAAAAATTTTGTCAGCACCCGCAAAGATACTAAAAGAAAAAACGAAAATAGCACAGAAAAAACAAAAAATAAGTTATATTTGTGCAACAAGTGGGCGAATATAAAAACCATAAGGCTAACATAAGAGCCACAGAAATAACATAAAAAACACAGAAATAACATAAAAAACACAGGAATAACATAAAAAGCACAAGAATAACATAAAAAGCACAAGAATAGCATAAAAAGCACAACAACCTTAAACAATAACAAATAAAACAAGACCATTATGAAAACAATCAAACTAGAAATAGAAATTCAGACCTGCACATATCAAGAACTAAACGAAGAAGACCGCAAACTCATCGACGCAGCAAAAGAAGCAACCAACCGCAGCTACGCACCCTACTCTAAATTCTCAGTAGGAGCCGCAGCCCTACTCAACAACGGAATCATAGTAACAGGAACCAACCAAGAAAACGCCGCCTACCCAAGCGGACTATGCGCCGAACGCACCACCCTCTTCTACGCCAACTCACAATACCCAGACCAACCAGTAAAAACACTAGCCATAGCAGCCCGCACACAAACCAGCTACCTAGAAAGCCCAATCCCACCCTGCGGCTCCTGCCGACAAGTACTAATGGAAACCGAACAACGATTCAACCAACCCATGCGCATACTACTATACGGAAAAAAAGAAATCTTCATCATCAACGGAACAAAAGACATACTACCACTCTCATTCGGAAGCGAATTCCTAGAATAAAATAAGCAAAGAGCGAAACAACTTTGCACCACGCACATTTGCGAAGCAAACAAAGCAGACAGAGCATTCGCGAAGCAAACAAAGCAGACAGAGCATTCGCGAAGCAAACAAAGCAGACAAAGCATTTGCGTGATTACCGTAGAAAAACCAAGTTCCGTAATTCCGGCCTCATTTTTTTGGCGAAAAGAAAAAGAGATGCGTTTCCGAAAAGAATAAAACACTGTCCGAAGCTCCGAAGGAGCAAGTTTGTTTTATTCCGGAAACACATCCCTTTTTCCGCCAAAAAAATGCAGCCGGCGACCTTTCTTTCTTGGTTCTGTTCTTTCTTTCCTTCGCAGGAAAGAAAGAATGAACAACCTTTCTTTTTGTTACCTTTTTCTTTGGGTTTCCAAAGAAAAAGTAAAACCCCTCACATTACTCCCCGTACATTCTCTCTCTCATTTCCTTGATATGATCAGAGGTAATATACTCATCATATGTCATCATCTTATCAATAATACCATTAGGAGTCAACTCAATGATACGGTTGGCAACTGTTTCAATGAACTCATGGTCATGAGATGAGAAGAGCACATTACCCTTATATTGCTTCAAGTTGTTGTTGAATGCCTGAATAGACTCCAAGTCCAAGTGGTTTGTAGGAGTATCCAAAATCAAGCAGTTCGCGTTGCGCAACTGCATACGTGCTATCATACAACGCATCTTTTCACCTCCCGAAAGAACATTTACTTTCTTCATAACCTCTTCACCAGAGAACAACATGCGACCCAAGAAGCCTTTCATCTCAACTTCGTTACCTTCGCCGTACTGGCTCAACCAGTCCACCAAGTTCAAATCGCAGTCAAAGTAATCAGTGTTGTCCACAGGCAAGTAAGCCGTAGTAATCGTTACACCCCAGTTAAAGTGACCAGCCTGCGCTTTGCGGTGACCATTGATGATTTCGAAGAAAGCAGTCATCGCACGTGGGTCGTGGCTCAAGAACACAATCTTATCACCTTTTTCCACGTTGAAGTTCACGTCGTTAAACAACACCTGTCCTTCTTCAGTCTCAGCACGCAAGCCTGAAACTTCCAGAATCTGGTTACCTGGTTCGCGTTCCATCTGGAAGATGATACCTGGATATTTACGTGAAGATGGCTGAATTTCGTCAACATTCAGTTTTTCCAACATCTTCTTACGTGAAGTTGTCTGCTTAGATTTTGCTACGTTGGCAGAGAAACGGCGGATGAATTCTTCCAATTCTTTACGCTTCTCTTCAGCCTTAGCTTTCTGGTTCTGCTGCTGACGGAGGGCCAACTGGCTCGACTGGTACCAGAAACTGTAGTTACCAGCGAACATATTTACTTTACCGAAGTCGATATCGACAGTGTGTGTACATACTGAGTCCAAGAAGTGACGGTCGTGGCTCACTACCAACACTGTGTGTTCGAAGTTGGCCAAGTATTCTTCCAACCAAGTCACAGTATCCATGTCCAAGTCGTTGGTAGGCTCATCGAGCAACAAGTTGTCTGGTTCGCCAAACAAAGCCTGTGCTAGCATGACACGCACTTTTTCCTTACCACTCAGGTCGCCCATCAACTGATAGTGCTTATCTTCCTTGATGCCCAGACCGCTCAACAAGATAGCTGCGTCACTTTCAGCGTTCCAGCCTTCCATTTCAGCAAATTTTTCTTCCAGTTCAGCCGCCTTCAAGCCATCCTCATCAGTAAATTCTTCCTTCGCATACAGCACTTCACGCTGTTTCATGATGTCCCAAAGAATAGTATGCCCCATCAAAACGGTATCGAGCACGGTGTGTTCGTCAAATTTAAAGTGGTCCTGGCTCAAAACCGAGAGGCGTTCGCCCGGGCCTAATGTCACGCTACCCTTTGTAGCATCCAGCTCACCTGAAATCACTTTCAGGAAAGTAGACTTACCAGCACCGTTCGCACCGATGACACCATAAATATTACCGTTTGTAAACTTCATGTTTACGTCGTTGTACAACACTCTTTTACCGAATTGAACGGCTACATTTGAAACTGTAATCATGTATTTATACCTATTTTTTATATGTTATTCTGATTTAACGCTGCAAAGGTACTCATTATTCGGCTAATTAACAAAAGTATAGTCACATCTCATGTCCTATTTTGGCACATTTTAGGGTTTTATACATGTCAGTCTGTCAGAAATTAACTACCTTTGTCGCCGTTTTAGGCCAAAGTGACATAACGGCACGATTTTTGCTGCTCGCCATTTAGGCGCGTTGCAAATCATACGCGGCGCTGGTCACATTCATTTCGATAATAAAAAATAAGATATAATTATGAGTACTAAAAATAATCAATCTCCGGAAGAAGAAGTGTTGAAGAATCAGGCAACTGAGGCTACTGAGGAAACTCAGCAGAATGAATCTGCAGAGGATCAGCAGAATGAATCTGAAGCTCAACCAGAGGAGTTGTCTGCCGAGGATAAGTTGGCTAAGGAATTGGAAGAAGTGAAGGCTGCTCTTGAGGAGCAGAAGGATAAGTATTTCCGCCTGGCTGCCGAATTTGATAATTATCGCAAACGTACCTTGAAGGAAAAGGCTGAGTTGATCAAGAATGGTGGAGCTAAGGCTATCGAGGCTATCTTGCCGGTCTTGGACGATTTGGAACGTGCTATGGCTAATATGCAGAAGTCTGATGATGTGCAGGCTATGTATGAGGGCGTGGAACTTATTTATCAGAAGTTCTTGAAGAATCTGGGTCAGGAGGGCCTGGAGAAGATGAATCCCATCGGTACACCCTTTGACACCGATTTCCATGAGGCTATCGCGCTGGTGCCTGCTCAGGAAGATGATCAGAAGGGTAAAGTCTTGGACTGTGTACAGACTGGTTATAAATTGCATGAGAAGGTGATTCGTCATGCTAAAGTGGTTGTTGCTCAATAATTAAAGCGGAAGACAATGGAGAAAAGAGATTATTATGAAGTGCTGGGAGTTGAAAAATCAGCTACAGCGGATCAGATAAAGAAGGCCTATCGTAAACAGGCGCTAAAGTACCATCCTGATAGAAATCCGGGTGATAAGGAAGCGGAAAAGAAGTTTAAGGAGGCGGCTGAGGCGTATGAGGTCTTGAGCAATGATGATAAGCGTGCGCGTTATGACCAGTTTGGTCATGCGGGCGTGGATGGTGCTGCAGGTGCTGGTGGCTTCGGCGGTTTCGGCGGACAGGGTATGTCTATGGATGATATCTTCTCTATGTTTGGCGATATCTTCGGAGGCCATGGTGGTGGCGGCTTCGGGGGCTTTGGTGGCTTCGGGGGTCGTAGCTCTCAGCCTCGTCAGCGTAAGTTCCGTGGTTCGGACTTGCGTGTGAAGGTGCGTCTTACACTGAAGGAGATTTCTGAAGGTTGCGAGAAGAAATTTAAAGTCAAGAAGTATGTGCCTTGTGAGCATTGTCACGGTAGTGGTGCTGAGGGTAATAGTGGTACTGAGACTTGTCCTACTTGTCATGGTACTGGTAGTGTGACTACTACGCAGCAGAGTATCTTCGGTATGATGCAGACGCAGAGTGTGTGTCCGCAGTGTAATGGCGAGGGTAAGATTATTAAGGATAAATGCCACGAGTGTAAGGGCGAGGGTGTTGTCTATGGCGAGGAAGTGGTTACTGTGAAGATTCCGGCTGGTGTGGCTGAGGGCATGCAGCTTACTGTGAATGGTAAGGGTAATGCGGGCAAGCACAATGGCGTGGATGGCGACTTGCTGGTGTTGATTGAGGAAGAGCAGCATCCGGAATTGATTCGTGATGAGTGCGACTTGATTTATAATTTGTTGCTGAGTGTGCCGCAGGCTGCGCTGGGTGCGTCGGTTGAGATTCCTACTATTGATGGTAAGGCGAAGATTAAGATTGAACCGGGTACGCAGCCGGGTAAGGTGTTGCGCTTGCGTGGTAAGGGTCTGCCTAATATTAATAGTTATGGCTATACTACGGGCACGGGCGATTTGCTGGTGAATGTGAGTGTGTATATCCCTGAAACGTTGACGAAGGAGGAAAGACAGGCGCTCGAAAAATGGCAGGAAAGTGAAAGTTTCGCTCCGAATATGAGCTTGAAGGAAAAGATTTTCAAGAAGTTTAAGAGTTTGTTCGACTGATGATTGATTCGATACGTTGATTTAAATCAACGGCTCTCACATGGAAGTTTGCATAAACTTAAATGTCGATTGTATGGTCAACTGAAACATATTTACTAAAGACGAAAGGCAAGTTTTATTGTCTTTCGTCTTTTTTTGTATCTTTGCTGAATCTAATCGTAGGTAAACCTAAATAAAATGAAGAAGAATTTGCATCATATATCGAAGATTGTGCGTGGACAGGCTATGAAAAAGACGAAACATGTTATCAGGAAGGTGGGGACAACGCCTTTCCGGGTCTTCATGAATTCAAATAATAACTTGGTCGGGATGGTGGTGATGCTCATGGTGCTGGCAACGATTGGCGGTGTGGGTCTGCTTTCAGTGCTGACTAGTCGCCCTATCGCTTCGCCAGTGGCGCGCTTCTTATATATAGATGCGGATGATGATTTCGATTCTATCTGTGTCAAGATGAAGCGCGATTTGGGTGCGGGGTCGCTGGCTGGCTTTCGCTTGTTGGGGGCTTGCACTAGTTATAAGGAACATATTCATACGGGAGCGTATAGCTTCAGCAGTGCGCATCATACGTTGCGAATCTTTAGGGATTTGCGTGCGGGACACCAGACTCCGGTGAAGATGGTGGTGCCTAGTGTGCGGACTATCCCGCAGTTGATTGCGAGGGTGGCGCCGCAGATTATGGCGGATTCAACTGAACTGCAGGAGTTGCTGAATGATAGTGTGTATGTCGATAAGCTGGGCTTTAATGCGCAGACTCTGCCGGCGCTCTTTATTCCTAATACGTATGAGGTGTACTGGAATATGAATGCGAAGGCGTTTGTTCGTCGTATGCATCGCGAGTATGAGGTGTATTGGAATAAGGCACGTAGGGCGAAGGCGAAGGAGCTGAAGCTGGATCCTATCGAAGTGAGTATCCTGGCAAGTATTGTTGAGGAGGAAACGGCTAATAATGAGGAAAAGCCGCGTGTGGCGGGGTTGTACTGGAATCGCTTACAAAGAGGGATTCCGTTGCAGGCCGACCCGACCATCAAGTTTAGCTTGAAGGATTTTTCTCTGCGTCGTATTCTTTTTAAGCATCTCGAGGTGGAGAGTCCGTATAATACGTATAAGCATGTGGGATTGCCGCCGGGACCTATTCGTATTCCGTCGGTGGTGGGACTCAACAGTGTGCTGAATCGTGAGGAGCATAAGTATATTTATATGTGTGCGAAGGAGGATTTCTCGGGTACGCATAATTTCGCGAGGACGCTGAGTCAGCATAATGCAAATGCTCGCCGTTATCAGCAGGCACTCAACAAGCGGAAAATCAAATAATGTTTCGCATGTATAAAACTGAAAAGCATAAGCGAGATGCCACTTAGCAGAACGCAAGGCAAACATGCATTTATAACATAAAAATATCACCTTACAAGGTTCCATCTTCTCTATTTCACAGAAGATGGAACCTTTTTACATTAAAATGACAACAAAACATTTGTTTTTGTAACTTTAATTACCTATGTTTGCAATTAGCGAACTATTAGTTTGCAACTAGTGAACTTTTAAATGCAGATACAAATGAACAACAAACAAAAACGATTTTTCCTCAGAGAGGAAGATATACCTACACATTGGTATAACATCCAGGCGGATATGAAAAACAAACCGATGAATCCGCTAAACCCCAAAACTAGACAGCCGCTGAAACCGGAAGACCTCTTCGAAATTCTATCAGAAGAAGCAAGCCGACAGGAATTAAATCAGACCGATGCGTGGATAGAAATCCCGGAACCGGTGCGTGAGCAGTATAAGAATTACCGCAGTACGCCGCTGGTACGTGCGTATGGTCTGGAAAAGGCGCTCGGTACGCCGGCTCATATTTATTTCAAGAATGAGAGTGTCAGCCCTATCGGTTCGCATAAGTTGAACTCGGCTCTGGCGCAGGCTTATTATTGTAAGCAGGAGGGGGTGACTAATGTGACTACTGAAACGGGTGCGGGTCAGTGGGGTGCGGCTCTTTCGTATGCAGCGCGTGTCTTTGGCCTGGAAGCTGCGGTGTTCCAGGTAAAGGTTAGTTATGAGCAGAAACCGTATCGTCGTAGTATCATGCGTACGTTTGGAGCACAGGTCACTGCTTCCCCTTCTATGTCTACTCGCGCGGGTAAAGATATCCTGACTAAAACACCAAATCATCAGGGTTCGCTGGGTACGGCTATTTCCGAAGCTATCGAATTGGCTCGAACTACACCAAATTGTAAATATACATTGGGCTCTGTCATGAGCCATGTCACCATGCATCAGACTATCATTGGCCTGGAAGCCGAAAAACAGATGGAGATGGCGGGCGAATATCCCGACGTAATCATTGGTTGTTTTGGTGGTGGTTCCAACTTTGGCGGTATTTGTTTCCCTTTTATGCGTCACACTATCTTGGAGGGCAAGAAAACGCGCTACGTTGCAGCAGAACCGGCGTCATGTCCAAAACTAACACGAGGTAAGTTTAATTATGATTATGCTGATGAGGCTGGATATACACCGCTCATGCCGATGTTCACACTGGGACACAATTTTGCTCCGGCAAATATCCACGCTGGTGGCTTGCGATATCATGGAGCGGGAGTCATCGTGAGCCAGTTGCTTAAAGATCATTTGATGGAAGCTGTCGATATACAGCAATTGGAATCGTTCGATGCGGGTATGATCTTCGCTAAATCAGAAGGAATCATCCCTGCTCCGGAATCGTGCCACGCTATCGCAGCTGCTGTGCGTGAAGCTAGAGAATGTATCGAAACAGGAGAAGAACGAGTAATCCTCTTCAACCTCTCGGGACATGGGCTCATCGATATGGCAGCTTACGACCAGTACTTGGCTGGCGACTTGCGTAATTATGATCTCAGCCAGGAAGAAATTGATAAAAACATCGCTCAGGTTGAAAATTTACAATAAAATTCATTTTTTGTCTTTACTTCAGACTTATCAACCTGAATTTCAAGTCTATATTAAGCGTTTTAAGAGACACCATCTGGGTTGTATGGGTTCGTTCCCCTACTCCCAGATGGTGTTATTTCGTATTTTTTACAGAAAAAAGTTGCTCTAGCTATTGCAGATTTAAAATTTATTCGTACCTTTGCACCCGCAAACGAGAAACATCGCATGCAACAAAAGGATGGCCCGTTCGTCTATCGGTTAGGACGCAAGATTTTCATTCTTGAAAGGGGAGTTCGATTCTCCCACGGGCTACTTAATAATCATCACCAGCTGAGGCTGGAATAAGGATGGCCCGTTCGTCTATCGGTTAGGACGCAAGATTTTCATTCTTGAAAGGGGAGTTCGATTCTCCCACGGGCTACTTAATAATCATCACCAGCTGAGGCTGGAATAAGGATGGCCCGTTCGTCTATCGGTTAGGACGCAAGATTTTCATTCTTGAAAGGGGAGTTCGATTCTCCCACGGGCTACTTAATAATCATCACCAGCTGAGGCTGGAATAAGGATGGCCCGTTCGTCTATCGGTTAGGACGCAAGATTTTCATTCTTGAAAGGGGAGTTCGATTCTCCCACGGGCTACTTAATAATCATCACCAGCTGAGGCTGGAATAAGGATGGCCCGTTCGTCTATCGGTTAGGACGCAAGATTTTCATTCTTGAAAGGGGAGTTCGATTCTCCCACGGGCTACTTAAAGACTCTTTAAGACAACTTAAAGAGTCTTTTTTCGTTATCCCACCCCTCTTCTATTAAAAAATCCAAAGAAACACCCCAATTCACAACAACCAATCAGAATTTTTCCTATCTTTAGGTGAACCAAAAACCTAACAACATGAACAACCTATCCGACATCACCCTACTGATAGCAGTAATAGCCCTAGCCTTATGGCCAGTCATTCTCTTCGTACTCCGCTTCCTCCATGAACGCCGTAAAAAACTCGAATGCATCGAAAACATGACCAAAGACGAACTCGACGACATCACCACCAAAGAACTCGTCATCAGCGTCCTCAATAAAATCGGCTGCCAACCCAAAGATAGCGAAGAAGGCAAAATCGCCTTCAAATACCAAGGCGACAACTTCTACATCGCAACCGAAGACGAAAATCGCTTCATCATGATCTGGAATCCATGGTGGGGCTCCATCAGCGCCAACAACGAAGCACTCCCCTACCTCAAAGAAATCATCAACATCGTCAACATCAACTCCCTGGTCACCACCGTCACCATGGTCGACGAAGACGACGAAAACAACATCGGCATCCACTCCCGCTGCCACACCTACTTCACACCCAACGAAGGCGAACTAGAAGACCACCTCAAACTGCTCCTCGACATGTTCTTTGACACACACAACGCCATCAGAGAAAATCTCAACCAACTAGGAGCCGCAGCATCCAACGCCGAAGTCCAGAAAGAACGCATCAAAATCAAAGGCTTCGCAGCATACAAAGAAAACTCCACAGAAATAGAAACAGAAAAAAAAGAATCAGAAGAAAAATAAAAAACAGATAATAACAAACTTTACAACGGGAAATATCACAATTCCCCAAGCGCATTTGCGAAGCAAACAGCGAAGCAACCCAAACGCATTTGCGAAGCAAACAGCAAAACCATAGCTCCGGAACGGAGCAATCCCCTCCCCAACCCCAAGCGCATTTGCGAAGCAAACAGCCCCCACCCCCCAGCGAAGAACACCAGTCCACCACATCCGGACGGCCATTCCGGCCTCATTTTTTTGGCGAAAAGAAAAAGAGATGCGTTTCCGAAAAGAATAAAACACTGTCCGAAGCTCCGAAGGAGCAAGTTTGTTTTATTCCGGAAACACATCCCTTTTTCCGCCAAAAAAATGCAGCCGGCGACCTTTCTTTCTTGGTTCTGTTCTTTCTTTCCTTCGCAGGAAAGAAAGAATGAACAACCTTTCTTTTTGTTACCTTTTTCTTTGGGTTTCCAAAGAAAAAGTAAAAATCAGCACGCCTCCATTAGAACGCTACATTCATACCAAGGCTAACATTCATATTCATATTATTGATAGGAATAAACTGCTTACTAACCTTACCAACCACCTGGTCCATACCCAAGAAGAAGTTAAAGCCCTTCGGATGGAAATTAACAATCCAGCCCCATGAAGAACCAAAAGAAGAAACAGCACCATTCACACCAGCTTCAAACCACTTCGTAGGAGCAACATTAGCCGACAAGCGACCTTCCGACCATGTATACTTACCCCTGACAGCAGTAGTAGACAAGAAACCAACCGACAATTTTCTATAGAACGGCATCTCATACTCAGCACCAACATTAAGCGTAGCGGCCAAAGCTGAACCAACCTTACCACCTACAGACTCACGGTGAAAACTAGCAAAATCCTCCAAGTCATCACCAATCTTATCCAACTGGCTATTCAAAGACATCGGATCATCATCACCCAATTCAGAGTCAACAGCAATATCATGGAAACCATCAAACTCCCAAGCCTTATTCGCTGTACGAGCCTTAATATTATTACTAAACTTGATAAAGCCCAAATCATTCAAAGAAGCCGACAGAGTCAGATTGTCCATCAACTTATACGAAGCTCCGAAATCAAAAGCCATACCAAATCCGCTAAGACCCGGACCATCCACATCAATACCATCCCAGTCCAACAAATCTTCCTGAGAAGCAGCAGTAATCTCCTTACCAGACTCTTTCTTAGTAGGCATAATCAAGCCCTTCAGAGCAGCATTCATCTCTCCATTAGCTTGAACCAACCATTTTTCTTCTCCCATTGCAACCGACAACTGATCCACTTTAACATCAGCATAAGCGCCGCCCAACAAGAATTTCATCTTAGCACCCACTCTCAACTTATCTGTCAACTGGCGTGAATGTCCCAAAGCTATTTCTGCATAAGTCTGCGAATTAATGCCCAAGTCATTAATATTATACACCGTATTAGCACTAGTCTGTCCAAGCTTCATAAACTCAAACAATTCATAAGGCAGATTCATATTCGTTCTAGAACGCACCCCGATACTAAGCGTGTTATAACCACCCCAAGCCTTAAAACCAGCTGAGAGCAACGTCAGATTAATATTCGCATTAATACGGTTATTATCCTTCAGATTACCCAAAAACTGGTCGGCACCTATACTACCATTCATAAAAGTAGTCAACTTACCATTAGGACCATAAGGAAACAAGAACGAACCCAGACCCACATTACCAGTAGTACCAATATTCAGATTACCCAGAGCAGGCAAAGAAACATAATTCTTATCCAGACCAAAAGCAGGATTAATTTCATGACGGAAAGTGTAACCTTCCAAAAAATAGCCAGAACGCAAAGACTGAGCCGATGCAGACATACTACACATAGCAAGAGCAACTACAGCCGTATATAATTTAAAATTTTTCATTCCTTTAAGATTTAACTGAATTCTACAATTATATTAATTCAAATCAACACATTTATTAATTCAAATCAACGTTAACACCGCCTAAAACCTTCACCTTGATGTTGTCAAGCAGAAGCATCTGACGTTCGTTCAGATTAATACCATTATACTTGGCATCGGTAACAGCCGATACGTGATAGCGAATACCATCTAAACGATTAAACGTTCCCTTTTTACTTATTAGTATAACCTTAATAGGAGTTACTGAAATTGCATCTTTTAATCCGGCCTTTACAGTTCCTTCTACGTTAGCTTGCACATCTTCTAAGACATTACCGTCTATGTCGATGGCGTCTACTGTGATAACCATGTCCATTGGTACGGCGTTCTTGGCGTCAAAAGTAACTTCGGCTGATAAGATTTCGATGTCTTTTACATCGTCATTCCATCCGTCCATATTGTCACTGTAGATAATCTTGGTGCCTTCGTTGAACTGAAGTGGTGAGTCTACCTTGTAAGATGTAGATACGTTGTATGTAGTTCCAAGTTGAACGGTAACGTCTTCTGGCAATACTTTAGCTTCTACGTCGGTTACCTGAATCTGTTCTGGAATTGTTTCAACTATCTTGGTTAGATTGGCAACTGAAACGAATGCGTCTGCCTTCAGACCTTTGTTGTCTTTGGTCTGATGTATGCAGATGATGTAGTTCTTTGCATGTGCAGGGATTATAATCTGCTGTGCTTTGTCAGTAGCACTACCTATGCTGATGGCATTAGCTTTGATTGGACCGCCTTTCTTCATAGGAGTAAGAACAGCCATAAAGTTAACGTTCACCGGACTCTCGTTGCTTACGTTCAAAAAGATTCTTGGGTCTGAAAGTTTAATGCGAACCTCATCGTCAGTCAAGAAATCAGGAAGATTGTCGATGTTGACTGGATTAACGTTGATGTCGATATCAGGATCTACCACACCATTCACTGCAGTAAGGTCTATCTTCTTGATGTCCATATAAGATTCAAGTTTAACCTTTGCAGTACCTGCAGCCAAGTCTTTATTGGCAACATAAGCAGTACCTTTCACTGTTATCTCATCGTTGATGGAGAATAAGCCTCTCTGGATTAAGCCCTGGCCTTCCACACCCCTGAAGTCCATTTTCACTACCCGCAAGTCGAACGCTTCTGACTTATTGAGATTCAAGAGCAAATCTTCTTTAATTTGCAAGACATGACCTTCTACTATTTCACAACGAGAATCCGTTGTTTCTAGAGTCATATATGCAGGAAGAGCTATACGGAAACCTTTCTTAATAGTGAGTTTTCGCAAACCATCATTACCTGTAAAATTGATACGCAGCGCGGAATTCATCTGAATATCAGAGTAATTCAGTTTAATCAGATCATTTGTCACATCCTCTTTCTCGAGTGTAAGAACAGATGCCTGATTCACATCCTGTTCCACTTGGAAGTCCTCACCTACACTCACGTTGTAATCAAACTGCAGACTAGTCACGTTCTTTTCTACTTGAATGTTCTTAGCATCCAAACTTACTCTCTCAACTGTAACTGTTGAGTTAGAAGGGTCTGCATCCTGAATCAGTTTGTAATCGCCCGTTTCAGCATCAGCCTTAACCACGCAGTCAGGATCTAAATCGAAAATCTTTTTCAGCGTAATTTCTTCGGTGTCACTTCCTGGAAGAATTATATTACCTCCTACAGTCATGTTCATATCAATATCTTCCGACAGATTATAATCGTCATCGACACATGAACTTAACCCCACCAGACTCAAGGCGAAAAGGCCAAGAATCAGATTATTGTTTTTTCTTCTCATAATGTAATGATTTAAGGTTTATCAATGTTTTTTAAAATATTTTGCAAAATAGCATATATTTTTGACATTTGAAACTTTTACACAAACAATTATTCACATTCTTTCACTTTTTATATCCTTTGTTGCTTTTTGACAACAATTTGTTCGTTTTACAGCTATAAAATAAAAAAAAGAAAGATTTTTCGTCATTTCTATTTAACGAAAAATCTTTCTCCTGTTCAGGTTTATACTTGAATTTCCTTGTCGTGATGCTCTAGATGCCTCATAGAGAACTCACACCCACAATACTGCTGATTATAAAAATCATACTCCTTAATAATAGCAATCCTCCGTTCACTCAGTCCGCCCTTGCGCCAGTTCTGCTCCCACCAGAGCACATCCGGATACATACTGCAGGCCCAATTACCTGCCTCATTAATCTGCTCCAGACTCTTCCACCTCGATGACATCAGCGTAGTAGTAATCACTCTGAATCCATGCTCCTGCGCATAACGAGCCGTATCGAGCAAACGAATCTTGAAGCACTTCAAGCACCGGCCACCACGCTCAGGTTCCTGTTCCAAACCATGAATCTGAGTCAGCCAATCCTCATGATTATAATCTGCATCCACAATATCCAGACCAAGCGACTGCGCATAACGGGTACACTCGTCCTTGCGGATGTTGTATTCCTCCAACGGATAAATATTTGGATTACAATAATAAATAGTCGGCCGGATACCATGTTGCAACAAACACTCAATAATAGCCGACGAACAGGGCGCACAACAAGTATGGAGCAACACTTTATCTACACCCTCAGGTGGCTCAACTATATATGTATTCTTTTTCTTCTTCATAATCAAAACATTAAAATATACGCCAAACAAACATCAAGCATCAGCAGAAGCAAGTATCAGCAGAAACAAGTATCAAGCAGAGCAAGCATCAGCAGAGCAAACATCAAGCAAAGCAAGCATCAGCAGAGCAAACATCAAGCATCAGCAGAGCAAGCATCAGCAGCAACTATACACACACTACCTCTTAAACAGCGGAACCAACAAATCAGGAATCTCAATCCCCCTCTCCTTAATTCCAGCCAAGCACTCCAGCCCCTTTGCAGACAACGTAAAATGCATCTGACGCTTATCCTTCGTACCCAGTTCACGCACCAGCAAACCCTTTCGCTCAGCCGAGCTAAGCACCTTAGAAGCATGCGAAGCCTTCATACCCGTACGATCCACCACCACACTCGCCGTGATAGTCTCCCTACCGATACTACAAAGCACCATCGCCTCATTCAGCGACACCCCATGCACATCCAGCAAACCAGATTCTAATACAGAGAGAGCCTCGAAAAGCTCTCTCATGACACATATGCAGTTAATCTTTTCCATTCAATAATTACAATGAGTTAAATAAACAAATTCACATTCGATTCCTCAGCACGATCCATATAAGTAGCTACACCGCCGATGGTAACGTTATCCAAAAGCTCGTCCTTGTGGACACCCATCACATCCATCGACATCTGACAAGCAATAAACTCCACACCATTGTCGATAGCCTGCTGACGCAAAACCTCCAGAGAATCAATACCCTTCTTATTCATTATATAACGCATCATCTTCGTGCCCATACCACCCATGTGCATCTTCGACAACTTCAACTGAGTAGAATCCGATGGCAACATCCATCCGAACATTCTTCCGAACACATCCTTCTTCACACTCGGCTTACGCACCTTCTTAAGCGCGTTCAAGCCCCAGAACGTAAAGAAAATAGTCACCTTCTTACCCGTTGCCGCCGCACCATTAGCAAGCACAAAGGTAGCCAAAGTTTTGTCTAAATCATCACTGAAAAGAATAAAAGTCTTGCCATTAGCAGAAGACTCCACCTTGACTGCCTCTGCAGCACAAGGAGTTGACTTCTCCAGCAACACCTTATAAATACCGTTCTCAGGACTAGAACCGAGGAAACGATGACCAGTAGTACGACACCAAGCCTCAGCATCACGAGGGAAGCCTGCATCAGTAGCACGAATCTCTAAACGCTCACCTGGATTCATTCCTTCCACCGTCTTCTTCAACTTCAAAATCGGACCAGGACAAGATAAACCGCAGGCATCAACCTTCAACAAAACATTCTTAGCCTCAGGATCAATAGCACAAGCAGCAGAAGCAGCAGCAGCATTTGCACCAGCAGTAGTAGCATTTGCACCAGTAGTAGCATTTGCACCAGCAGTAGTAGCATTTGCACCAGTAGTAGCATTTGCACCAGCAGTAGCATTTGCACCAGCAGTAGCATTTGCACCAGCTGTAGCATTTGCACCAGCTGTAGCAGACGCCACAGCAGCCTTATACACCTTCAGACCACCCACCAAATTACGCACATCCTTAAAACCATTATCCCTCAAAATATTCGAAGCCAGATAACCACGCAGACCAATCCCGCAGAACACAATAATCGGACGGTCAGTCGGCACCTCATTCAAACGACCACGCAAATCATCCAACGGCAAATTAATCGCACCACGAATACTACCCAGAGCAAACTCCTCAGCCGTACGCACATCAATCAACGCCACCTTAGCAGGATCAGCATCCCTCACCTCACGCCAGTAAACAGGAACCAACTTGCCACGCAGCACATTCTCAGCCACATAACCAGCCATAGCCACCGGATCCTTAGCCGATGAAAAAGGAGGAGCATAAGCATGCTCTATACGCATCAAATCAAAAATCGTATCCCCATGCTTAATCGCCATCGCAAACTCATCAATACGCTTATCCACACCAGTATAGCCCACAATCTGAGCACCATACAACCTACCATCCTTAGGCGAGAAAGTAATCTTGATTGTCATCATCAAAGCACCTGGATAATAACCCGCATGAGAATTCGAATGAATAACCGACGACAAATAAGGAATCTCCATCTGCTTCAAACGCTTCGCAGGCAAACCCGTAGCAGCCACCGTCAAATCAAAAATCTTCGCGATAGCCGTACCGATAGCACCCTCGTACTTCACCTGATTACCATAAACCATATTATCAGCCACAATACGAGCCTGACGATTGGCTGGACCAGCCAAGAAATTCAACCAAGCCTTACCCGTAATAGGATGAGGAAACTCGATAGCATCACCCACCGCATAAATATTCTCATCAGAAGTCTGAAGATACTCATTCACATAAATTCCACGCATCTCTCCAAGTTCCAAACCAGCTTCAGTAGCCAGACGAGTCTCAGCACGAACACCAATCGACAAAATCACAATGTCAGTCTCCAACTGAACACCCGACTTGAACTTCACCACCAAACCTTGGTTTGTTGGAGAAAAACCCTCCACCGCCTGCTCCAGATAAAGCTTCACACCCTTCGCACGCAACTCCTCATTCACCAGCGCCGCCATAGAGAAATCCACAGGCCCCATCACCTGATTAGCCATCTCCACCACAGCCACCTCAGCACCCGCATGCTTCAGATTCTCAGCCATCTCCAGGCCAATAAAGCCACCGCCCACAATAACAGCACGCTTCACACCCTTCTCAGACACATACCTCTTAATACTATCCGTATCATTAATATTACGCAAAGTAAAAATACCCTCACTATCAATACCTGGAAGAGGAGGACGCACAGGAGAAGCCCCAGGCGACAACAACAACTTGTCGTAACCCTCATCATACACCCTACCATCAGCAGCCTTCACAGTAACCACCTTCTTCTCACGATCAATAGCTACAACCTCCGAACGCGTACGCACATCCACATTCAAACGCTGAGCAAAAGCCTCCGGAGTCTGTACAAACAATCTATCGCGGTCCTCAATCACCCCACCAATATAATAAGGCAAACCACAATTAGCATACGAAATATACTCACCCTTATCAAAAAGAATAATCTCCGAATTCTCCGAATTTCTACGAATACGAGCCGCAGCAGTTGCGCCACCAGCTACCCCACCAATGATAACGTATTTCATCTTACTTACTATAATATCTAAATCTTAATTTCTTAATCTTAATTTCTTAATCTTGATTTCTTAATCTTAATTTCTAACTTTTAATGGGTTTCCCAATTTTATTTCCATTGGAAAACGACACAAAGAAAGACTAAAAATCCTAAATTATAAAATTTCCAAAGGAAATAATTAACCCGTTTAAGTTTCTTTAAGAAATTAAAACAGCGAAACACATTTTCCACGCATTTGCGAAGCAAGCAGAGCATTTGCGAAGCAAGCAGAGCATTTGCGAAGCAAGCAGAGCATTTGCAAAGCAAACAGAGCATTTGCGAAGCAAGCAGAGCATTTGCGAAGCAAGCAGAGCATTTGCGAAGCAA
>SAMEA104404106__coassemble_764_pt1 | contig 29733 bp, 29 predicted proteins | sample SAMEA104404106__metabat2_low_PE_044 | metagenome-assembled genome bin SAMEA104404106 (sample SAMEA104404106) | Balaenoptera acutorostrata
TTGTGCTGCCAATGTTTGTTATCTGAAAGGGCAAGATGGAATTCAGCAAGGTGCTCCTGCTGATTATTATGCATTGCCATCTAAGGCAATGATGGAGGCGATGTTTAAGATGGCTGCAACTTATGAAAAAAGTTGGGGTCCATTTGAGCAGATGCATGTTTATGAGGATTATTGGACCTCTACCGTAGAACAGAACACTCCTACGTCAACTCAGTACTATAGGGGTGTAGATCAGAGCTATCAGTCTACTGAAAAAAGAAAAGAGTTGAAAAGAGTCAGATCTGTTTACACTGTGCATCAATGGTAACAGCGTAGCAGGATATTTTAAATACAGTGACTGCTACCGTTCAATCATTCTCAATCTGCATATAAACCACACAAATAATCGGCACTAAAATAAATTAGTGCCGATTATTTGTGTGGTTTATTTATCAGACATACGAATATTGAATCGGTATTTAATCAACGTTGAATCTACATTGATTCATTGATTCAACGTTGATAGACCAAAAATCGACTCAGCATCGACCTGCAATCGACTTAGAACATGAACAAAGTACTGAAGACGATACGATTATTCTTTACGAGGTGAGTATCTACCACCTTACCTTTCGCATCATTCTTACCATACCAAGCACCACACCAAGAATACTCAAGACCGAACTTCCAATTAGGCAGATTGTAAGTCATCTCAGCAGTAGCCGTAGTCAACTGATCGATATTCGTTCCCGTACCAATCAAGTGTTTCACTTCATCCTTCGCACCCAGATTCTTCAAATATCCACCGAAGAAACCTGCTTTCAATTTGCCGCCGTACATCATGCTCAACCAAGTCTGACTGATACGAAGCGGAGTATATTCCTGTTCGCCTGTACGAGCATCAGTAGAAGTCACACCATAACCACCCATTCCGCTAGTCATAGTAAGATTAGAAGTCAGCGCGGTCTTCGCAGCCAAGAACAATTTCGATGTAGTGTACTTCACGTGAGCCTCACCCGAGAGAGCATTCACACGTTCATCTACCTTATATACCTTGTCGCCCACCTCCGACTGTGTACGCGGAGTGAGAGAAGAAACATGGATACCAGCACCCACAATCAGACCGAGGTCGCGGTAGTCGGCACCTAGGTAGAATTCAGGAACACAGCTGTTCTTGATAAAATCCTGACTCTTCGTACCCTTATTCTCACCCGGACGATTGCTAGCCGGACCCATCGACTTATACTGCGACTGCCACAAAGCCGATGCAGTAAGCAAGAAATGCGTTGCCTTATACTGATATCTAATCTGCGGAGCACGACCGAACGGCTGATAAGGCGCACCCATATTCAAGTTCATGATAGAAGGAGCCACATTACCATACATAGGATGCCAAGTCTGACCAAGCAACAAATCAGAATGACCAAAATCGAGATTGAAATAAGCATGACGAAGACGAACAGTTGCCAGCGTAGAACCCGAACCACGAAAATCGGCCTCAATCTTAGCCGAAGTCTTCACACCATTGAAAATCTTCGGACCCTGCACATCCAGTCCCAAGCGCGAATAAACAGCATAGAAATTGCCACTAGCGTGAGCATTCAAATCCTTGCCATCCTCATCGAGAGCCACATCCTTAGGGAACATGTAGAACAAACCATCCACCGTCTCCTGACTCTTGCGACTATTATAAAACAAATCGGTACGAATCTGTCCGTATACCTTATAATTAAAATCCTTCTTCTGAGCCATAACGCCCGCAGTTGCTCCCCATAAAGCAAATGCAGCAATCATCCATTTCTTCTTCATTTTGTTTATCGTAAAATAGTGATTTTATTGTTAGTTAAATAAAAATTATATTCGTCACAAAAGTAACTATAATTAATGAACTCTTCGTATCTTTGTCCCTCAAATTTGAAAATATGTTAAAGTTTGTAATCATTTGCACAATTTGCCTCGCCACACTTTTCACCGCACAAGCCAACAACAAGTACGAAGTGCGCGCCACCTGGCTGACCACGCTAGGCGGAATGGACTGGCCATCGCAGAAGGCTACATCAGCCAAAAGTATCAAACTCCAACAAGCAGAATTGTGCAGAATATTGGACAAATTGCAAGCCGCAAAATTCAACACGGTTCTGCTGCAAGTCCGCCTGAGAGGAGATGTGATTTACCCATCATACCTAGAAGGATATGCCGAATGCCTGACAGGCAAGACAGGAAAGAACCCAGGATACGACCCGCTCCAGTTTGCGATAGAAGAATGCCACAAACGCGGCCTGGCTCTACATGCCTGGATGGTAACCATCCCGATAGGCAGCAAACGACAGGTAAAATTGCTCAAACACAACTCGGTTGTAGCGAAACACGCATCCATCTGCAAATTATTCAGAGGCAACTGGTACCTCGACCCGGGCGACCCAGCTACAGGCAATTACCTTTCACAGCTAGTCAGAGAAATTGTGGCCAGATATGACATAGACGGCATACACTTCGACTACCTGCGCTACCCAGAACAAGGCAAAAGCTTTCCCGACTACCGCACATACCGCAAATATGGTCATCAGAAGCCACTCGACCAGTGGAGAAGAGACAACCTCACAAACATAGTAAGACGCCTATATTCGGAAGTCAAAGAGCTGAAACCATGGGTAGTAGTAAGCAGTTCGCCTATAGGCAAATATGACGACACCAAGAAATACCGCTCCTTCGGATGGAACGCACTCAAAGAAGTACACCAAGACGCACAACTGTGGCTGAAAGAAGGCATACATGACGCCCTCTTCCCGATGATGTACTTCCGCGACAACCATTTCTACCCGTTTGCACTCGACTGGCAGGAACAGAAGAACAACCGTTGGATAGTGCCTGGCATGGGAGTGTATTTCCTGGAAACAAAAGCCAACCAATGGGCCATCGACGACATAGTACGACAGATCTATTTCACACGCGACCACCAGTTGGACGGTCAGGCATACTTCCGCAACCAATTCCTTATGAATAACGCAAAAGGCATCTGGGACGAACTCACCAAGAGATTCTACACCACCCCGGCAGTTGTCCCTCCCCTTAGCTGGATAGACAGCATTGCACCAGCAGCGCCAACTCTTAAAACCTTCATCCAGGAATCTGGCATGAACGGAAACAGCAACTCGGGCGGAAACAGCAAATCGGGCGTAACCACCATCAGCTGGCAACCATCCGCCACTCAGAAAGCCGGCGGCATCAGCTACCGCATCTACGCATCCGACACCTACCCCGTGGACACCCAACGAGGCGAAAACATCATGAAAGCAAGCCACAAAGACTGCACTTTCACCTACACTGCCGAACTCCCCTGGCTGCAAAAACCCTACTGGGCCATCACCGCCACCGACCGTTACGGCAATGAAAGCACTCCAGTAGCCTGCAACAAACCAGCAACCACAACTCTTCCGATATACAGCAACCAACTGCCCGCCATCCCCAAAGGAAGCCAGCTAATCATAGCCGACATCACCGGAAAGACGTTGCACACAATAGCAGAAGCCAACGAGAGCACCCTAGAAACGCTATCGCCAGGCATCTACCGAATAAGCAAGAAGAGCCCCGACGGAAGCAAAAAACTGATAGGAACACTCTTCAAGGAGTAAACAGAACAAAACACTCATCCCAGATAAGCGTTTTATTTTTCAGAAAACGATGGAAATAAACGGAATAATAGTTAAATTTGCAGAATATTAAAACTTTCATTGAAAAGACAATAAACATAATATCATATCACTCATGAGTAACCAACGATACATGCAACGCGGCGTATCAGCATCTAAAGAAGATGTACATAACGCTATCAAGAACATTGACAAAGGTATTTTCCCTAGTGCTTTCTGTAAAATCATTCCTGATATCTTAGGTGGTGATCCAGAATACTGTAACATCATGCACGCAGACGGCGCAGGTACTAAATCATCTTTGGCTTATCTGTATTGGAAAGAAACAGGCGACTTGTCTGTATGGAAAGGAATTGCACAGGATGCATTAATCATGAATATCGACGACCTTCTCTGTGTGGGTGCAGTGGACAACATCTTGGTTTCTTCTACTATCGGTAGAAACAAACTTTTGGTGCCAGGTGAAGTTATCTCGGCTATCATCAACGGAACAGATGAGTTGTTGGCTGAACTTCGCGAAATGGGCGTAGGCGTTTATGCTACTGGCGGTGAAACTGCCGATGTGGGCGACTTGGTTCGTACTATCATCGTGGACAGTACTGTGACTTGCCGTATGAAACGTGCTGACGTTATCAACAATGCAAACATCCGTCCGGGTGACGTGATTGTAGGTTTGGCTTCTTATGGTCAGGCTACTTACGAAAAAGAATATAACGGTGGTATGGGTAGCAATGGTCTGACTAGCGCTCGTCACGATGTATTCTCTAAATACTTGGCTGAAAAATATCCAGAAAGCTACGATAAGGCTGTTCCTGAAGACTTGGTTTACAGTGGTGGCTTGAAACTGACTGACGCTGTGGAAGATTCTCCATTGGATGCTGGTAAATTGGTGCTTTCTCCAACTCGTACTTACGCTCCAGTTGTGAAGAAATTGCTCGACGCTCTCCGTCCTGAAATCCATGGTATGGTTCACTGCTCGGGTGGTGCTCAGACTAAGATTCTTCACTTTATCGGCGATAACATCCGCGTTATCAAAGACAACCTCTTCCCTGTTCCTCCATTGTTCAAGACTATTAAAGAACAGAGCGGTACTGACTGGGATGAAATGTACAAGGTGTTCAACATGGGTCACCGTCTGGAAGTATACTTGTCACCAGAACATGCTGAAGAAGTCATCGAAATCAGTAAGTCGTTCAACATCGATGCTCAGATTGTAGGTCGCATCGAAGCTAGCGATAAGAAAGAACTGATTATCCGCAGCGAATTCGGCGAATTCAAGTATTAATTTCGAATTCCATAATTTCAGATTCCACAATTATCCGAATACGAATAAAACTTAAAGTTATGGGATTAATCGGAATCATTGGCATTATTATATTTTTAGCTTGGCGCCAATATTTTAAAACAATTAAAAGAAACAAGAAATAAATGGCTGGAAACAATACATTATTAGAGAAACTGGAAGGGCTGATAGCTCGATTTGAAGAAGTGTCAACCCTCATCACAGACCCTAACGTAATTGCCGACCAAAAACGATACGTCAAACTCACTAAGGAGTACAAGGACTTGGGCGACATCATGAAAGCGCGCAAAGAGTATATCCAATGCTTGGATGGTCTGGAAGAAGCGAAACTCATGATGGCGGAGAATGATCCGGAGATGAAGGAAATGGCGCGCGAAGAAGCTGCTGCTTGTGAAGCTCGCATTCCGGAACTCGAAACGGAAATCAAGCTTCTGCTTGTGCCTGCCGACCCACAAGATGACCGTAACGCCATCCTTGAAATACGTGGCGGTACGGGTGGCGACGAAGCTGCCATCTTTGCAGGCGACTTGTTCCGCATGTACACCAAATACTGTGAGTCGAAAGGATGGAAACTCGAAGTATCAAACGCCAACGAAGGTGCTGCCGGTGGTTTCAAGGAAATCATCTGCTCAGTATCGGGCGAAAGTGTGTATGGTACCTTGAAATACGAATCGGGCGTGCACCGTGTACAGCGTGTGCCTGCTACCGAAACACAGGGACGTGTACACACATCGGCTGCATCGGTTGCAGTGCTTCCTGAAGCAGAACCATTCGACGTAGAAATCAACGAAGGTGAAATTAAATGGGATACATTCCGAAGCGGCGGCGCCGGCGGACAGAATGTAAACAAGGTAGAATCGGGAGTGCGTCTGCGCTACAACTGGAAAAATCCAAACACTGGAGTAGTTGACGAAATCCTCATCGAATGTACCGAAACACGCGACCAGCCTAAGAATAAGGAACGCGCTCTCTCACGCCTGCGTACCTTTATTTACGATAAAGAACGTCAGAAGTATGATGAAGACATCGCTTCAAAACGTAAAACTATGGTGAGTACGGGCGACCGCTCTGCGAAAATCCGTACCTACAACTACCCGCAAGGACGTATCACCGACCATCGTATCAACTATACGATATACAACCTCAGCGCATTCATGGACGGCGACATCCAGGACTGCATAGACCACCTGGTGGTAGCTGAGAACACAGAACGTCTGAAAGCGAGCGAATTATAAAAACAAACATAAGTAAGCAATCAACATAAGAAAACCTACTTATAAAAAACATTGCATCATGAAGAAACAAGAACTAGTAGAAAACATTAAACAAAAAAAATCATTCCTCTGCGTAGGATTGGACACAGATATCAAGAAGATTCCTGAACACCTTTTGAAAGAAGAAGACCCTATCTTCGCATTCAACAAGGCTATTATCGACGCTACAGCTCCTTACTGTATCGCTTACAAACCAAACTTGGCTTTCTATGAAAGCATGGGCGTTAAGGGATGGATCTCATTCGAAAAGACCATCGAATACATCAAAACAAACTACCCTGATCAGTTCATCATCGCCGACGCAAAACGTGGTGACATCGGTAACACATCAGCTATGTACGCTCGTACATTCTTCGAAGAATTGAACATCGATTCTGTAACTGTAGCTCCTTACATGGGTGAAGATAGCGTGACTCCATTCTTGACTTATGAAAACAAATGGGTTATCTTGTTGGCACTGACTTCAAATAAGGGATCACACGACTTCCAGTTGACCGCTGATCCAGAAGGCGAACGTTTGTTTGAAAAAGTATTACGCAAGTCACAGGAATGGGCTAACGATGAAAACATGATGTACGTGGTAGGTGCTACTCAGGGACGCATGTTTGAAGACATCCGTAAGATTGTTCCAAACCACTTCCTGTTGGTTCCAGGCATCGGTGCACAGGGCGGTTCACTAGAAGAAGTATGCAAATATGGTATGACTAAAGACTGCGGACTGATTGTCAACTCAAGTCGCGCCATCATCTACGCCGACAAGACAGAAAACTTTGCGCAAGTAGCCGGTGAAGCAGCACACGCTGTACAGCAGCAGATGGAAGAACAGTTGAAAGCCATCCTCTAATACCGCGCGAACAAGCAACAAAACATCAGATTGCAGCAAACACCATACTGCTGCAACCAATTAGAAAGCACACACGTTTAAAACCAGCTTTCTAAGTAAAAATACAAAACTCTAAAAATCTGAAGATTTGTATTCAAATTAACAAAAATGAATACAGATCTTCAGATTTTATCTTTTTTGGTGATTTTCACCCTTATATAGCACTTCTAGTATACAAATAATTGACTTTTTAGACGGAAATATAAAAAAAAAACGCGTAATTTGCATAGTTGTCATTATGAACACCCCCTGCGGTAAGTTAGTAACGACAAATATTAGAAATAACAAAAGAACTAAAAGATAGAAATTATGGAGTTCTCAGCTAAACAAATTGCGGAATATATCCAAGGAGTCATTGTAGGTGATGAAAATGCTAGCGTTCACACGTTTGCAAAAATCGAAGAAGGTATCCCTGGAGCTTTGTCATTCTTGTCAAACCCTAAATATACTCATTTCATCTACGACACTAAGTCTTCTATCGTACTGGTTAATAAAGATTTCGAACCGGAACGAGAAATCAAGACTACACTAATAAAAGTAGATAATGCCTATGAAAGTTTGGCTAAACTGATGGCGCTGTATGAAGCAAGTATCCCTAAAAAGACTGGTATTGACCCATTAGCATCTATCGCAAAGACTGCAAAGATTGGTCAGAATGTATATATTGGTCCGTTTGCATGCATCGAAGATGGTGCGGTGATTGGCGATAATACATACATCCACCCTCACGTAACTGTAGGCTACAATGCTAAAGTTGGTGAGAACGCTATTTTATATCCTCATGTAACAGTCTACCACGACTGTAGAATTGGCAATAACTGTATTCTTCATGCGGGGTCTGTAGTAGGTGCCGACGGATTCGGTTTCGCTCCTTCACCAGAAGGTTATGAAAAGATTCCTCAGATTGGTATCGCTATACTGGAAGACGATGTAGAAATAGGAGCCAACACATGTATCGACCGTGCTACCATGGGCGCTACAGTCATCCATAAGGGTGTAAAACTAGACAACCTGATCCAGATAGCACACAACGTAGAAGTGGGCAGCAATACCGTAATGGCATCGCAAGTGGGTGTAGCAGGTTCAGCTAAAATTGGCGAATGGTGTATGTTTGGCGGACAGGTAGGTGTAGCCGGCCACATTACAGTAGGCGACCGTGTAAACGTTGGCGCTCAGTCGGGTATCCCTGGCAACACCAAATCAGGTCTCACCCTGATGGGTTATCCAGCCATAGACCCACGACAGTTTGCCAAATCGGCTGCCGTATACAAGAAATTACCGGAGATGTATACAGAACTGAATCGTCTCCAGAAAGAAATTGAAGAATTAAAAAAACAAATTAACAAATAAACCCATGTTGAAACAAAAAACTTTAAAAGGCAGTTTCTCATTGAATGGTAAGGGACTTCATACCGGAGTCAAACTGACCGTAACATTCAATCCTGCCCCAGAGCATCACGGGTATAAAATCCAACGCATAGACCTCGATGACGAGCCCATTATTGATGCTGTGGCAGAAAACGTAGTAGAAACTACACGTGGAACTGTCTTGGCTAAAAATGGCGCCAGAGTAAGCACCGTAGAACATGCCATGGCTGCACTGTATGCAGCAGGTATAGACAACTGTCTGATTCAGGTAAATGGTCCGGAATTCCCTATCCTGGATGGTAGCGCTAAGGCCTATGTGGAATGCATCGAAAGAGTAGGCATCGAGGAACAGTCAGCACTGAAAGACTATTATATCATCAAGAAGAAAATAGAATTCCGTGACGAAAACACGGGGTCTTCTATCATAGTTCTTCCTGATGAACAGTTCAGTATCAATACGCTGATTTCTTACGATTCTGAAATCCTCAGCAATCAGTTTGCTACACTGGAGGATATGAGCAAGTTCCCTACTGAGGTGGCTTGCGCACGTACCTTCGTGTTCGTTCGCGAAATAGAACCGCTGCTGAACGGCGGACTGATTAAAGGTGGCGACTTGGACAATGCGATTGTTATCTACGAAAAGAAGATGTCGCAGGAAAGCTACGACAAGTTGGCCGACGTAATGAACGTTCCGCATATGGACGCAAGCCAGTTGGGCTACATCAACCATATTCCATTGGTTTGGCCTAATGAACCTGCTCGCCATAAACTGCTGGACATCATCGGCGACTTGGCACTGATTGGCAAACCTATTAAAGGTCGTATCATCGCCACTCGTCCGGGGCACACCATCAACAATAAATTCGCGCGCACACTGCGCAAAGAAATCAGACTTCACGAAGTTCAGGCTCCAGTATACAACTGCAACGAGCCACCATTGATGGACGTAAACCGCATCCGCAAGTTGCTCCCACACCGCTACCCATTCCAGTTGGTAGACAAGGTGATAGAAATAGGCGCCAACTACATCGTGGGTATTAAAAACATCACAGCCAACGAACCATTCTTCCAGGGACACTTCCCAGAAGAACCAGTCATGCCAGGCGTACTTCAGATTGAAGCCATGGCACAAGTAGGCGGACTACTCGTACTAAATTCAATCGAAGAACCTGAAAGATGCTCAACCTACTTCTTGAAGATTGACAACGTCAAATTCCGTCAGAAAGTAATACCAGGCGATACACTCCTTTTCCGTGTAGAACTGCTCAACCCAATCCGTCGCGGCATCTCTACTATGAGAGGATATGCATTTGTAGGAGAAAAAATAGTTTGTGAAGCAGAATTTACAGCTCAAATAGTAAAAAACAAATAACAGACCATGATTAGTCCATTAGCATATATTGATCCAGAAGCAAAGATTGGAAACAATGTTGAGATAGGTCCTTTTGTCTTCATCGACAAAAACGTAGTTATTGGCGACAATAACGTAATTATGCCTAATGCCAACATCCTCTACGGTTCTCGCATCGGCAACGGAAATCAGATTTTTCCAGGAGCTGTGATTGGCGCTATCCCTCAGGACCTCAAGTTCAAAGGCGAAGAAACTACTGCAGAAGTAGGCGACAATAACATCATCCGTGAAAATGTAACCATCAACAGAGGCACTGCTGCTAAAGGTAAGACCGTAGTGGGAAGCAATAACCTTCTGATGGAAGGTGTGCACGTGGCTCACGATGCTATCGTAGGTAACGGCTGTATCATAGGCAACCAGACTAAATTTGCCGGCGAAATCATCATCGATGACAATGCCATCATCAGCGCAAGCGTACTGATGCACCAGTTCTGCCGTGTAGGAGGATATGGTATGCTACAAGGTGGTTCACGTTTCAGCAAGGACATCCCTCCTTATATCATAGCAGGACGTGACCCTATTACCTATTGCGGCATCAATATAGTAGGTCTCCGCCGTCGTGGCTTCTCGAACGAATTGATTGAAAACATTCACAATACCTACCGTATAATTTACAACAGCGGTAAGAATGTAAGTGAAGCACTCGAACAAGTAAAACAAGAAATTCCGATGTCGCCAGAAATTCAATACATCATTGATTTTATTGAATCTTCTAAGCGAGGAATCATCAGATAAAGAAATTATCTATTTTCTATATCTTTACAAAACCAACAAATAACTAATAACAAAGATGGTATATAAATTTAGAATTATATCAGACGAAGTCGATGATTTCTTCCGTGAAATCAAAATCGATTCTGAAGCTTCTTTCTATGAACTTCATGAAGCTATTCTAAAAAGTGCAGGTTACAATAACGAACAGATGACCTCATTCTTCACTTGTGATGACGACTGGGAAAAAGAAGTAGAAATCACATTGGAAGATATGGGCAACGACAGTTCTGAAGAGGATTCATACATCATGAAGGATACGCCGCTGAGCGAATTGCTCGAAGACGAAAAGCAGAAGATGATTTATGTCTTCGATCCGCTGGCTGAACGTGTGTTCTTCATCGAACTTTCTGAAATTATCACTGGCCAGGATTTGGACGCAGCGGTATGCTCAAGAAAAGCAGGTATGGCTCCGGCTCAGGTAATCGACTTCGACGAACAGATGATTGCTAATTCTTCTATCGACCTGGATGAAAATTTCTATGGCGATACAGAATTTAATGCCGACGATTTCGATGCCGATGGTTTCGATGTCAGCTCTGGCAACCCATACGACGAATAAATACTTATTGAATATTACGCAGATAATTGCGTAGATTTATATTACGAAGGACCTTGTTCATGTCTTCCTATCTGAGAGACCTTGCAAGGTCCTTCGTCCTTATAGCAATATTGCTAGTGTTATAGGTAAGCGATTATATATGATTGCTTACAGAAAGATCTCAAGTTGCATCATGAATAAACCTTCTCTGATTGTTCTTATAGGTCCTACAGGTGTAGGAAAAACAGAATTAAGTCTTTCTATTGCTGAACGATATAAAACGGATATCGTATCGGCTGATTCCAGACAATTATATGCCGACCTGAAAATCGGTACTGCGGCGCCTACTACCGACCAGCTTGCCAGGGTTAATCACCACTTTGTGGGTACCTTGAAACTGACCGACTACTACAGCGCTGCGCAATATGAGGCGGAAGTAATAAAGAAATTGGACGAACTCTTCAAAAAACATGAGGTGGTACTGCTTACGGGTGGGTCTATGATGTATGTAGACGCCGTCTGCAAGGGCATAGACGACATCCCTACCGTAGACAATGAAACCCGCGAACTCATGATGAAGCGGTATGAAGAAGAGGGATTAGAACGACTGTGCGCGGAACTGAAATTGCTAGATCCTGAATATTACGCTCAGGTAGACCTGAAGAATCCCAAGCGTGTCATACATGCTCTGGAGATTTGTTACATGACCGGCAAGACTTACACTTCTTTCCGTACACAAACCAAGAAAGAGCGACCGTTTAACATCATAAAGGTAGGATTAAGACGCGACCGTGAGGAATTATACAACCGCATCAACCGCCGTGTGGATATCATGATGGAGGATGGACTGCTGGATGAAGCCCGAAGTGTTTATGAATTCAAAAGCCTCAACTCGCTCAATACGGTGGGTTACAAAGAAATGTTTAATTACCTGGATGGAGTATGGGAACTGCCATTTGCCATCGAAAAGGTGAAACAGAATTCACGTATTTATTCGCGCAAGCAAATGACGTGGTTTAAACGTGACGAAGAAATTGCCTGGTTTCATCCCGACCAGCATGATGAAATCTTCGCTTACATTGATAAGCGACTCAGTGCAGTTAATGATTGAAAGTGCAGTTAATGATTAAATAAAAATCCTCTTACTACAACAAGCAGATGTAGTAGGAGGATTTTTTATCCTTACAGGGTCATGAGACCATTATAAGTATTGATATAGTTTAAGCATTATGCTTACAAATCGTAATTGACTTACCTGGCAAGAGAACATTACAAGTGGGAAAAGACCTTGACTCTACCAACTTTATTCTTCCATAAAATACTATAACGAACCTTCTCTGGAATATCCTTAACGACAGTCAGGCGCAAATTCTCTTTACGCGCTTCATCAAAACGAGGACGTAAACGCTTGTACTGCCTACGTGCCCTAGAGACCGCCCTAGCCGCTGCAAAATCGCCTTTCAGAACAAAAACAGCAGCAGCCAACCAATCCAAGAAAAAGCGCTGGAACATCACCACTTTCAACTCGTTGGCCGGAAGATTCTTATAAAGCATTAATAGATTATTGCGGAAATTCAAGAACGTCTTACGTGGATTTTCTTTCTTCAGTGTGGCACCACCCACGTGATAGACTTTGCTGGATGGAATACAGTAAATGCCATGACCACGACTGCGGAGTCGCCAGCACAAATCAATCTCTTCCATGTGAGCAAAGAACAATCCGTCCAGCCCGCCTACCTCACGGTAAAGATCCAACCGAATAAACAAAGCAGCTCCTGTAGCCCAGAAAACAGGAAGATTAGTATCATACTGACCATAATCGAATTCCACCGTCTCAAAGATACGGCCGCGACAGAAGGGATAACCCAGTCGGTCCAAGAATCCGCCAGCTGCACCAGCATACTCGAACGACTCGCGATTCCTCTGACTCAAAATCTTCGGCTGACACGCCCCCACTTCCGGATGAGTATCCATAAAATCGGTGAGCGGATGCAGCCATCCAGGAGTCACCTCCACATCACTATTGAGGAGCACCACATATTCAGCATCAACCTCAGCCAAAGCCCTGTTATAGCCCTCCGCAAAACCATAATTCTGACTCAGACGAATCAGTCGCACTGCAGGGAACTCCTCCTGAATCAGGCGACACGAACCATCAGAAGACCCATTATCAGCCACACACACCTCCACATCAGCATCCATGGAGCAAAATAAAACAGAAGGAAGAAACGTCTGAAGCATTTCTTCCCCATTCCAATTCAATATAACAATTGAAACCTTTTTCATTTAATTGTTCCTTTCAAGGAATTACCTTCCTCATTGAAATCGCCCATGACCACATGCACCAAGTGATTATCAAGAGCATCGTTATGTTCCAGTTCAACACGGATATAATTGTCAGTAAACCCATGCATCGGAACACCCGACTTCGATTTCTCCATGAGAACAACCGCTTCCTTACCGATATGGCGCGCATAAAACGCTCTAGTCTTCTCTTCTGAGAGAGCCAACAACCGCTGACTGCGAACATGCTTCTCATCAGGAGAAACCACATGATCAATCTTCAAAGCCTGCGTACCCGGACGTTCAGAGTAACTAAACACATGCAACTGAGTCACATCGAGCGACTTGATAAACTCATAAGCCTTCTCGAAATACTCATCAGTTTCACCACGCGTACCCACAATCACATCCACACCGATAAACGCATCCGGCATGAGTTCCTTGATCTTATGCACCTTATGCGCAAAAAGTTCCGTATCATAACGGCGACGCATCAGCTTGAGCACCTCATCACAGCCCGACTGCAGCGGAATATGGAAATGCGGCATAAACGCACGCGATTTTGATACATATTCAATCACCTCATCCGTCAGCAGATTAGGTTCGATAGACGAAATACGATAACGTTCGATACCCTCCACCTGGTCAAGCGCCTTCACCAAATCGATAAACGACTCGCCCGTAGACTTACCGAAATCACCTATATTCACCCCTGTAATAACAATCTCCTTACCACCCTCAGCAGCCGCCTGACGAGCCTGCGCCACCAAGTCCTCAATCTTACCATTACGACTTCTACCACGCGCAAACGGGATAGTACAATACGAACAGAAATAGTCGCAACCATCCTGCACCTTCAAGAAATAACGCGTACGGTCGCCCCTAGAGCAAGAAGGCGCAAACGAGCGAATATCCTTAAAAGCCGAAGTCACCGCCTCACCATGTCTGCGTTTTTCCAGATTCCCCAAGAAATCAATCAGTTCACCCTTCTGTTCAGCACCCAGCACCAAGTCGACCCCCTCAATATCGGCCACCTGTTCAGGTTTCAGCTGTGCATAACAACCTGTTACCACAACAAACGCCCCCGGGTGATTCTTTACCAGTTTATGGATAGCCTGACGACACTTCTTGTCGGCCACCTCAGTTACAGAACACGTATTCACCACACATATATCTGCAATCTCCCCCTTTCTCGCCTTACGCACCCCCAGATTCTTGAGTTGTTTACCCAAAGAAGAAGTTTCAGCGAAATTAAGTTTACATCCGAGCGTATAATAAACAGCCTTTTTATCTTGAAAAACGGTAGTATCTATCATAAAATTTAATTTTGTGCAAATTTACAGATAATTTCGGTATTTCTAAAACCAGCGCCCCCATTAACTCATCCCCGGTCCATATTTAAGGAAGTTTTAGAAACCAAATCAGAACATACAATCATAAGAATACAAAATGCCCCGATAAGTAAAAACCTATCGGGGCATCCTATATCTAGTATTTACAGATAGCCAATTAAGCTTCTTCTGCTACAACTTCGAAAGGAATTTCAACTGAAACTTCCTTGTGAAGTCTAACAACTGCGTGATACTGACCAACTTCCTTAACGTCTTTTACAACGATAATCTTACGATCGATGTTGTGACCCAATTTAGCCAATTCTTCAGCAATCTGAATGTTACCAACTGAACCATAGATAACGCCAGTAGCGCTAACTTTAGTAGCAATCTTCAAAGAAACATCCTTCAAAGATTCAGCAACTGCTTCAGCGTCTTTCTTAATCTTTTCCAATTTATGAGCACGCTGTTTCAATTCTTCTGCCAACATTTTTTTAGCAGCTGGTGAAGCGATAACAGCCTTGCCAGTCGGAATAAGATAGTTACGTCCGTAACCTGACTTAACGGTTACAATATCATTCTTGTAGCCCAAGTTTACTACGTCTTCTTTCAAAATAATTTCCATACTTATTCCTCCTTTTATTATTTCATCATATCAGTTACGAAAGGCAATAAAGCCAAGTGACGAGCTCTCTTAACAGCCTGCGCAATACGACGCTGGAACTTCAATGAAGTACCTGTAATGCGACGAGGAAGGATTTTACCCTGTTCGTTCAAGAATTTCTTCAAGAATTCAGGATCTTTGTAGTCGATATACTTAATACCACTCTTTTTGAAACGGCAGTATTTTTTCTTCTTAACGTCTACTGAAGGCGGAGTTAAATATCTGATTTCTGATTGTGCCTGTGCCATGATTAGTTTTCCTCCTTTTTAGTTGATTTAACATTTCTTCTCTTAGCAGCGTATTCTGCAGCGTATTTGTCCATCTTGAAAGTCAAGAAACGGATAACACGTTCGTCACGACGGTAGTTAAGTTCCAACTTAGCGATTACCGATGGTTCTGCTTTAAATTCAATCAGCTGATAGAAACCTGTTGACTTCTTCTGAATTGGGTAAGCCAATTTCTTCAAGCCCCAGTTTTCTTCATTGATGATCTCCGCTCCCTCCTTTGTAAGGATAGCTTTGAACTTCTCTACCGCTTCCTTCATCTGAACGTCAGATAAAACGGGAGTTAAAATGAAAACGGTTTCGTATTGATTCATACTATTCGTTAATTTAATTAATTAATAAAAATTTTTCAATTGCGGTGCAAAGGTACTGATTTTTATATTACTAGCAAACTTTTATCGACTTTTATTTGATTTACAGTTCTTTTTCTGATTTATTTAAGTCTTTTTACATCTTATAAACTTCTGCAATTACCACATTTGCATAAATTGTCGTATCTTTGCACTGTTGTCTAAACAATTATTACATGCTAGAACAATTCAATTTTGACATTCAATTAATATTTGCCATTCTAAACGGAAAAGTTTCAGCAGCCATCAACAGAAAGCTGAGCAGAAACTTCCGACAGAACGGATTAGAAATCACTCCAGAACAATGGACGGTACTACTTTTCCTCTGGGAAAAAGACGGAGTCACGCAGCAAGAGCTCTGCAATGCTACTTTTAAAGACAAGCCAAGCATGACCCGCCTCATCGATAACATGGAACGTCAGCACCTGGTAGTACGTATTTCCGACAAACGCGACCGTAGAACAAATCTGATACACCTGACCAAAACAGGTAAAGACCTAGAAGAGAAAGCCAGGTTTTTGGCCAACAAAACCCTAAAAGAAGCGCTACAAGGCCTGACCCTCGAAGAACTGAGTGTTAGCCAGGAAGTTCTACGCAAAATTTTCACAAATACGAAATCATAAATTAGGCATAGCTGAAAGGGAAACGGAGTAGAGCCTAATCGACGAATATTTGGCTGATTTTCTGTTTTTTTCATGAAATAATTTTCTTGATACAAGAATTATGCTTTAATTTGTAACCATTATAGAATAAACCATAAAAAAGAAGACACACATGAAAAGCTTATTGAAGAATTTAGGAGTGTTATTAGTGATCATCGGTGCTGTTATTCTAATCACATGCTTCACTAGCGGCAATGTTAACAACAACACTGTTTTGGGTTCATCTATGACCCTTATCATTATCGGTTTGATCGCTCATATCGTATTAAACAAACGCATTACCGACTAATTTTAATTAAGTCATTAAAAAAGGTGAACCAGTTAGAAAACTGATTCACCTTTTTTTATGTCATTTATCGACCTCTGCCGATTATTCGCCTTCTATTGGTTCAGGAACAATCAACTTATATCCCTTACCATGAATATTGATAATCTCAACAGCAGGTTCTTCTTTCAAGTGCTTACGTAACTTAGTGATATATACATCCATGCTGCGTGCATTGAAATAATTATCGTCAATCCAAATATGCTTCAGTGCGAAGTCACGCTGCAGGATTTCATTAGCATGAGCACACAATAAAGCCAACAATTCAGACTCCTTAGTTGTCAGTTTAGTCTGCTTTCCGTCTCTAGTCAGGATCTGTTTCTGAGTATCGAAGACGAATCCGCCCAACTGATAGGTAGATACATCCTTCACACGTTTACCGTGTACGCGACGCAAGATAGCCTCAATGCGGAGCGTCAGTTCTTCCATGCTGAACGGTTTAGTAATATAATCATCAGCACCAATCTTAAAGCCTTCCAATATATCCTCCTTCAAGGTTTTAGCTGTCAGGAAAATAATAGGTATATCAGAATTAGTAGCACGAATTTCCTGAGCCATGCTGAAACCATCCTTTATCGGCATCATCACATCGGTCACAATCAAATCATACTTTCCATTAAGAAAAGCTGCCAGTCCAGCAGCTCCATCTGTACGCAAGTCTGCTTCATAACCTTTTGCTGCCAGATATTCTCTTAATAACATGCCAAGATTTTCATCATCTTCACACAACAAAACACGTAATTTTTCGTCCATATTATTCGTCTTTTAATAAAGGTAATACAATAATAAATTTAGTTCCCACACCAACTTCACTTTCAGCACGGATGGTGCCTTTGTGATCATTGATGATTTTCTTTACATAAGCCAGTCCAAGACCGAAACCTTTCACATTGTGCAGATTTCCTGTATGAACTCGGTAGAATTTATCAAATACTTTCTTCAGATTTTCTTTCTTGATTCCTATTCCGTTGTCTTCAATAGAAATGTACAGTTTATTTGATTCGTTCCATGTCTTAATCTTCAAATGGATTTCAGTATCGGTGCGCTTATACTTCACGGCATTGTCCAGGAGATTGAACACCACGTTGGTGAAATGCATCTCATCGACAAATATAATCGGGTCTTCGGCTCCCAGATCGGCATCGAGAATACCGTGGCAACTTTCTACTTTCAGTCGGAAGGTGTTGATTACTCCGGTGATTAGTTCGTTTGCGTCTAGTTCTTTCTTTTTCAAGGTGGCCTGCTGACGTTCAAACATTGACATCTGCAGAACTTTTTCTACCTGAAAGCGCAATCGTTTAGTTTCATCATTGATGACTCCTGATATATGCTTGAACATTATTTCTGATTTACCTACAGCCGGATCATTAAGCATCTGGGCTGCGAGGGAAATGGTAGAGATAGGTGTCTTAAACTCATGAGTCATATTGTTGATAAAGTCGTTCTTTATCTCGGTCAGTTTCTTCTGACGGAAGATGATGAAGATGGTAAAGATGAAGGTTACCAATAGTACCAGAGTAAAGATAAGCGACGGAATCATGAACCGTACCGAACTAAAGATGTAATCGTCGACCTTCGGGAAAAAGATATTGACGAAACCCATCTTAGCCGGAGGATCATTCTCAAACAACAATCGCGAATAAATCTTTTCTCCATCATACACATAATCCGGACATCTGTAAACCTCCTTACCATCACGGTCGGTCACTTGAAAATGATAAGCAATATCAATACCATTATTCAGAAGTTCAGACTTCAAGAAATGATCCAGCTGCTTAAAATTGACACGCTCCTTAAGCGGCTTGTCGCTGGCATTATAAAGAATATTATACACCACTTCATCCAACAAAGCGCGCTGGTAGATATATCTTTCTTTCAGAATTTCCTGCAAAGCGCGCGAAGTCTGAGGGATATTCTTTCCTGTTGATATTACAACCTTTGGTACAGCTGCAGGACTATTCGTTATCGTTTTCAGTTCGAAAGAAGAATACATACTATTACCTCCAGGAGCCATCACTCTGTACTCATGATGTCGTTGTTCTACTATCTTGCTAGTAGGATCGGTCTGCAACCCGTGCTGGCGCTGAAATTCCTCCGACAAGCGTGCTGCCCTTTCAGTAGCCGCCACATCACTTTCCAAGTATTTCTGGGTCTCCACCAATTCCAAGTTACGCACTGACTGAACAAGGCTTCGCTTGACGTTTTCCTCAAACTGACTACGTCGCATCTTGACCATCTCCTCTATATAACTTACCTGCAAATAAAGCAAGCTGAGAAAAGACAATCCCATTATTATACCTAATATCCAAATTGTTGACTTTTTCATATATACAAATTTAATAAGGTATCTGAGATATTACTCCTTCTTTAACTTAATTTAATCCACAATTCCCCAAATTTAACAATTTTCTCGATTTTAATTATCAAAATCGCAACTTATTCTTATCTCTTGGGAATAATTGTCTTTAAAATAAGAGACCCCTGCTACAAAACTGCAGCAGGGGTCCATATATTTCAGGAGATTATACCCATTAAACTTCTTCAGATTCTTGTTCTTCAAACGCCTTGATCAGTTTACCCTGAACATCAGAAGGAACAAGTTCGTAGCTAGCAAACTTCATGATGAACGAAGCACGACCACCAGTGAGTGAGCTCAATGAAGTAGCGTAGTTAGACATCTCTTTCAATGGAACTTTTGCAGCAAGTTTTTCGTAACCCTTTTCACTGCTCATACCCATGATCATACCTCTACGACCCTGCATATCGCCCATTACATCACCCAACTTATCGCTTGGAGTGAAGACTTCTACGTCATAAATAGGTTCCAGAATCTTCGGACCAGCGTTCTTAAATGCTTCACTAAATGCGTTACGTCCTGCAAGCATAAATGAAACTTCATTTGAATCTACCGGGTGCATCTTGCCATCATAAACGATAACACGTACGTCGCGAGCATAAGAACCAGTCAACGGACCCTGTTCCATACGTCCCATGATACCCTTCAAGATAGCAGGCATGAATCGAGTATCGATAGCACCACCTACCACACTGTTAACAAATACCAACTTGCCACCCCAATCGAGTTCCACAACCTCAGTACCTTTCACATTAATCTTGAATTCCTGACCATTGAACTTATAAGTTTCTGGCATAGGCATACCTTCGTAATAAGGTTCCACGATGAGGTGAACTTCACCAAACTGACCAGCACCACCCGACTGTTTCTTATGTCGATAGTCAGCACGAGCAGCCTTAGTAATAGTTTCACGATAAGGAATACGAGGTTCGTAGAATTCGATAGGAAGTTTTTCGTTGTTTTCCAAACGCCATTTCAAAGTTCTCAAGTGGAATTCACCCTGACCATGAACCAAAATCTGACGCAATTCCTTAGACTGTTCCACAACCCATGTTGGATCTTCTTCACGCATACGGTTCAAGATAGCCATCATCTTTTCAGTATCTGCCTCATTAACTGGTCTGATAGCACGAGTATATTTAGGATTTGGATATTTAATCCAGTTGAAACGGTTTTCACAATCCTTACCGTTCAATGTATTACCAGTCTTAACATCTTTCAGTTTCACTGTACAACCTATGTCACCAGCACGCAATTCTTCCACCTTTTCGCGAGTAGCACCAGCACAAACATAAAGCTGAGCCATACGTTCCTTAGAACCACGGTCGGCATTAGTCAAGTCGTCACCTTCATGAACCACACCACTCATCACCTTGAAGTACTGAACATCACCAATATGAGGTTCAACAGCAGTCTTAAAGAAATAAAGAGAAGTTGGACCTTCAGCAACAGGAGGAATTTCCACGCCACGAGTATTGTGAACCATCGGCATTTCGTCAACGAAAGGAACCACATTACCCAAGAATTCCATCAAGCGGCGCACACCCATGTCCTTACCTGCACAAACGCAGAATACAGGGAACATACCACGAGCAGCCAAACCTTTACGGATACCCTCACGCATTTCGTCCTCAGTAAGAGTTTCTGATTCGAAGAATTTTTCCATCAAAGTTTCATCATTTTCAGCAGCAGCTTCTACCAAAGCCTTATGCCATTCCATAGCTTTGTCCATTTCTTCTGCTGGAACATCTTCAATGGTTGGAGCACCACCTTCTGGAGCCCAAGTATATTTTTTCATCAAAAGTACATCAATCAACGAATTAAAGTTCGGTCCAGTTTCTAGTGGGTACTGCACCGGAACTACCTTTGAACCATAATTTTCTTTCAACTGTTCCAATACGCGGTCGAAGTCACATTTTTCGCTATCCAGCTGGTTAACCAAGAAGATGACAGGTTTACCTAACTTTTCAGTATAACGGAAATGGTTCTGAGTACCTACTTCAGGACCATACTGGCCGTTCAACAAAAGGATAGCTGTATCAGTAACGTTCAATGCAGTCATAGCAGCGCCAACGAAGTCGTCACTACCCGGACAGTCAAGAATATTTAGTTTCTTGCCATTCCATTCTACATGATAAACGGTAGAGAAAACAGAGTAACCATACTCCTGCTCTACCGGAAAATAATCGCTGACAGTATTCTTTGCAGTAATTCTACCGCGACGTTTTATAATACCACCCTCATAGAGCAAAGACTCTGTGAGAGTGGTTTTACCTGATCCATCATTGCCAAGGAGTGCAATGTTCTTGATTTCATTCGTCTGATATACTTTCATGTTTTTCAAGATTTATTAGTGTTAAATAAAGGATATGAGTTTCATATCAACTTTGTGAGGCGCAAATTAGAAATTAATGTTTAGAAAAACAAAATTACCATCGTGTTACTAAACTATGTTATGAGACATGTTTGTCTTATTTCCTTTAATATCGCGGCTGAGTTATGTATTGTTTGCTCTTTTCTTCTCTGTTGCATATGTTTTCATTCCTCTTCCCTACAAGCTAGCATTCAGCGTCCTAGAAGTTGTCTGTCTATTTCACTTGTGTTGTAAGCCAACCTTCAAAAACTTTCCGAACACAACTTCGTCCGACGCCGGTTTTCCTTCTAGGTTCTAAAATAAATTCACTAACTTTGCAGCCAACAATATTACTTGACTTTATTACTTGCATTATTACTTGCATTATTACTTGACTATATGGCTGGCATTTATCTACATATTCCTTTTTGTAAACGTCGATGCATTTATTGCGATTTCTTTTCTACCACTCAGAGCGAAAAGAAGGGTACGTATGTAGACGCACTTTGCAAGGAACTGACTCAGAGAAGAGACTATCTGAATGATGAGGAGATTGAAACGATTTACTTCGGAGGAGGCACTCCTTCGCAGTTGGAACGGAGCGATTTCGAAAAAGTCTTTGATACTATATATAAGGTATACCGAGTTAGTCCGAAGGCCGAAATTACGGTCGAGGCCAATCCCGACGATTTGACCACCGAATACCTTCAGGAATTACGCAAGTTGCCGTTCAACCGTCTAAGCATGGGTATACAGACCTTCAAGGACGAGACGCTGCAGATTCTCCATCGCCGCCACACAGCCACACAAGCTATCGAGGCCTTCAAAAGATGCCGAGAAGCCGGATTCCTGAACATCAGCATCGACCTCATCTACGGACTTCCCAACGAGACCCTAGAGGGATGGGACCGCGACCTGCAACAAGCCATCAATCTGCACCCTGAGCACATTTCAGCCTACCACCTCATTTACGAGGAAGGCACCGCCCTGTGGAAACTGAGGGAACAACACCAAGTAGAAGAAGTTGACGAAGACCTCAGCGTGAAATTCTTCGAACGACTCATCCACACACTGAAAGCCGCCGGATACGTGCACTACGAAATCTCGAATTTCTGTCTGCCAGGCTACCATTCGCGACACAACTCGAGCTACTGGCAAGGAAAAAAGTACCTGGGATGCGGACCATCTGCCCACTCGTTCAACCTAGAGACCAGACAGTGGAACATAGCACAACTCGACTCCTATATAAAAGGTATAAACGAAGGCAGCGACGTATCGGAGATTGAAGAACTCGACCTCTACACACGCTACAACGAGCGCATCATCACCAACATACGCACTTGCTGGGGAATGCCCCTCCAGGAACTCCAAGAAGAATTCGGTTCCGAGTTATACAACTACTGCATGAAGATGGCCCAATCCCACCTCGACGCTCATACCTTGGAGATTAAAAACGGAGTATTAAAACTCACCGAAGAAGGAATATTTACGTCGGATGGCATTATGAGCGACCTTTTCTGGGTAGATTGAGCTAGATTAACCAACAAATTCTTATCTTTGTCTCTCAGATGTTAAAATATGTCATTCGAGTTTAATAAAGAAACAAACGAAATGAAAAAACTTGCAATTTTCGACCTCGATGGAACACTTCTGAACACCATTGCAGACCTGGCAGCCGCAACAAACTACGCGTTGTCAGAGCAAGGCTATCCCACTCACGAAACAGATGCCTACTACTATTTCGTAGGCAACGGTATCAACAAACTATTTGAACGCGCACTCCCCGATGGAGAAAAATCGCAAGAAAACGTCCTCAAGACACGCGCTTTATTCGTGCCCTATTACGATAAACACAATGCCGACCTGAGCGTTCCCTACCCTGGTATCCAAGAACTCCTGCAGACACTTCAGAAAAAAGGAATGATGCTAGCTGTAGCTTCCAACAAGTACGACTCGGCCACCAAAAAACTCATCCAACACTATTTCCCCACCATCCGATTCGTTGCCGTCTTCGGACAACGCGACCAGGTACCCACCAAACCAGACCCAGCCGTAGTGCATGAAACAATCAGTCTGGCTGCAGTAGACAAAGAGGAAGTAGTCTACATCGGAGACTCCGGAGTGGATATGCAGACCGGAAAGAATGCAGGCGTACACACTGTAGGAGTCAGTTGGGGATTCCGTCCGCAGTCAGAGCTAGAAACCTTCCAGCCTAACTACATCGCCCAAGACAGCACTGAGCTCCTTCAGCATCTGCTTACAATCTAAAAGTAACAGATGACACCAAACAACAAGCGTCAAACAAAAGACAAAGAATAATTTTAACTATTAATACCACCCCATGAAAGTTATCAATTTCGCAGAAACAAATTCAATCATCAACCAGTACGTTGGTGAATTACGCGATGTAACAGTACAAAACGACCGCATGCGCTTTCGCAGAAACATCGAACGCATCGGCGAACTAATGGCCTATGAAATGAGCAAAACGCTCAATTATTCAGTTAAAGACATCCAAACACCACTAGGTGTAGCACAAGCCAGCACACACGACGACCAACTAGTCATCGCTACCGTATTCCGTGCCGGACTACCTATGCACACAGGTTTCCTGGACATCTTTGACAAAGCAGGCAACGCCTTCGTTTCTGCCTATCGCTACTACAAAGACGAAGGTCATCGCGATCTGGACGTGCGCATCGAATACATCGCCACACCAGACCTGACAAACAAGACAGTAATGCTTGTAGACCCAATGATTGCTACAGGCGAAAGCTTGGAATTAGCATGGAAAGCCTTCACTACAAAAGGCACCCCAGCCAAACTGTTACTAGCTTGCTGTATCGCCAGCCGTCCGGGCATCGAACACCTTCAGAAAATATTCCCAGGTGACGACGTAGTTCTGTGGTGCGGCGCTGTCGATCCAGCCATTAACGAGCACTCATACATCGTTCCAGGACTAGGCGACGCCGGCGACTTAGCATACGGAGAAAAGATTTAAGAAATCGCTGTAAACAGAACCATAAAAGCGACGCAATCATAAGCGACGCTAAAGTGCAAAAGAAACAAAACGCTAAAGCGCAATAATAAACGCCCCTGCTACAAGCACATAAAGACTTGCAACAGGGGCGTTTATTATCCTTTAGACAAAGCAACAGCAATCAATGCTTGAACATACGCGCCATATCACGCTTATCATCCTTTTCACGGAGAGACTCACGCTTATCATACTGCTTCTTACCCTTAGCAAGCGCAATAACCACCTTAGCCAGTCCCCTCTCATTGATAAACATACGCACCGGAACAATAGTAAAACCAGTCTCCTGCGTACCACGCTGCAACTTACGCAACTCCTTCTTATTCAGAAGCAACTTCCTGTCCCTACGAGCCAAATGATTATTATATGACCCATAGAAATACTCAGCAATATGCATATTCTTCACCCACAATTCCCCCTTCGAGAAAAAGCAGAAAGTATCTACCAGACTCGCCTTACCCAGACGGATTGATTTGATTTCCGTACCAGTAAGTACGACTCCAGCCGTATACGTGTCAATAAATTCGTAATCGAACGATGCACGCTTATTCTTAATATTAACCGCGTTATTAGTAGTATTCTTCATCAGTTCAATGTAACAGATAATTTGTCAAAAATAAGTTCAATCACAGAAGGGCTCAGCAAGATAATCAGCGTAGTGACAATGGTATACATAGTCAGTCTAGACTCACAAACCTTCATCATCCGCCTGGCTCCTTCAAAGACTACGAACAACGTATAAATCTGAAGCACCCAGTGAATAATCAGGATAGAGAACAAACTGCTTACAATCTGAAGTACGAATGTCACCACCATAGAATACCCCACAAACCCTTGAATCTCATCGTCGGAAGTCTCACAATTAAGTCGACCGTTAATCTGTTTGATGAGATAAGAAGCTAGGAAAAAGCCCACGAACAACGACACACACACACCACAGCTGCGTGTGAGTGCCACTTGGAATACGTCCGGCACAAGGTCTCTTCCTATGAAGGCTCCAACAAATTCAGAAAGTCCGCACAGTCCAATCATGGGATACACAAAGCCAGGAAGAACCATACGTTCATCCCCTGCATTTATTATTGCATCCCAAGTCTTAGCCGGTGAAGACAACAGAGCCACTATTCTATGAAATAATTCTTTATAATTCAATGTCAGTATATTATTATATAATGTAACAAAATAATGTAACAAGCCGCAAATGTATAAAAAAAAATGCATCTATCTACAAAAAACCGACTTACATATATAAAATAATCGTTTGAACCTAAGCAAATCTCCAGTAAGCAAAAAGAGAGAAGCATGCCTTATTCACACACTTCCCTCTTCAATTTGGCAGCAATGCCTTTCATGACACTACCTATTATCTCAAAAAATTATTTATTTTTTTTGTTCATCAAATATTTTCAACAAGGCCTCATAGTCAACTTTAACAGTTTCTTCTCTAATTTCATTTTCAACAAATGAACCAGAATAGTTATTGCCCTGATATTTCACACAGATATATCCAGGCATACGTTTATTTTTGTCTTTGAACTGAGCCAAAACATATGACAAGTCAATATGATAAATATTTGTATTATATCTGCGACTTCTATCTTTATTGAGAGAATCATCAGACACACGGTGAGCTACGCGCAAAACCAAAGTTTGGTCATCACCAGCCTTATCTTCCAAGTCGTAATACACTTCGAAACTGTGAGAAGCAACTTCAGCAGTCAATTCTTTCTGGTCGCCCAAGTCTCTGATAAAGTAAGTAATAGGCAAGAACATTGTATTAGCATCCCAGAAACTGATAGGGAAGAATAATTCATAGCTACCACCAGAAGTAATATTACGGATAGGAGCATTAGCAAATTCCTTCATACCATCCAGAGAATTATGAGCATATCGTTCTGGAATAGGCATCACACCAGTCAATGAAACAGGAATTCTCGTCTTTTCTTTCGCATCATTACTATTGAAAGAATAAGCGATAAATGCATACTTTGTATCAATATTCATAGTAATTGAACTCATGTTTGTAGGTACAAGTTTGTAACCACCTGCACTTTCAAATTCATAAGTACCCATCATTCCAGCTACCTTTACAATCTCACTACCCTGACGCTGGCCGTCATCATTGCTGTCCAAACAAGAAGAGAATGTAAACACAGCAAAAAGTGCAGTTAACCAAACTGCAAATGTCATTTTTTTCATAATTGTTGATTGGTCTAAATTTTATTATTGATTTTATTTATTATATCTTCTTTCGTAGATCGCTGTTTAATTCGAACTCTGTATATGAAATAAGCGAAAACAACAAATACTGCATCGCTATTGAAAATTTAACATCCTTAAATCCGCAACACTTTCTTATAAAATAAATTTAAAGTACTGAGTAATAACATATTGCCCAGTACTTTGTTATGTCAGAAGATTCACTTAACTTAGTGTTGTAAAATAAAAGCTCATAAATCTTCATTTGACATGGCTAAAGTACAAATAAAACCTGAACAATCCCCCCCTTTGGAGGAATATTTTGGCTCTCATGTTATTATGGGACATTAAAATTGGAGATTTTTATAAAATATCCATTAATAACACGAGAGTCGAGATTATTTGCGGAAATTAGGAACATAAAAAAACGAAAAACTTTCGAGATTATTATTTACACTATTTCAGCAAACTGCTCCAAATGCTCATCCACATACTGCGCAAGCGTAGCAGTCACCTCCTCTTCCATATCCATGAACTTCTCCTCCAGTTCATCGAAAGCCTCATACTGCTCATACATCGCCATGAACTCCTCATCTGTGCGTTCACGAGTCAAGTCCTCCTTATTAGCATCGTAAATTTTCTTCGCATTATAAACAAGCTTAGAAAAATCGACAGCGCCAAACAATCTCATCGCCTTAGCAAACGGATTATCAAATACATAAGGACCATAACCATTCTGGATAAGCTGAACAAATCCACCCTCCAGGACCTCTTCGCGGAAGAAATGGTAGCCCAACAAAGAATGCTGATAACCATTAAGCAGCGGCATCAGTTCGGCAGTCAGTCCACCACTAGAAATTTCCAAATACTTGTCAATAAACACCTGGAGAAAAGCATCCATACCCTCCTCAGCACCCTTGCGCAAATCAGCGTCAGAAACTGTAATTTTAGATTCAGTCATATATACCTATTTATTATTAATCAATGTTATCCATATGACACCATCATAAATAAGGATAACAAATCCGTCGCAAATATAGATTAATATTTTAGATTGTGAAAAAAATTTGCTAAGTAGAGTTGGCAAAACACCTAGGTAAGATAAAATATCCTTAAAATCAAGAAAAAAGTTTCAGTTTTCGGATTGAATAACAAAATAAAAGCCTTAACTTTGCTACCAACAAAAGGGGAGACCCTTTTAAACAGAGGTTTACGAATACCTATTTTTCATTACTAACAAAACGTAAAGAATATGACTTATTCACACGAAGTTGAACACATGTGTGTTGTAAAAAAAGGACCTAACCATGGTCCAGCTCCAATTCCTGAAGAAGGAAAATGGATTCAGTCTAAAGAAATCAAAGACATTTCAGGTTTAACACATGGTATCGGTTGGTGTGCTCCTCAGCAGGGTGCATGTAAATTGACACTTAACGTTAAAGAAGGTGTTATCCAGGAAGCTTTGGTTGAAACTATCGGATGTTCTGGTATGACTCACTCAGCAGCTATGGCATCTGAAATTCTTCCAGGCAAAACTATCTTGGAAGCTTTGAACACAGACTTGGTTTGTGATGCTATCAACACAGCAATGCGTGAACTTTTCTTGCAGATTGTATACGGTCGTACTCAGTCAGCTTTCTCTGAAGGCGGTTTGATGATCGGTGCAGGTTTGGAAGACTTGGGTAAAGGTTTGCGTAGCCAGGTAGGTACATTGTATGGTACTTTAGCTAAAGGTCCTCGTTACCTTGAAATGGCTGAAGGTTACATCAACCGTATCGCTTTGGATGAAAACGACGAAATCTGCGGTTACGAATTCGTTCACATGGGTAAATTCATGGATGAAATCAAGAAAGGTACTGACGCTAACGAAGCTTTGAAGAAAGTAACAGGTACTTATGGCCGTTTCAGCGAAGAAGCTGGTGCAGTTAAATACATTGACCCACGTAAAGAATAAGGAGGAAAAGACATTATGATTAGAGAAGTAAAATTTGAAAGCCAGGACCGTCGTATCAACCAGATTATCGCTGTATTGAACGAAAACGGTATCAAAGACATCGAAGAAGCAAACGCTATCTGCGAAGCTCACGGTCTCGATCCTTATAAAACTTGTGAAGAAACTCAGCCTATCTGTTTTGAAAATGCAAAATGGGCTTACGTAGTAGGTACTGCTATCGCTATTAAGAAGGGCTGCAAAAACGCTGCTGAAGCTGCTGAAGCTATCGGTTTGGGCTTGCAGGCATTCTGTATCCCAGGTTCTGTAGCTGACGACCGTAAAGTAGGTCTTGGTCACGGTAACTTGGCTGCTATGTTGCTCCGCGAAGAAACTAAATGTTTCGCTTTCTTGGCAGGTCACGAATCATTCGCTGCTGCTGAAGGTGCTATCAAAATTGCTGCTAAAGCTGACAAAGTACGTAAAGAACCTTTGCGTTGTATCTTGAACGGTCTTGGTAAAGACGCTGCTCAGATCATCTCACGTATCAACGGTTTTACTTATGTTCAGACTCAGTTCGATTACTATACTGGTGAATTGAAAGTAGTTCGCGAAATCCCTTACTCAAACGGTGAACGCGCTAAAGTAAAATGCTACGGTTCTGACGATGTTCGTGAAGGTGTAGCTGTAATGTGGCACGAAGGTGTTGACGTATCAATCACTGGTAACTCAACTAACCCTACTCGTTTCCAGCACCCAGTTGCAGGTACTTACAAGAA
>SAMEA104404106__coassemble_783_pt1 | contig 29086 bp, 21 predicted proteins | sample SAMEA104404106__metabat2_low_PE_044 | metagenome-assembled genome bin SAMEA104404106 (sample SAMEA104404106) | Balaenoptera acutorostrata
CTTTCTTTCTCAATCCCTTCTGGTAAATGTCAAGATAGAGGCTAATGTTACCACCTGCTATCTTCTTTTCTCTGATGCGCACTGGCTCCTTCAAACGGATTTCCTTCTTCTTTCGTTCCATTTTATTTCCTTTCTTTTCAGATGTTAATATATTCTTTTATTATTGATTATCAGTCATTTAATATACAATACAAAGGTAATATGGTGAGGGACAAAAACGAGACAAAAGTGGGTAAAGAATCCGCTAATTTAGGAAAGAATAACGAACCAATCCAAAATCGGTTTATATTCATAACAGACTATAAATCAGTGGTATTACATCGCTTTTCTATCCTTTCATTTCCGATGGTTAGACCTCCTTGAGATAATTGGTGGTTACTGGTGGTTACGGCCAAATAGTTAATATAGTTGAGTTTCAATCCGCACACCTACGTGAGGTGTGACCCGGCAAAGGCACTGGAATCTTTCCTAACGGCAGTTTCAATCCGCACACCTACGTGAGGTGTGACTCCTTTTTGATGTGCTTTCGCAGATCATCAACCAGTTTCAATCCGCACACCTACGTGAGGTGTGACGCGGGCGGGGGTGGTGCCGAAGCGCGGAGTACTGTTTCAATCCGCACACCTACGTGAGGTGTGACCAGGTGCTTTGGCACTAGACTTTAAATGGATGTTCGTTTCAATCCGCACACCTACGTGAGGTGTGACCATACTACCTACACTACAATGTTTAACTCTCCTTGTTTCAATCCGCACACCTACGTGAGGTGTGACCGCGCGACTTCCTTCTTCCTGTTAATAAATCTTGGTTTCAATCCGCACACCTACGTGAGGTGTGACCTACCGGGAAACTTTAATTTATGCGCATGTCTTAGTTTCAATCCGCACACCTACGTGAGGTGTGACCCAACTTTGGTCTGTTGGCGCGAACGCAAGCAAGGTTTCAATCCGCACACCTACGTGAGGTGTGACAAACGGATTGTTGTAGCTCTGCTCCCAGTACGTTGTTTCAATCCGCACACCTACGTGAGGTGTGACTCAGCGTGTTGGACAGCATCGCGATTGCAATCACGGTTTCAATCCGCACACCTACGTGAGGTGTGACTTACTAAATGCTATTCAGCCTCAAAAAGGTATTTTGTTTCAATCCGCACACCTACGTGAGGTGTGACGAAACATCATGGCTTTTATCTTGTAACTCCTCTGTTTCAATCCGCACACCTACGTGAGGTGTGACTCCATGTAGGTCTTATATTCCAGGATTTATTAACAGGTTTCAATCCGCACACCTACGTGAGGTGTGACGATTTCCCACGATTCGTTGAGGTGGCTAAATTCTGTTTCAATCCGCACACCTACGTGAGGTGTGACTATCTGCAAGATCAACTCCGGCATCCGTTGGGATGTTTCAATCCGCACACCTACGTGAGGTGTGACTATGGCTGCTTTAGGTGCTGCAAAAAGTGCATTGTTTCAATCCGCACACCTACGTGAGGTGTGACGCTTTGCCGGATAGCCCTTACAACCGAATGTTGCGTTTCAATCCGCACACCTACGTGAGGTGTGACCGGTAGGAGACTTTTTGCTGTACGGCAATTCCTTGTTTCAATCCGCACACCTACGTGAGGTGTGACTATGTTACAAGTTAAAGCAATTAAAAACACTTATGTTTCAATCCGCACACCTACGTGAGGTGTGACTTAGCTAAGTGTCGATGGAAGGTGGATGGTTTTAGTTTCAATCCGCACACCTACGTGAGGTGTGACTGATAAGTTGTCGGAATTAATGCAGAAACTCTCTGTTTCAATCCGCACACCTACGTGAGGTGTGACTCGTCACGTGATGCTGATTTGCTCTGCCCAAGATTGTTTCAATCCGCACACCTACGTGAGGTGTGACTATACTCAGCCTAATCTATCTGCTACCTTTACTGCAGTTTCAATCCGCACACCTACGTGAGGTGTGACGATGCAACAAAAGCCCATTCCTGAGCGGCTACCCAGTTTCAATCCGCACACCTACGTGAGGTGTGACCCATAGACAGCATTGCCACCGACATAAGGCACGCGTTTCAATCCGCACACCTACGTGAGGTGTGACTGATGCCTGCCGGAACATCTTTCATTAGAGTTGCGTTTCAATCCGCACACCTACGTGAGGTGTGACTCATTTCGAAGAGGTTAAATGTCCGTTACGCGGTGTTTCAATCCGCACACCTACGTGAGGTGTGACACAACAGGCTGGTACCATTCGCTCACTCGACATGTTTCAATCCGCACACCTACGTGAGGTGTGACTCCAAATTGCGATACGGCATTACCTATCTGTTGAGTTTCAATCCGCACACCTACGTGAGGTGTGACTCTGCAGTGGAAAATCCAATCAGTAAGTACGAGGTTTCAATCCGCACACCTACGTGAGGTGTGACCTGTGCCAATTGTTCAGCACATTCGGGATGGCGAGTTTCAATCCGCACACCTACGTGAGGTGTGACATGGTAGATTTCTATGACTTTGATGGTTATTTTGTTTCAATCCGCACACCTACGTGAGGTGTGACCATTAAAGGTTTCGACCTTGAATGGCATGTAAAGGTTTCAATCCGCACACCTACGTGAGGTGTGACACCAAGTGAGAGAGGATATCAGGCTCATTTCGAGGTTTCAATCCGCATACCTACGTGAGGTGTGACCTCCAGCCATTACTATTTCAGTAGTAAGCGATTCGTTTCAATCCGCATACCTACGTGAGGTGTGACTGAGTTTGTCAAGTTTATAGCCAAACAAACTTATGTTTCAATCCGCATACCTACGTGAGGTGTGACTAAGAGATGTAGCTGCACGACCTAACTGTGTGTTGTTTCAATCCGCATACCTACGTGAGGTGTGACAGAGAAACGAAGTTTATATCTAAATGGCATCTGCGTTTCAATCCGCATACCTACGTGAGGTGTGACTTAGAAATCATGAAATTATGGCACATCCAATTAAGTTTCAATCCGCATACCTACGTGAGGTGTGACTCTGACTTCCTAAGATTCACATCTACAATATATTAGTAATGCAATTCCGCGAAAGCCATTTCCTTAAAATATAATTATATAATTAAATCTTATGTAATTATATAAGTTGTTGATAATGAATAACTGCGAACCTCTTAGGATTTTTACATCACATTAGGTTCGCGTTTAGATTATTAAGTCACCAGACATATCAAATGAAGTCAATTTACCAATGTATTCAACCCTTCTTTTCCAATTATTTCCAAGTATATAAAATCTGATACTATCTAGCTCTAAATCTATTATAGATTCCAACCTAGCCTTCAAAATTAAGAATTGTGCTTCGGTAACGATACATTCAAAGACTGAATTTTGTACACGTTGCCCATAATCTTGACAAGCTTTTGCTACGTTACGTAATCGCTTTTTTCCTGATTCGCAAATGGTATTAACATCATAAGTTATTAAAATCATCATTGCAACTAATTGTTTTTTTACTTTATAATAAACGCAGGATAATCATCTATTTCTTCCCTTATAAAACGAGCTATCAACATCGACTGGCAATACGGGAGTAAACCTATAGGAATTTTTTCTTCAAGAAATGGGTGCGTAAACATTTCTTTTTTTCTAGACTGCCAGCTCGATAATATCGTTTTTTTGCAACTGTCAGTCATCTGTATACTTTCATCGCCCTGACTAAAAAAATCCTTTTCAGTAACTTGCCGGCGGTTAATTAAAGATAAAACAAATCTATCACCCAAATAAGCCCGAAGTTCTTCCATCATATCTAATGCTAGCGAAGCTCTCCCGGGTCTAAGTGAATGTAAAAAACCGACATAAGGATCTAACCCTACAGTTTCTAAGGCAGCAGTCATATCATTAGCTATAAGTGTATAAACGAATGACAACATTGCATTTACGGCATCTTTTGGAGGACGTCTATTTCTACCATGGAACTGAAATTCTGTTTTTTGATTTAGTATTAGATAAGGAAAAATTGAAAAATAAGCATTAGCGGCCTCTCCCTCTATTCCCCTCAACTGATTACCATCAATTGATTTAAACAAATTACGTTTGGCTACTTCCAATCTTGTTATAACATCCTCAACATCTTTAACATTACTGTTATCACGAATAAAACGTTTTAGTATATTACGATAGTTTTGAATTTTAGCACCAATAAATATCTTAGCAAGATGAAGTGACCTTTCTTCATCATTAGCTATAGCATGTTGCTTAACTCGTAATAATACATTTCCTTTTGACGGTCCTTGTACTCTACTTATAAATCTACCTTGAGGCGTAAGAAAAGTTAATGATACTCCATGATCCATACATAATTTCATAAGACCTGGACTTGCACCCATATATCCAAAAGTAATTATCGACTCTATATTTAATATAGGGATTCGAAAGATTTCCGTCTGCTTTACGGATATCACCACATTTAAGCCGTCCTTTGATAAATATGCATCAGGAGTAGTTACATAGAGTGTGTTAAGTAATTTCCTCATATAAATACTTTTTTAAATAAGATGAAGCCTTTGTTTTTCTAGCCAACGTAGGAAGACATTGATCAAACAGTGAACAATGTTTGCAATGTGGAGCGTTAACAGCCATAGGAACAGTTCTAGTTGAATATATTTTATGCATATTTTCAGCACAATTATAAGTGAGCCTTCTTAATTCATCATCAATATGAATCAGGTTTCTGTGTCTGATCTCATGATAATACAGTGCACCATAGTCCAAGTGAATTTTATACATTTCTTCCAAACAGATGACTTGAGCAGCCAATTGTACTTCATCACATTTGTTTGGCTTTTGTTTCCCTCGTTTATATTCTACTGGTAACACATTCCACCATCCTTCATATCTGGGATGGTGGATTGCATTAAATGAAGTATCAGACATTGTTAATTCTACAGCGTCTGTAATTCCGTATAGGCCTAATGTTCGCGAAGCTACGTGAACAGACCTTAACGTAATTACATCACCGTTCTTCTGCCTATAAAAAGGATTATCAACTCGTTCATGAAGTAATTGTCCTTCGATAGTAAGGCGATTGTCATTCCATTCTTGCATTAAATGAATTAGCCACCATTGCCTGGGACAAAACATATAATGTTGAATCCCAGACAACATAAGCATATCATCTTCTTCATAAAACATAGCCGTGTTTTATAAGAGTTCTTCTAAGTGTACATGCTCAGGCAGTTTTGAGGCATCTACAGATATTTTATAGTCTTCAAAACTTCGAGCAGGACCAGTACATTGTTTTTCTACCTTTATTAAATTAAACAATTTGTTGGCAGGTGCATTACCAAGTTCACTGTCATGACGGAAAACAATCAATTTCTGTGAGCTCATTAAGCCTCTTGATGCAGAGCGGTCACAATCAAACATGTCTCTTAGTGCTGACCAGAATAGTTCTAAGTCTTCCTCAGAAAAGCCTGTTTGTTTGGCCAAGTTTGCAGAGATAAAGCCATGACATACGTACAAGCCATATGGAACAGTTGACTTTCTGCCCATCGTACGATTTTCACCACTTTGTTTTTCTGCTTCTTTTTCTGTAGTTACTGCCATACGAGTAATAGAATGTTCCATACTTACAATAGGGTCAACTGAACGAGCAAAGGTCAACTGAATCGGTCCTCTTACCTGACCAGCGTTTTTGCCAGTTGTCATGACAGCACCAAACGTACGTACATCAAAATATTTGGCACACATATATTTACGAGCTGCATCAATCTCTGCTGCTCCTTTCTTACCTTTCACTGAATCATCTTCGTGTGAAGCATCAATTAATGTATTAAGTACAGCTTTTTCTTTGATAAAGATATCGTATCCTTCTTCACAATTCTTTGCAATTTGTACATAGTTACGAACCTTACGTTTCAGACATACATCTGTTATCAGACCTTCACCGGTTTCTGCATCTACTCTTGGTAAGTTTCCTGCATCAGGATCACCGTTAGGGTTACCATCCTTGACATCTAGAAATAATACGAAATCTATTTTGTTATTTAATTCTTTCATGATTACAATGTATTATTGGTTATTTAATTATTTTCTACGTTATTAGTCTCTTCCATGTCGCGTTTCTTAAAGAAATCAGCCATCTGATGATGATAACCTACAAAAAAACGACCCTGGTCTTGAATGTCGAGATGAGCGGGAAATCCTTCTGCCGAGAGTAATTCAATGATTTCATTCTTTAGTCTCTTAAAGAAAATCTGTGCTCCCTCATTTAATTTTTCCTCATGATGAACGGACAAGTTCATTAAATTTCCGAAAACAGCAGCTGGAGTAGTAGAGGCAGCGTTCAAATAACGTTGTCTAATACTATCAATTCCACTGCTCTTCTTTTGTAAATGTTCTAAAGTGGCAAATAATCGGCCACATACATAGCCTACGTTACTATTTGATTGATCTAGCATAATAGATATTTTTTTAATTTTATTTGAATTTCGATTTAAATACGCTTTTATGATTCCGATTCTGCTAATAGTAGTTTTTTGCTCCGCATGTATTCTGCGTAAACAGGCAGTATATAAGGTATATGGATATGGAGTACACTGAAAGATACTCTTGATGACAGCTTCAGGAAGATTAGGTTGGACATCACTCATTTTTCCCTGCAGCGCTACAGCCGATAGTAATTGATACATACCTTTGTATGGCTTCTTTTCAATTCGATAATCGACTATCTCCATATCCTCAAAATGCTTCAATATATTCCCAGCAAACTCCTTTATCGTAATCTCTTTCCAATATACTACAGCAACTCTCGCAGCGTTTGGTGCAAGTCCTAAAATGAAAAATGTATCATTGTCAGTGGTCCGTAAACTTCCGGAAAATATTGCTTTAAAGACTTTCTCTACCTTTTCGATATCTTCATCCGGATTGTCTTTACTAAAATTAAGCAATGAGAAAAGACCACTTTCTGTTTCTTGACTTACCTCATTATTATTAGAGGCCCAAAACAAATAAGTTCGGTTAGCAATACGGAACATGTTCTTTGAATCCTTTTCTAACAAATGATTCAAGGCTGTTGTATATGCGAATTCAGCTTCTTGTGATATAGGAGCATTAGCACCCTTTTGTCTACCAAATGAATCATATCCAGAACTAACTTGAAACGATACCAATTTAGCCGTGGCTTGACTTCCTAATATAGGAGTTGCTGTAGTAGTCTCAACAACACTACCTGAATTACCAGTAATAAGACAAACGAAGTCCTTTACGTTCTCTTTACTACTGTTTGTTTGACTCAGATAATAGTCTACTAATTGTTTTTCTTCTGGAAGAATTGTTGTGCAACCATTGATGCGAAAAGATATGTTTCTTGTCAAATTCTTACATAATTCATTCCACAAAGGATCTTTTTGCATATCTGATAAAATAGATTCATCACCGTGAGCATAAAAAAGGTTTAATGCTCTTATAGCAATATTACTTGGGAATTTAGAAAAGAGGTCATCTACTTTATTACAGAATGTTTGATGGTTTCTAATATTCTTACTTACCTCCTTACTCCTATCATTTTCCTTCTTTGCTAATTTTACAGGGTCTTCGGGCGGATTTTTCAATGGCATATTTGCCTCTGTAAAACCTAACACGTACGAACAATTATCCCAGCAAAAATTAGCAACAGGATTACTACTTCTGCCTACAGCCTTAGGCACCAAGAATTCTTTAAACTTATTGGTATCCATACGGCAATCCTCGATACGAATAAAATTACCCTGCTCATCAATCACAATTAAAAAGGCAAGTTCTTTATATTCCATGCCTACGGGGGCCATTTTGTCACAACGATTGTAATAATCATATAATGCTTTCAGTATCATCTTAAAATCTCCTCACTGTTTAAAGGTGGAACGATAATAACTCCTTGTTTCATTTCTGCTCTGTAAAACATTGTACGTATGTCTTTCGGATTAGAATAATCCATGTCATAAAGCATTATACCTAAATCTCTATCTTGTGGCAATGGTAACGTTATATCGTCATCACTTTCAATTAGACGGAAGTTGGCAGAAAACTCCCTTGTTCCGAGATATGGTTGGTTAAAACATTGTCCCTTAGAAGCACGCCGTTCAAACATGGCCTGATATTTACCTGGATTATCATTAGGATCATCGTTCCGTTGTTGACGCTTGCGCTCTGAAATTGGTATATAAACCATTTTAGCGAAAATTCGATACCTTACATCACGAAGTAATAAGGTATTACGCTGTTGTCGTTTATCTTCAATGAAAATCTGTTGCGTTTTTATAGAGCCTATTGCTCCAACCTCGTTTCTTCTGATGGACGTCCATTGAATGGGATTCATGATTTCTATTCGAGTGATTTCCCATCGAATGGCCGGTTTCCAAAATATAGCTTCAAATATAGCCCTTGCAGCAGATGGCGTAATTACATCATAGCTTACGCGTTCAACTTTTAATTCTGGACGCGTAAAGCATGCCATATCACCCCAAACTTCAAGACCAAATTCTTTATCAAAGTGTTCCATTGTTTATTGTATTAAAATTTCATCCATCCAATGATTCTTAGTTGTTAAACCAGTCTTCTCATCATACTGTTTACGTTCTAATAAAACGTATAGGCCTTCAACAACTTCTTCCAATAATCCTGCTTGTGCTAGTAATTTAAAGTCATCGTCATAGATAGAAACAACAAATTTACTAAGTTTTTTAGACAGTTCATATGAAAAGCCTTCGTCTTTTAATCGTTCTATTAGTTTAAGACTGTTTTTGTAGTTTATTACAATTTGTTTTCCCTTATCATAAATCAATTTAAAATCTGAAGCGGCTTGTTGAAAATTCATGGCTAACTTCTTGTTAGGAGTCAAACTTCTCATAATCTTCTTCTCATCAAAACTATCACACATTGCATACAAATTCACAAAATAGCTCGACATAGTTTCAGGAGAGAACCAGTTATGTGTTCCTACTAAATTAAGTCGTGCATTATTTGCAGAACTTAGCATGCCTTTTGGTAAGGGCTTATTCAATTTGAAGACATACGTAGTACAGATACCTAGCTTGCCTTCTCGATTACATCTGCCAGCTGCTTGTAATATGGAATCAAGACCAGCTTCTTGGCGGAAAACGACAGGAAAATCAATATCTACTCCAGCTTCAATCAATTGTGTAGCAACTACTCGAATGACCTTTGCAGTAGGGTCCATTAAACATTGACGAATTTCTTCGATAGTTTCCTGAATATGCAAGGGACACATCCTGCGAGACAAATGAAATGTATATCCTTCATTAGGCAGACGATTGAATATCTCGGCTGCATCATTTCGTGTATTTACAATACACAAAACCTTTTCATACTGTGATATTCGATTAGCTATTTCGTCATAATCACTTAGCTGTTCGTCGAATTGTAATGACACTCGACGTAGTTTATTATGTAATTCCCATGTTGAGGGAATTATTTCAGTAACGTTTTTTAAACCTTTAAAAATAACGCGGTCATTAGTACCACGATGATTTCCTGTCAAAACAGGCTGACTAGCAGTTGTAAATAAGACACTTGTCGAAAATAGCCTTTGAAAACTTTCCAAGCCACTCACAATCGGTTGAAGAAATTCACACGGCAAAGTTTGAACTTCATCTAATATAAGAACGCTATTAGCAAGGTTATGCAACTTTCTACATGTCGAAGGTTTGTTTGAAAACATGGATTCAAACAATTGTACATTAGTTGTTACGACAATCGGATAATCCCAATTCTCAGTGGCCAGACGTTGCTGTATTTCTAGTTCGCTATAATTCCTTTTATTCTTCCACACCTCGTCAGGATCAAAATTTGAATGATGCTCACAAACATTTTCATCACCAAATATTTTACGTAGCGTAGCAGCGGTTTGGACAATAATACTCGTGTAAGGAATAGCGATGATAATTCGTTCTTTGCCATTTTTAATAGCATGTTTTATAGCCCATAATAAAGATGATAAGGTCTTACCTCCACCTGTAGGTACTGTCAGCGAATAAAAGCCGGAAGGACCCTCGGACTTTTGCAAACATACTTCTTGAATCTCCGCTCGTATTTTATTTAATTCTGTCTGTGGTGCTTTTGCTGACAAGTCGGACAAAAACGAATCCAATTTGGGTGCTAATTGTGAAAGAGAATCATGATTACCTCTTTTACAGAAAGTTTCTTCGCTCATAAAACGTTCCGTGTCAAGATAATCAGCATCAACTAACGATGAAAACAAGACTCTGATTAAATGATTTAGATCTTTATATATATAATCTGCATCCTTTTCATTTTCAGGTTGAAGTCTACATAATAACTCCTTCAAACTTAAATCTTTACGACGTGGAATTGTAATGCCTTTAGGTAAAGGCTCATTCATCTTCTCTTCAAAATCAACACTATCGTAAAGCCCTGAATGATGGGCTACGATTGGCATAGATAAAATAGGAAATAAATGGGGATATATATTCTTGGCAAGTAATGCACCAACATATGCATGAGGAGTTTTAGGTGCATACTTTATTTCAGGCATATAACCTGAATGTTTTCGAATATAGTCCTGAAATTCATGTTGCTCTTTTCCTGCGTCGTGTAGTTCACCTAAGACATAACCTATTTCGCTACAACCAAAACTTGCAGCGAAATTAGATGCTAGCTCAGCAACTCCTTTCGAATGTTCTTCATTAGATTGGAAAGTCCATCCTTCAGGAACTTTTGTATCCTGTTTAAGATGTGATATAAATCTAGGTGCTTCCATTTACAATATTATTGATTTAGTGTAATACGTTTTGATATGTACCATGTAGTTTAATTCTTATTAAGATCAAGATATAATTAATTTAACAGTTATTTGACTAACGGTTATTAGACTTTTCTGATTTATAGTGGCAAAGGTAGAAGCTGTAAACGCAGCCTATTTGCGCGAACCGAATAAAATACAAGAAAAAAATAAAATATTAATCAATTTAGATTTTGTATATGGACATTAATCAACTTGTTCCTCCATTAGTTTCCTGACCATATTCTTCAGATGATTGAATTTTTCATCGTTATAACCTTTTTCAACCATACGGACAATACCTTTTTTGTCCACCACAAATAGTTTTGGGAAACCATTGTCGGCAAACTTGCCAAACACTTTATTTGTAGGGTCATAATACAAAGGAAAGGTAGCACCACATAATTCACGAAACTTCTTAGCTCCGGCTGCATTCTCCCCTGAGCCGATAGCCAGGAAAGCAAACTCATCAGGTGAATACACATCTATCAATTCAGGCCCCACACGATTTAATTCCTTTCGGCAGGGACCGCAACTAGATATCCAGAAACTGATGACCGTAGTCTTTCCGCGCAGGTCACGACTGTGGATAGTCCGACCGTTTTCATCGTAGACCGTGAAGTCGGGACACTTGTCACCTTCTATACAATACCAGTTGGTTACCGTATAGCCTACTACTCTACCGCGTATTTTCAGTGTATCTGTCTGTACTCGGCGTTGGGCAAAGAGCGACGTACCAGCCATCAGTAGAGCAGACAACAGTAAAATCTTTCTCATACTTACTCAATTTAGTTTCCCTAAAGATAATAATAAAAGTTCAAGCTATAGTGATTCCGTTTGTTTTTTCTGAGCCTTTCATTGGTACATCCCCTATTAACGACATATCTTCAATCATGGCTTATCAGTTATTGGCTTTAGTCTACAACCACAATTTCATACAAGTTGTAATAGCATTCCTTTTCATCGTCTTGATGCTCCTCTGTGAAATTATCTAATACATTAGAGAGTGTAACAAAGTTAGCTTCAACTTCAAATCCCACAATATCAGAAACCTTTTCTGCTAGTTCCTCTAGAGAACTAAAGTAATAACAATCATCAAAAGCACTAATGTAATAGCGATAAGGGAAATATATGCCTTCTTTGTCATTGGTACCGCCCCATCCATTCATAGGCTCTATTTCCAAAGAATATATTTTCAAACCTGGGAATCGCTGTTCAAGAAACGTTCTGAATCCCTTTTGTTCGTACCAATCGGTATCCTGCACCATAGAGAGTGCTTCTCCGCTATAGTTAAAAGATAACACTTCCCCACGGCATTCTACGTCTTCCCACTTACCTCCTAGTTTACTGACTATGCACCCTAGCCATAAATTCCCTCTATGGTTGTCTACAAAGGGTTTATCCAAGTTTTGTAGATAATCAAGAACTGAATTTAATTCATCTAACTGTTCTTTGGTGCCCTCACAATAATATGTCACCATGCATAGATTAGCCATATAGTTTCTCCTTTCGTTTTACGTTTTTAGTAGTACATGAACTGTACAATAGAGTAAAGAACTCGTGTACTATATTTCTCCTATTATTACACTTTAGAAGTGCATGGGCAAAGGTAGTGTAAACGCTTTTAATTGGAGAAATACATTGATCTAAAGTAAGTTAACCAAGATCTAAAGAAATCTAAATTGACTTAATGATATAAAAAAACATTATAACAAGAAAGAACGAGCAAAGTATATAGTATCTCTAAAATATTTTTGTATATTTGTCTGACTACAATAAATGAAAAATAATTATATCAATATATTTATACCGTTTGTCTAACTTGTCATCATTACAGATGTACACAATTACACATAAACATGAAAGATAATCTCAAATCATACATTGACGAGCTTGATGAAGAAACCCAATTATTAATGGATGAGTATCCCAAACGAGATACTGCTTTCACTTCATACATTCTTAAAGAAATTGCAGAACTAATAAACATGGATGAATACAGAGTAGATCACTGCATTTATCAAAAGAACTCGCATAGTATACTAGGCGAGATTTATGGTTTTTCGTTAAGTGAATCCAAGGAAGTACTGACGTTGATTTACACCATATATGACCCAACAGCGGCAGAAGGTGTAAAAAGTCTGCAAGATGCTGAATATCAAAAAGCACTAAACCGACTACAGGGATATTTTAATGCAGCCGCACGTGGACTTCATTATGATTTACAAGATAAAGGGAAAGAGGATACACCCTCATTCGAAATAGCAAAGGAAATTTATGACAACATGTCTAATATAATCTCTGTCCGTTTATTGGTACTCTCTAATAGTACAATAAACAAATCTGAGATTAAGAAAATTCGAATAAACGGGAAAGCTACATACCCAGACGTATGGGACCTAAAGAAAATTTATGCGAACCTGCATTCAGGTCTTGACCATGCTGCCATTGATGTGGATTTTACAAGCGAATACAATCATTTTAAAATACCATTTATTGAAATGGAATCGAATGATTTTGGTTATAAATGTATAGTGGCTCTATTTCCTGGTAAGCTTTTGTACCAATTATACGAGAAGCATAATACAGACCTACTGCTGAATAATGTCCGTTATTTTCTAGGATTTAGAGGAGCAAAAAGAAATAATGCTAACATTGGAATTTTAGATACTTTAAAGAATGAAAGCCAAATGTTCCTTGCTTACAACAATGGTATTACAGCATTGGCTGCCAACATTGAAAGTGATTCCGTAGGTGACAAAACGGACGTTAGTGAAGGTGCTTTAGGAAATGAGTTCATCAGCATGGGTATTCTGAAGGCTATTCGTGATTTTCGTATTGTCAATGGCGGACAGACTACCGCTGCCATATTCAGTGCGAAATATAAAGATAGAAACATTTCGTTACATGGCGTCTATGTACAGGTAAAGATTATAGTACTGAATAAAGATATTCACAAAATATCTGGTCTGATTACCAAATACTCAAACTCTCAGTCCAAAATAAAATATTCAGACTTTACTGTCAGCAACAATTTCAACATGAAGTTGGAATTGCTGTCTAGAAACACGATGATTCCTAATAAGAATAACGAACCGCGTTACTGGTATTTTGAGAGACTCAGAGGTCAGTATGACGAAGACAAAAATCAGAACCGTACAAAGGAAAGCAAGGACTACTTCATGATGAAATATCCAAAGGATAAAAAGTTCAAGAAGGAGGAATTGGCCAAAGTATGGAAAAGCTGGAAGCAGGAGCCTTATGATGCGGTAAAAGGTGAAGGTACGAATTATGAAATGTTTATTCAAAAGAATGTAGATTACACACCCGATGAAACGTATTATAAGAAATCAATAGCCTTGCTTATCATCTATCGATTCTTGGTGTCTAGACCTGAATGTAAACAGTACGGAAACCGTAAGGCTACTGTAGCAACTTACACGATGGCCTATCTCAACTATATTACGTTTGACAAACTGAATCTTGAAAAGATATGGAATGAGCAAAAGCTTTCTGACAACTTAATGGCATTTCTTATCCAAGCTAGTGATTCAATTCACAACCTATGCATTGACATTGCCGGAGAAACTAGTGTACTCACCTGGGGTAAACGTAAAAGTGCATTCAAGGATTTGCTTACGTATAATATCAAATGTAATAGAGAACTACTTAAAGACGAATGTTTATAAGAATGAAGACCTCTGTAATAAAAAATAGAATAAACCAATACAATGCCAGTACAAACGTAATAGTATTGAAAGGATTCTCTACAAGAGATGTGTTGAGACTAGCGGATGATTATATCTTGCTGGATCAGTATATTCTAGATGGAACTAAGATTGACTTGTCGAAAATACAGCCTTTACAACTCCTACAGGAGCTCATGAAGGTTGGTGAGGGTCCTTATATCATGACGTATGAGTCTTTTCTTGACTTAACGCTGATGATGAGAGACTTAAGAGCTTTCAAAAAGACGTTCTATATTTTAAAAAACAACTTATTACAGAGGTATGAAAATCCAACTACTGAATCAATACCTGATTTTGACAGTTCGGATTTTCAGAATGATTTCTCTAACAACAAAAACTACGCCAAATATTATTCATTCTGTGTTCATGTAGACAACAAGGAATACATCCAGTATATCAAATATTACATTGACAATTATGATAATATTGAAGAGATTGACTTGTTTCCCCAAAAGGAAGTAAAAATAATAGGAACATTAAGCGATGACTCTTATATTACATTAGCTGAGGGTAGCGAAAGTCTCTACAAACTCCTGGAGGATATCTATTACAACCGTCCTTTGCTGTCATCTAATTTTATCATAGAAAAGCAGGATGTAGACAAAGAAATCTTCCAAATCTTACAAGGGGCTTCAAGTGCTCTAAGACTGGGACTGAAATTCCATAATTCGGAAGAAAGTCTGAAAGTAGAGGTTCGTCAAGATTTGTACAAGTTGATGGAACAGACTTGGGGGTATAAAGATTTCCGTAATCTGACTATTTACGAAAATCTGAATATCAATAGGAACATTACTACCATTAGCCAGGGCGAAATTATAGAATCTGTAGTACGTGAAGCCGAGAAATCAATTCTAAAGACGGGTGAACCATCTAAAAATGTACTTCTAACTTCTCCAACAGGAGCGGGTAAGTCGTTGTTGTTTCAATTGGCTTCAATTTATCTTGGAGAAAAACACAATGCACTTTCTATCATTGTTTCTCCACTAGTGGCCTTAATGAATGACCAGGTAGACAATCTTATTGGAAGCTATAAGAAGGTGGCTACGCTGAATGGGAATATACCTATGGCAGAGAAAGAAACGGTGGCACAACGAGTTAAAAGTGGTGAAATCAACATTCTTTATTTAGCTCCAGAACTGCTGCTATCCTATTCTATCACTTCATTTATTGGGGATAGAAGAATTGGATTGTTCGTGGTGGATGAAGCTCATACTGTCACAACTTGGGGACGTGACTTCAGAGTGGATTACTGGTTCCTGGGGGATTACCTCCGTCAGTCAAAGAGAATATTAGGTTACTCATTCCCTATTTTTGCACTGACTGCTACTGCTGTTTGGGACCCGAGGGGACGCAACGATATGGTGTTTGACATTATTCGTTCTCTGAATATGGATCCATGTAAGAAATACATTGGAGTAGTAAGAAGAGACGACATACACTTTGATATAGCAACTACCAGCTTCAAGTCGAACTACGACCATAATCGCAACCTTCTGACCATAGAAAGGATTCACGAAGCTTTAGCTGCAAAGAAAAAAACGATTGTCTATTTCCCATACAAAAGCACTATACGGAAAATAATGACGTTGGATGAAATAGCCGACATAAGTGACAGAGTAACCGAATATTATTCAGAGCTGACGCCTGCAGAAAAGAATCTGAATGCAGAAGATTTCAAAAGTGGTTCAAAACCAATCATGTGTGCTACGAAAGCCTATGGAATGGGAATAGACGTTAGCGACATCAACATGGTTTATCACCATGCTCCTACTGGCTGTCTCTCTGATTATGTACAGGAAATAGGACGCGTGGCCCGTGATCCAAACATTGAAGGTATTGCTAAAATTGATTTCTCAGAACATGATTTCAAGTTTACGCGTACACTTCATGGACTGTCTACCATCAAATCATACCAGTTGAACAGTGTATTAAAGAAACTGATGGCCCTGTATAAATTAAAGGGAGAAAAACGCAACATGCTAATCTATGCTTCTGATTTTAAATTCATTTTCCCTGGGAAAAATGTGGATTACGACCAGAAGTTAAAGAGTTGTCTGCTTCTAATCAGTCACGACTTGTTGAATAAGCTCCGCTTTAATGCCATCATTGTTCGTCCGAAGAATCTTTTCTCGAAAGCATATATAAGCGTTTCTAAACATCAGAAAGAAAAATTTGAAGCAAACTATGCCAAATTCATTAAGTTGGTAGATGCTAACACATGCACCTATAAGGTAGACATTGATGAAATATGGACGCTGCTGTATTCCAACTATAGTTTTGCTAACTTTAAAAGTAAAGTTGCAGCTGGTAGCGTATTCTCTGGCTTTAATACTACTATTACCAACAAAGTTGATATACAGTTGAATGTTACTTCTACTAAGGATGCAAGAAGTTTATTGGAAAGATTCTTTACTAATGCTCATAAAATATTAGCTAAAATGTCGAGTGAGCATCGACGCGTTTCATTTGATGAAGTAAAGACGTTACTCACTGGTTACTCAGATCTTCAAAAAGAAGAATTTGTTGAAACATTTAAGATAGTCTATGCACATGATGCTGACCCGGAAACAAGTAGCGAATTTCCAAGCTATTGTAGAATCTACAATGAATCATTCCAGCTCATGCAGCATGGATATGAACGCTTAGAAACTATCTATCTGAAAGCATTTGACCAACACATGGATGCACTAGGGAAAACATTTTATTGTACAACCTTTTCACCCATCATTAAACTGGCTGAATTACTGAACAGCCTCAGCATTGGTGATTATGAGCGACTTGGTGGGGATACACCTGCAATATTTGTGCGTATAAATAACCCTGTGTATTTGAATGACTTGGTACGTAAAGGCAGATATTCAAATGCTATTTTAAATAATATATACCAGAAATATGATTACTCTGAGCGAGTATTTAGTTACTTCTTCACTCAAAACATGAGCGACAAACAGCGGTGGAATTTTATTGAGGCGTATTTCTTGGGTGCCTCAGAAGAAGAACTGATGTCTATAGGAAACAGATGATATGCGTATATTTTATCTTACATCAAAGGAGCTGAACCATGATACTGCCGTTCAAATACACAACGGGGATATTTGTGTCATAAATGATTCAAACACGTTGTCTGTATGCATTATCGGTTCTGAATTACCGCAGTTAAGGTCTAAATGTAATTCTATAGATGTGGCATATACTAAAGAGTCGTCACTGGATATTTCTGTCAGTAATCCAGTAATCTTTTCTTACAACGGGGTCGACAAACGTTTTGGAAACATCTATGTACTACAAGAGATAATAAAACAAATAGACTGTGAATCTGTTCGTGGTTTCTTTCAAGATTGTGTTGACATTGCCAAGTACAAAGAAGACCGTTTTAAAAGCAGTTTCATATCGGAGTTATTTCATCATTCTATGGGAAAATTAGAGGTATACGTCCACCTTAAGCCGTATAAAGAGGTGAAACCGGATGCTGATGCGACTGTCGTAAAAGAGGATGACTGTAGCGCTACAGAGGAAGTATCTGAAAAAGAAAAGGATGTAAAGGTAAGCAAGACTCACGAAATAAAAACTCATCCTACTGCATTCTATTTTTATGATTTTCTTAACCAGGCAGCGCAAGAAGAGTGGTTAAAGCTATACCATGAGAATATGTCGGCAAGAAACATCTTCTATGAACTGAGAGCCAAGCATAAAACGATATTCGGTCAAGCGTTGAAAGCATTTAACAAGGAGCATCCTAACTTAAATGTGTATAGTCAAAACACTTGTTCTGTGATGAAGCAGCCCTCTCCTACTTCTAGTTGCCAAACTAGTGAGTTTGATTTTCTTTTTGAGGAATTAGCTAATAGAGGATTCACTCAAATTTCAGATGAGATATGGGAGGATAAAGACCATAAGCGCTACCAAATTAGCATACAAGCTCTTTAATTGGCTTCCAATAGTCTTTGATAATGCTATAGGAATAAACAATTTACGCTACATTAAAACGTATAAAAAGATTGCGTAATAATGTAGCGTAAATGTTTTCTTGTCAGCTTACAAGTGTTTGTTCAGGCACAGTTTCTCATGGTAGCCATTGGGGAACACAAACTCTTTTTTCTTTGCATTGAATTCGGGATGGCAGGCGTGAACTATGCGGTGATGATTCGGACAAAGAATCATGATGTTGGAGAAATTATTATTGCATGACTGGGTGAAGGGCACTATGTGGTGCGCATCAATCACCTTTTCATCGCCATAGGTATAATGCGCTGTGATAAGCTCTCCGCACAACTGACAGCGATACTCGTAAATGCGCTTTAGGTTGTTGCATACATTCCGATCCAGTTTTCTAATCTTCACCATGTGTTGTTCTAACACCAGGTTAGCATCTTCATCTCTAAGGAGCATTTCTTCATAATTGACTTCATTTGTAGCATATTCCTTCAAGATCTCTCTCGCGGCTGCATAATCGGAAGAAAAGATTGGGACAGCTTCCCATACATTTTTTGTAGCTGTTTCATAAAAGGCTACAGAGCATCGCAATTCTTCTGGAATAACAATGCGTTTTCTATCGCCTGTTTTTGCTTTAATTTCAAATTGCTGCGTAATATAGTCTGACAATTCATGGAAAGTAGCTCTTAATGACTGGGCAAATGGGTTGTTTTTACTATAACGCACTTGATATATCACTCCGTGAGTTGGGTATTTCTGTCGATTAAAATCAACATTTCTAAGTTGTACATTAGTATAGATTTGTCCTTCATACAGTATGGTTAATTGACGCACCTCTCCTACTTTTAGTTCACCTACTTTTGACAGTAGCTGCTCTAAAAGTGCATAGCTGATGGTAAATCCATCATATAGCATACTTTTGTCGACATCTTTTATATAAATGAGTTCCATCATGAGATTTGTTCCTTGAATTGAGATTAAGGTTATAACTTGTCTATGGTAAAGATATAAAATCCTTTTCTAAACTGAGTCGTTAAATGAGTATTAAAAGACCTTAATGCTTAGAAAAGGATTCAACAGGTTTATTTGTACCTTATCTTTACACCGTCTTCATAAACTCGCAGAGGAAATTCAGTCGCTTCTGCAAGCCATCGGTAGAAACATTTACATCCTCACCTTCGGGAGCAGGAATCGTTTCTATGATGAAAAAAATGTCTTGCGGACTGAGGTCTTCTACCGATATTTCGAAAGGCTGGCAGGAGTCTGTGTCACGTCCTTCCAGGTGCAATGTTTCGCCATAGGTTACGTGCTTAATCTCTACCCTGATGAGTGAATCGTTGACGCAATTTACCAAGGGACCGTGGTCTTCCCAGTGGTATTCCTTGTTGGGTAGTAAACTGATTGCTTTTTCTAATTCTTTTACGGCTATCTTACGCAATACAATTTTAAAATGGGTTATGTCTGTACATTTCATGATGTTTCTGTTTTTGAAGTTAAATAATGTGGTTAACGTTCTTAATTCGTAAATGCAAAGATACACAGAAGTCTTCAGAATGGATCTTTTTTTATGGATTATTCGGATAGAAGGGGTTGCTCGTTTCCTTATTATCAATCAGTCGGTCATCTGCAGTATGGGTCGTTTTCTTCTCCCTTTTCTAAAATATATTTCGTATCTTTGAACAATATGTTAGCTTGATAGAAATATCACTTTTAAAATCGACATACTATATGAAAGGACTATTGGAAGGAAAGGTGGCCGTGGTGACAGGTGGCACACGGGGCATCGGATTGGGTATTGTGAAGCGCTTCCTGGAGGAAGGGGCGGCAGTGGTGTTATTCGGTTCGCGCAAAGAAACGGCGGTAAAGGCGTTCATGAAACTGAAGGAGGAGCTTCCGGAGGCGAAGGTGAATTGTATGTGGCCGTTGCTGACGTGTGAAAGTGAGGTGGCTGTGGCCCTAGATGGTGCGGTGCAGGAATTTGGGCGTCTGGATATTCTGGTGAATAATGCGGGTATCTCGCAACGAACGGCGCTGGCGGACTATACTGAGGATGAGTTTGATAAGATTATGGACTTGAATGTGAAGGCTGCTTTTATGTGTTCTAAGGTGGCGGCTGAGATTATGAAGAAGCAGGGAGGTGGCGTGATTCTTAATACTAGTTCGGTGGTGAGTCTGTATGGTCAGCAGTCGGGCGTGGGCTACCCTACTTCTAAATTTGCTATTAACGGGCTAACTAAGTCGCTAGCGCGTGAGTTGGGCAAGTTTCATATTCGTGTTAATGCGGTGGCTCCGGGTGTGGTGGCCACGGATATGGTGAAGGCGCTCCCTCAGGAGATGATTGAGCCTATCGTTCGACAGATTCCGTTGGGAAGAATGGCTCAGCCGGAGGATATTGCGAATGCGTTTGTGTATCTGGCTAGTGATTTAGCGAGTTATGTGAGCGGTGAGATTCTGTCGGTGGATGGTGCTGTTGTCATTTAATATGCAGTATGGCACCACTGACTTTGTCGATGGTGCCATACTGTTATTGTATTATCTTTCTGCCGATGCTGCATTAACCATGTCTATCATGGTGTTTGTGTTTTTCTCTGGTTCTGTAGCATTTCCTTAATTGCATCAAAGGCATCAAAAATTTTTTCGTATTGGCATGAAATCAGTTCTCTGCCGTTGGAGTCTATAGCTCCCCACAGGCCTTTGCGACAGACTTTGTATATGCCGTATGTGTCATCGGAAAAAACAGCCACATCTTCATACACGGCGGGCACGACTAGCTTTCCGGTGAGGTCGATAAGACCATGATAGCCGTTGTGTTCTACCAGATATCGGTCTTCACTCAGTTGGAAAATGCTTTCGTACATGAAGGGACAGATTTCTTGTCTGTCGTGGGTGTAAAGACCGTAGAGTACGGACTGTCTGACGCTCAACTGACCGGTTTTGAGGCGTCCGATGTATTTGTAGATGCAGGGCCAGAGCTCGTTGCCGTTTCTATCGATGATGCCGTATTTATCGTCTTGCTCTACGATGGATGTGCCGTCATGGAAGGGGTAAACATGAGTGTAGCGGAGGGGAATTACTTCTTTGCCGGATGCGTCGAGGAAGCCCCACTTGTCGCCTTTCTTGGCGGATGCGAGACCTTCGGTCATGCGGTAGATGCCGTCATATTCAAAGGGTGCGTAGATGTTGAGGTGGAAATCGACCATCCCCCATTTTCCTTTTCTTTTCACTGCCGTACGGTTTTTGCTGATCCGAAAGGCATCTTCTTGTATTGCGTCTATGTTCATTGGTTTCGATATTTATTCTGCTAATGTAGCTTAATTGTTTCACTGATGCAAGCAAGTATCTTCTTTTATGTAAGTATGTTGTGCAAAATGGTTGTTTTGAAGCAGTGTATCTTTTGCAATTAGTGGTTTTTTCGTGATAAATGTTCTCTTCTTGCTGCTGAAACTGCAAAATTTATACCATCGAGGAAAGCATGAAGCTGGTATGGGAAAGAAATATTTGCCTTTAGCTGTTTTTTAATTTATTTTTGTATCTTTATAGTCGATTACTATAGGTAATAGCATATGCATAACAAGTTTTTAAGTCAACTATGGATGAAAATAATATAGTCAAGGAAGCTAAACCTATTATTGCGAACAACCACATTTCGGTAGACTGTGTTGTCTTGGGTTTTGACTCCGCTCAGTTGAATGTTTTACTGATTAAGCGAGACGGCGAAGAAGATGGTGAAGTCTTTCACGACATGAAGTTGCCAGGAAGTCTGATTTACAAGGATGAGGACTTGGACGGGGCAGCCAAGCGCGTTTTGTCTGAGCTGACGGGGCTGAAGAATATCAACCTGCTTCAGTTTAAGGCTTTCGGTTCGCAGGGCCGAACGAAGAATCCGAAGGACAAGCATTGGTTGGAGCGTGCCACGAAGGAGAAGATAGACAGTATCGTAACCATCGCATACCTGTCGCTCGTCAAGATTAATGGTGCCATCTCTCGTTCGCTCGACAAGACTCAGAATGTATGGATGCCGATTTCGCAGATTCCTGCCCTGGCATTCGACCACAATATTATTATTAAAGATTCGCTCGATTTTATCCGTCAGTACATTAAATCGAATCCGATTCTCATCTTCAAGCTCCTTCCGAGGAAGTTCACTGCTTCACAGTTGAGAACGCTGTATGAGATTATTTTCGAAAAGAAAATCGACGTCCGCAATTTCCACAAGAAAATGCTGATGATGCCGTACGTGATACCGTTGGACGAGTACGAAACGGGGGTGGCGCATCGAGCTGCAAGATTCTACAAGTTCGACAAAAAGAAATACGATAGGGATCTTTACTAAAGGTGCATTACCAAAATAAGTTATCAGCATAACGATATTTGTTTATCATAAAGCGTTATATCACATACGGTTATGTTATCAAGATAACGTTGTGTTGTACATTGCAAGATGTGTATACATCAACGAGCTATGTTATAAAATTAATCGACAAATTAATCGACAAATTAATAAACATTATAAATTAAACAGATTTTCTATGAAGAAAGTTGCAACATTACTTATGGGAGCTATCTGCTCCGCATCTTTCATTCAAGCGCAGGTGCGAAGTCAGCAGACGTTTGAAAAAGGATGGCGTTTTACACGAGAAGATAAAACTGAGTTCGTGAAGACGGAATTTGATGATTCGAAATGGCAGCAAGTAACTGTGCCGCACGACTGGGCCATTTATGGTCCGTTCAGTATTCAGAACGACAAGCAGAAGATTGCGATTACGCAGGATGGTCAGAAAGAGGCTATGGAACATGCGGGTCGTACGGGTGGTCTGCCGTTTGTGGGCACGGGCTGGTATCGTCTAAGTTTCGAGGCTCCTTCATATAAGAAAGGTAAGAAGGCTACCCTCTTCTTCGATGGTGCCATGAGTCATGCACGTGTATATATCAACGGACATGAAGCTGGTTTCTGGCCTTATGGTTACAACTCGTTTACTGTGGATGCAACTCCTTTCTTAAAGGAGGGTCAGGTGAATGAACTGGCTGTGCGTCTGGAGAATGAAAACGAAAGTTCACGCTGGTATCCGGGTGCTGGTTTGTACCGCAATGTGCATCTGGTGGTGACGGAAGGTGTCCATATCCCTGCTTGGGGTACTTATATCACAACTCCGAAGGTGACGAAGGAGTTTGCGCAGGTAAAGATTCAGACTTCACTGGAAGTTCCTGCTGGTACGGATTGTCAGCAGATTCGTGTGGAGACTGAGATAATGGATGCTTCCAAGAAGGTAGTTGGTAAGGCAACTGGCAAGATGGGTGTGTATGGCGATGGTCTGGTAGAACAGGTGCTTGACGTGGCCAACCCGCAGTTGTGGAGCGTAGATTGTCCGGTGCTTTACACAGCCGTATCGAAAGTATATGAAGGTAACGAATTGAAGGATGAATATACCACTCGTTTCGGTATTCGTACCATCGAACTCGTTCCTGAGAAGGGTTTCTTCCTGAACGGCGAACTGACTAAGTTCAAGGGTGTTTGTAACCACCACGACTTGGGCATGCTGGGTGCTGCAGTGAACGATGCTGCCATCCGTCGTCAGATCAGCCTGCTCAAGGATATGGGATGTAACGCTATCCGTACATCGCACAATATGCCTGCTCCGGAGCTGGTTGAGGCTTGTGATGAGATGGGTATGATGCTGATGGTGGAATCATTCGACGAATGGAAAGCTGCCAAGGTAGGCAACGGTTATCATAAGTTCTTCGACGAATGGGTTGAGAAGGACTTGGTGAACGTGCTGCATCATTATCGTAACAATCCGAGCGTGGTGATGTGGTGTATTGGTAACGAGGTACCCGACCAGTGGAATGGTTTCCGTGCTTCGAAACTAGCCCGCATGTTGCAGGATATCTGCCATAGAGAAGACCCTACCCGTCCGGTTACTCAGGGTATGGATGCTCCTGATGCGGTGGTTAACAACAACATGGCTGCTGTAATGGATGTGCCGGGATTCAATTATCGTCCGCACAAGTATCAGGAAAATTACAATAAACTTCCTCAGCAGATTATCCTGGGTAGTGAAACGGCTTCTACCGTTAGTTCTCGTGGCGTGTATAAATTCCCAGTGGAACGCAAATCGATGCAGAAATATGACGACCACCAATCGTCTTCTTACGACGTAGAACACTGCGGATGGTCGAATCTTCCAGAAGACGACTGGATTTGGCACGATACCAAATCATGGTGCATCGGTGAATTCGTCTGGACAGGTTTTGATTACCTCGGTGAACCAACTCCTTATTATACCGACTGGCCTAGCCATTCATCGCTCTTTGGTATCATTGACTTGGCGGGCCTTCCAAAGGACCGTTACTATTTGTATCGCAGTCACTGGAACAAGGAAGCTGAAACATTGCATGTGCTGCCTCATTGGACTTGGCCAGGACGCGAAGGTGAAGTTACCCCAGTCTTCGTTTATACCAACTACCCAAGTGCCGAGTTGTTCATCAACGGTAAGAGCCAGGGCAAGCGTACGAAAGATATGACAGTTACAGTAGAAAACAGTGCCGATTCGGCTTCTACCGCACAGTTTAAACGCCAGTCGCGTTACCGTCTGATGTGGATGGATACTAAGTATGAGCCTGGTACAGTGAAGGTTGTGGCTTACAACGACAAGGGTGAAGCTGTAGCTACGAAGGAAGTACATACAGCTGGTAAGCCTGATCACATTGAGCTAGTAGCCGACCGTGAAGTTATTGCTGCAGATGGTAAGGATTTATCGTTCATCACGGTGAAAGTGGTAGATAAGGATGGTAATCTCTGTCCGGATGCTCAGCATCTGATTAAGTTCAGTGTGAAGGGTAATGGTTCTTACAGAGCCGGAGCCAATGGTAATTCAATCTCGCTGGAACAGTTCCATCTGCCTCAGATGCATGTCTTCAACGGTATGATGACGGCCGTAGTTCAGAGTTCTGAAAAGGCTGGCTTCATGACGCTTACTGCTTCTGGCAAAGGCTTGAAGAAGGCTCAGTTGCGCATTCAGACGAAGTAAGGCTCAGCTGGTTCTTTAACTCAGTAAAGCTCAGCAGAAGCTTTGAAATCAAGTAAAGCTTAGCAGAAGCTAAAACCATTAAATAGTAAATAAAGAACGCCTCCCAATTGCGTTGTCAAAAAGACGCGCCTGGGAGGCGTTTTTATATTAGGGTGACCTTCAATTCTGCATTTAAATTATAAATGTACCCCAATAGTTATTTTCCTACAAAATGTTGATTATACAATCAGACAAAACATATAAATTTGCATAAAACATAAACAATATGAAGATTTTAGCTTTAATCATGTTTTGTGCTTGTTCTATACTATCAGTAAAAGCACAATATAGTGTACAGAGTGCATTTGAAAAAATTAGATTTATTGACTTGCCCTATGAAGCTGGGAAAAATAATTTAAGGGCTCAAAGTGTAGGTATTACAAATCCGAATAATGTAATTCCTAATAAATTATATAAAGATTTTCAGTGTACTGACTACGTTTTAGCTAGTAGTGATTCTGAATTAAATCCGATATTATTTGGAAAGTTTCAAGTACCAAATAGTAATTGGATTATAGGAGCAGTTACATTTGGCGGAGCAACCGATCTACAAACAACAAATTTAATTGTAGTAGACAAACAAGGTAATATAAAGAGCGTATTGGAGTCAGAAATCCAGTTCGGATTGATTGCTGCCAAACAATTCAGAATAGCCAGTGATGGTAAAGTGATTATAACTAAATTAGTGCCGACCTCTTCAACATCAGTAAAATTCTACAATTTTAAACACATTTCAGCTTACAGAGTTGATGAAACATATTCCATCAATTCATCTGGCATTTTTGTGAAAGAAGGAGAAAAGAAGTATGATACTAAAAACTACTCAAAATCACAATTAGATACAATGAATAACGATTTATGGAATTTATAAATCGTTATAACTATAATATGAATGCCTAATTTAATCAGAAACTGTATAGATGCAATGCAGCGTTTGCCAATCATTCTTGGTATTTCCGTAATGCCTTGGATCGTGCTAACTATAACAACCTGAGCAAAGGTATTTATGCTACTACCGAATATATTGAAGCAATAAAGACAAATAGTTCTAAAATTGAGAGAAAACTTTGTATCTTTGGTAAATTTAGTAAAGAACAAAGTAAAAACATACAACTATGAAATTTCAAGATTTAGCTGCTGCAAGATATTCTTGCAGAAAAATGACTGACCAAAAGGTTGATAATCAGTTAGTGGAACAGTTGATTGCAACTGCTAATCTGGCTCCTACTGCCGTAAACAAACAGCCTTTTAAAATCTTCTGGATGAAATCTGATAAGGCGAAGGATGCAATTCATCAAGCTACACGTTATACTTTTGGTGCTGATACATTCCTGGTGGTAGGCTATAAGGAAGATGAGGCTTGGGTGCGTGCATCGGACGGCCACAACTTTGCAGAAGTCGACGCAAGTATCGTTGCTACTCACCTGATGATGGATATAGAAGATCATGGCCTCGCTACAACATGGGTAGGTTCTTTCGACTGTCCGCTGCTGAAGTCGCTAGTTCCAGAAATGGCTGATTACGGATTGATAGCCATCTTCCCTATCGGTTATGCTGCTGAGGATGGTACCCCATCGCCAAGACATACGGTAAGAAAATCTCGTGAAGAGATTCTAGAATGCTTATAATCGTTTCTTGAGTGCCTATAAAGGATATGCATGTGATTAATATAATTAGATATTACTATGATTTTAAACAAAAAGTCACTCTTCCTGACTTGCTTGGCTGCTTCGGCTCCAATCATGCACGTTTCAGCAAAGAGTTTAGCAGAGGATGTAAAGAACAACATTCTATTTATTGTTTGCGACGATTTACGTCCTGAGTTGAATTGTTATGGAGAATCGCAGATTTCTTCACCCAACATAGATAGATTTGCTAGTGAAAGCGTCTTGTTCGAGCGAGCATATTGCAATATCCCGGTTTCAGGTGCTTCTAGAGCGAGTCTGCTGACGGGTTTGCGCCCTACTCGTTCGAAGTTTGCAGCTTGGAATTCGCGTGTGGACGTGGATGCACCACAGGCAACTACAATTCAGAAATGTTTCCAGAATGCGGGATATACTACGATTTCAAATGGTAAGATCTTTCATCATAACGATGAAGTTTCTAAATCGTACTGGGATGAAGTGATGCTTCCTACTCCTAATACTCCGATGGGATTTCATACGAAAGAGAATCTGGAACAGATGGAACGTTATGCTGCCGATAGGAAGGTGGGTCGCGGATTGTTCTATGAGCATTCTAACACACCGGAGAATCAGTTCTTGGACTGGCAGATAGCCGAAGAAAGTATCAAGGATTTGAGAAAGTTGAAGGATTCTGGTAAACCTTTCTTTCTGGCGGTAGGATTTATTCGTCCGCATTTGCCTTTCATCGTTCCAGAGAAGTATTGGAACTTATATGATAATAAGGACATCAAGCTTCCAGAGAATTTTGTACAACAGGAAGGTCACGGAATTTCACCTCGTTCGTTCAATAGTTGGTCGGAACTTCGTCAATATGCTGGTATTCCTAAGAAGGGACAGCTTGATGAGGAGACGGCTAAGAATATGATTCACGGGTATTATGCCTCTGTCTCTTTTGTAGACGCACAAGTAGGTCGCGTGCTAGATGCATTAAAGGAAACGGGATTGGATAAAACAACGACGGTAGTACTGATAGGTGACCACGGTTGGCATTTGGGCGAACACGGAATGTGGTGCAAGCATACCATCCTAGAGCATTGTCTGCATGCTACGATGATGGTGCGTTCACATGAAAAGGGATTCAAACCTTACCGCAACAAGCAGATTGTGGAATTTGTGGACTTGTATCCTACTATGTGCGAGGCGGCTGGAATCGATGCTCCGGCCGAATTGGAGGGTGAAAGTATGATTCCGATGCTCATGTCGCCAAAGAAGAAGAGCAAGGGTTATGCTGTGGCTCGCTGGGCCCAAGGCTTTACATTGGTGAAGGATAATTACTTCTACACGGAATGGCGTGATAAGAACGATAAACTGCTAGACAGTCAGTTGTTTGACCATTCGGTGGATCCTGAAGAGAATCATAATGTAGTGAAGAATGACGATTATCAGAAGGTGGTGAAGAAACTTAGCAAACAGTTGAAGAAGAGCCGTGGTGCTAATTACTTCAAGTAAGATTCATCCCTTCTTTATATAAGACAAGACCCCTGTCCCCAAGATTTCCTTTGATAGAATGAACGTTGGGAACAGGGGCCTTTCTATTTTATTTCCAATAGAGTGATAGGCATAAAGGAGACCCACATAGGTTTGTCCTTATAAAAAAGAGAGCCGCTGTAGCAGCGACTCTCCTATTTTTACTAGCTTTCGCTAGCGAAATTCTAAAGTGATTCAGACACCCCGAATTATCCACCGAAGTTATCGTACATGATTGATTCAGGTTCAACACCCAGACCATCCAACATGTTAACGACTGCTTTAGACATCGGACCAGGACCACACATGTAGTATTCGATATCTTCTGGTGCTTCATGATCCTTAAGATAAGTTTCATAAATAACCTGATGAACGAATCCAGCTGTATACTTAACGCCTGCTG
>SAMEA104404106__coassemble_808_pt1 | contig 28408 bp, 22 predicted proteins | sample SAMEA104404106__metabat2_low_PE_044 | metagenome-assembled genome bin SAMEA104404106 (sample SAMEA104404106) | Balaenoptera acutorostrata
AGAGCGTCAGATTGTGGTTCTGAATGTCGTGGGTTCGAGTCCCACTAGTCACCCTCTTGAAAGTTCTGCATTGCAGAACTTTTTTTTTACATCCTTCCATCCCTCCATTCGTCCGTTCATTCGTTTGTTTGTAAGTTCGTTTATTCATTCGACAGTCCTGCAGTCTGGTTGTTCTTTTTTTAAATAGTCATTCTATTTACCTCGGCTATAATAGTCAAATTGAATTAGGGAAAAAATTCTTTAGAAAATTCAAATCTTTGAATTAAATGTTAAAAAACTTAACAAATAAGCCGTTCTACCCAACAAAAACTTTCATTTATTTGTACTTTTAAATATTTTTTTTATCTTTGCAACAAATAAAAGTACTGAATGAAGTTACATACTATTGCTAAATTGGGTGGGTTCTTGTCTGCTATCCTTTTCTTGATAGGGGTAGGAATGTATGGTTTTGCCAAATTATCAGAAGCTGGTGATGGCAGAAACATCGATTTGTTGAGCTTAGTTCCTAGTAATAGCGTTCGTCTCTTAGAAACAGATAACCTCGATTATTTCTCAAACGAATTTCCTCAAACTTCGTATTCTCAACATTTTCAAAATCTTTCTAACTCTGGCGTAGTCAACTCTATCCTGAATCATATCATCGAATTTTCATCGGTTGGTGCTCATCGTTTGGGTAATCAAATGAATCATCTTATGATAAGTTTTCATTCTTTGGAAGATGTCAACGATGTAGTTGTTTATTTCAAGATGACCAAAGAAGCAAAGAAATTACTTGCGGATATTTTCGTAAAGAAAGAAAAGGTCTTTTCTCCTAAGGTGGAAGAATATAGAGGAGAGGATATTGTTATTTTCCCTTATCGACAGACTCATTTCGTTGCCGCTTATAGTCGTAATGGTTTCCTAGCCGTTAGCTTTCAGAAACGACTGATTGAGCAGGTGATTGATACTCAGAAGGATGGTACTTCTTTACGAAACGATGAATACTTTTCTAAGATTTATCATTCTAAATCGGCAAATTATATGACGTTATATGGAAGGATGCCTATTGTTCCTTCTATTTGTCCAGACCCAATTCTGTGTTGGAATGAATTCGATATTCACTTGAATAGTGATGTGTTCTACTTGAGTGGTCGTATGTATGCTGATAGTGAGGCTTTAGAACGTATGCAGGCGGGTTTTAATGGTACAACCATTAAGTCTGATAGTGATTTCTTGTTGGCTTCAGGACAGCATCAAGTCGACTCGTGTATTTCTGAGGCTATAGTTTCTCCTCATGTTTCATTATTTGATGAATGCGTCTCTACGTTGTCACGCGATGCTTCCTATATCATGGTGGCCGATTTAGGTAAAGTAGCCGAAGATACTTCTGGATACGAGGGATTTCTTCCTAATTTCGTTCGTGCTAACCTAGACCAATTTAATGCTTTTATTTTGTCGGTTCAGGTGACGAAGGTGGAAGACCATCTTTCTCATATCTTAGTTTTTACTTATAAGAACTAATTTGTTTCATTTGTAAGTTTAATATAATCCTCAGGGCTGTAATCTTTAAATGCGGTGTGTCACACCTGTCTAGATGTGTCACACTTATCTCAGTTTGTTTTTTAAGAAATGTTCGCTTACCTTCATCTTGAAATAGAGCAGTGAAAAGATGGTTAGGCTAGATCCGAAGAGGTATGCGCTTCTGAAATCGGTTATCTCTGATATGAATCCTCCCGTGAGCATGCCTATTCCCAAGCCAATATCCCATGATGTAAGGTAGGTGCTTGTAGCTGTTCCTCTTTGATCGTTGGGTGCAAGATTGACAAACAAGGTGTTGTAAGCTGGAAACATTGTTCCGAATCCGATTCCTAGGAGCAAGGAGATGGTGAAGAATAAATAGGTGGTTAGTGTGGAATTAAACTCGAATAGCCATCCACATCCGGTGAGGCAGAAATAGCAGAAACATACCAGGTATAGCCCTGCGGAGATCACTTGAGGAATGAGTCCCTTGTCTACCAATTTACCACTGAACATTCTGCTTATAGCCATGCCTATAGCCATAAAAGTAAAGAACCATCCCGTTTCGGCTGTAATCCCTATTTCTTTTGCGTACATTGCCACATAGTTGGTAGTTATTCCGTAAGGAATTGATAGCAATAGCAGACTAATACCAGCCGGGATACCTTTTAACAAGATAAATCGGTCGAGTGATATCGGTTCGCGTTTTACAGGCGGACGATAGGATGTGTGAACGAAACTAGCTGAGATGATTCCTAAAGCACAGGCTCCTAATCCGCAGCCGAAGATGGTTGTATAGGACGTTCCAGCACTATGCAGAAATAATCCGAGCATGGGACCCATAGACATGGCTAGATTATTAGATAAACCATAATAACCAAGTCCTTCTCCTCTTCTAGACGAAGGCATGATATCAATTACCAGCGTATTTCCTCCCACCGTTACCATGCCAAAAGAAATACCATGAATGATACGGAGAAAAATGAATAAAGTCAGAGTTCCTGCCACGATATAGCCGGCGAAGGCAGCAAAGAAGATAAAGTAAGCTGTCATATAGAGCAACTTGCGAGCAAATGTATCCAGTAAGTATCCTGAAAACGGTCGGATACAGAGAGCCGATACCGTATAGCAAGACAAGATGATACCGATGGTAGCATGAGATGCACAGAATTCTTCTTCCAGGTAAAAAGGAAGAATAGGCATGAGCAGCCAAAAACCGAAATACAACAAGAAATTGGCTGCAAGAATGAAGCAATAACTAGGAGTGACGAGTTTGTCTTTACTCATAACGCTGGTATAAAAAGGATAAAAAAAGAATTGTCATTCTGAAGGTTGTTAGAAACTCTCAGAATGACAATGTATAAGGGACTTAAAAAGTCTGATTAGTTTGCAGACTCAAATTCTTCCAAGAAACGAGTATCGTTTTCAGAGAACATACGCAAGTCTTTCACTTTGTACTTCAAGTTGGTGATACGTTCTACGCCCATACCGAATGCATAACCTGTATAAGCCTTGCTGTCGATACCGTTTGATTCCAAAACGGCAGGGTCAACCATACCACAACCCAAGATTTCTACCCAACCTGTGTGTTTACAGAAATTACATCCCTTACCACCGCAGATATCGCAGCTGATATCCATTTCAGCGCTAGGTTCGGTAAATGGGAAGTATGAAGGACGAAGACGAATCTTAGTATCTTCACCAAACATTTCCTGAGCAAACTGGAGCAATACCTGCTTCAAGTCAGTAAATGACACGTTCTTGTCAATGTACAAACCTTCTACCTGGTGGAAGAAACAGTGAGCACGGTAGCTGATAGCTTCGTTACGGTAAACACGTCCTGGACAGATTACGCGGATAGGAGGTTCAGTAGTCTCCATGATGCGGCTCTGTACAGATGAAGTGTGTGTACGTAAGATGATGTCAGGGTGACTTTCAATGAAGAAAGTATCCTGCATATCGCGTGCCGGATGGTCAGCAGGGAAGTTCATAGAAGAGAATACATGCCAGTCATCTTCTACTTCTGGGCCGTCGGCGATAGTAAAGCCGAGACGATGGAATATATCAATGATTTCGTTGCGGACGATGGTCAGTGGATGACGAGTACCCAATTCTACAGGATAAGCTGTACGAGTAAGGTCAAGGTCAGCTGCACCATTATCCAAGTTCTCAAAAGCTTCTTTCAAAGCTGTGATACGTTCTTGAGCGCGGTTCTTAAGCTCATTAAGTTTCATACCTACTTCCTTTTTTTGTTCAGCTGGAACGTTACGAAAGTCGGCCATTAACGCGTTGATAGCACCTTTCTTGCTTAGGTACTTGATACGCAGTGCTTCCAGTTGGTCGGCATTTGCGGCTGTCAAGTTTTCTACCTCAGTGAGCAATTGTTCTATTTTTGTTAACATATATCTACTTATTTATTATTTCGTAGCGGCAAAGGTAACTATTTAAACTGAAATATTTTATTTTTCTCTCAATAAAAAAGAAATCTTGGCTCAGATTGGTAGGGGATTAAAAAAAGAATCGGTAAATTTGCGTTAGATTTATCGAAGCAAATGTAGAATATGATAAGATTTATGGTGCTGTGCTGTTTGTTCTGCTTGATGGCCTCGTGTGGGCAACAGAAAAAGCAGGTTGAACCTATTGAACAGCCGGCTGAAATAGTGGATACAATGGTTGTTTTGGCAGAAGTAGAGGCAGATGATACGTTGATTGTTGTGGAGGAGGTGATTCCTACTACAGCCGATGAAAGTTTCGTCGACTTTTTTTATAACTTTGCTTCTGATGAAATTTTTCAGCGTAATCGCATTCTTTTCCCTCTTCCTTATTATCGTGAAGATAAAGTAGACCGTTTTGAAAAGTCGGATTGGATGTATGATCCTTTGTTCAGTAGGGAGGAGATCTATACGGTAATGTTTGATACGGAGGATGAGATGGAGTTGGAGAAGGATACCTCTTCGCACAGTGTGCAGGTGGACTGGATGGGCATGGATTCGTTGAAGATAAAGCGTTATTATTTTGAAAGAAAACAGGATAAGTGGTACTTGGAGGCTATCAATGCTGCTAAGATTAAGGATTACCAGGATAATCAGGAGAAATTCTTAGATTTTTATGCGCGCTTTGTTGAGGATTCAGTTTTCCAAGCGGAACGCTTAAGAGACCCGTTACTTTTCGTAACGGCCGATCCGGATGATGAGTTTCAGATTGTGGAAACAACTCTAGAGGCTGGTCAGTGGTTCGCTTTTCGTCCTCCGATGCCTCGGAAGGAGCTGACTAATATTCATTATGGACAGACTAATGGCCCGAATTCGTCGGTTAAGATTGTGGAACTGAAGGGATTTGGAAATGGTTTCAGTATTGTTTTGCATTTTCATCGTCGTCAGGGTATCTGGAAACTTGTAAAATTAGAAGATTTGAGTGATTGATTAACTTGAGTGGTCAATTGGTTGATTAACTAGAGAAATTGACTTGAGAGATTAATCTGATTGATTAGTGTGATAGATTGAATATATGAAAGATATTAAGGATTATTCATTGCTGGCATCTAATACTTTTGGTATCGATGTAAAGGCTTTTCGTTTTGTTGAATATGACTCGGTTGATGAACTTCGCGGTTTCCTTTCTGGCTTACAGAATGATGTGCCGGATGGTAGGGGGACTGACGTTACCTCGGCGGGTGTTTCGGCAGATTGCGGGGAAGTTGGTACGCCTGTATTACATATTGGTGGGGGAAGTAATTTGTTGTTTACTAAGGATTTCCCGGGAATAATTCTCCATTCGGCTATCAAGGGCATTGAAGTGGTTGGGGAGACTGATGATTGTGTTGATGTGCGCGTAGGTGCTGGTGTAGTCTGGGATGATTTTGTGGCTTATGCAGTCTCTCGGCAGTGGTACGGGGCAGAAAATCTCTCGCTGATTCCTGGTGAGGTGGGTGCTTCGGCTGTTCAGAATATTGGTGCTTATGGAGTAGAGGCGAAAGATCTGATTTTGTCTGTCGATACGATTGAGATGTCTTCTGTCTTGCCTCGTAAGTTCTTGAATGTTGAGTGTGGGTATGCGTATCGTCAGAGTGTCTTTAAAGCGGATTTGAAGGGTAAGTATATTGTGACTCACGTGACTTATCGTCTGAGCAAATTGCCTGTTTATCATTTGGATTATGGAAATATTCGTGCTGAACTTGAGAGGGAGGGATGTGCGCTGACGCTTGATAATCTGCGGAGGATTATTATTGGAATCCGTGAGATGAAATTGCCAGATCCTGCTGTGGTAGGCAATGCGGGTAGTTTCTTTATGAATCCGATTGTGTCTGAGGCGAAGTTCTTGGCGCTTGAAAAGGAGTATCCGGGTATGCCTCAATATTCTATGGGCGAAGGTATGGTTAAGATTCCAGCCGGATGGATGATTGATCAGTGCGGATGGAAAGGTCGTGTGTTGGGCAGGGCTGGCGTGCATGATAAGCAGGCGCTGGTACTAGTCAATAAAGGTGGGGCAACTGCGCAGGAGATTGTTCACCTGGCCGATGAAATTGTTCGTACGGTATATGAGAAATTCGGTATTCAGATTCATCCGGAGGTTAATTATATTTGAGGCATTAAGAAAGGAAAGCTATGAAAATTACCATATTAGGAAGCGGTACGTCAACGGGAGTCCCTCATATCGGATGCGATTGTGAGGTGTGTATGAGTAAAGACCCGCGTGATAAGCGATTGAGGTGTTCGGGAATGGTTGAGTTGGACGGAGTGCGTATTTTGATTGACTGCGGTCCTGATTTTCGTGAACAGATGTTGAGGTTGGATGATTACCGTCCTATTGATGGAGTGGTTATAACGCATGAGCATTATGACCACGTGGGCGGTTTGGATGATTTGCGACCGTTCTGTCATTTGCGAGATATTCCTATTTATGCAGAAGAATATACGGCTACACGACTGAAGCAGCGCATCCCTTATTGTTTTGCTGAGCATCTTTATCGAGGTGTTCCCCGCATTTTATTGTCTGAAGTAGAGGATGGAGTACCTTTCCATATCAAGGGCAATCAGGAAAAATCTATAGAGGTTATTCCGTTTAGGGTGATGCACGGGCAATTGCCTATCATGGCTTATCGTATCGGCAATATGGCTTGGATAACAGATATGACCGTTATTCCGGAATCTTCTTATTCTTATCTTGAAGGCTTGGATTGTTTGATAATGAATGCCTTGCGTATAGAACCTCACCCTACACACCAGAGTTTGTCGGAAGCTTTGGTGCAAGCAGGACATATTGGTGCAAAAGAGACTTACTTGATTCACGCGTGCCATCAGATAGGGTTGCATAAAGACGTTGAGTCGATGCTGCCTCCCCATGTTCATCAGTCGTATGATGGTTTGACGATTGAATTATAAACCAGCATCGGTTTTACCTTGAATATCTCACATTTGTTTATTTTAATTTAGGCTTTAACGATTCCTTACAAATACCGTTAAGTCCGCATTCTGAACATTTTGGTGATCGAGCTGTGCAGACATATCTTCCATGCAGAATAAGCCAATGGTGAGCAGTGGGAATGATATCTTTAGGAATATACTTGACTAGCTGCTTCTCTGTTGCCAACGGAGTAGTACACGTCTTGGTTACCAGGCCTATACGATGGCTTACGCGGAAGACATGAGTATCTACAGCCATTGCTGCCTTGTTGAAAACCACACTCTGTATAACATTTGCCGTCTTTCGTCCCACTCCCGGTAATTTAGTCAGTTCTTCTAAGGTACCAGGCACCTCACTATTGAAATCCTTTACCAGCATCTGAGCCATACCAACCAAGTGTTTCGCTTTATTATTCGGATAACTCACACTGCGGATATATTCGAATATCACTTCAGGTGAGCTGGCAGCCATAGCCTCCGGTGTAGGATAATCCCTAAACAGCGGAGGGGTAATCATGTTTACTCGCTTGTCGGTACATTGAGCACTTAAGATTACTGCCACCAATAATTCGAAAGAATTGCTGTAATGCAGCTCTGTTTGAGCCACAGGCATGGTTTCCTGAAAGTAAGCGATTACTTTGTTGTACAACTCTTGTTTTCTCATGGTATATGCTTTATGATGCTGTATGCTTTATGGTAGTTCCAAGTTTATGATAGTTCCAAGCCGAAAGATTCTTTCAGTTTTAATAATTTCGGATTTTTCTGGCTCATCATCTGGAAACGTTCCACGTGACTGTAGGCGCGTATATTTTCTGCACCTTCACTCACGCGCACGGTCATCTTGATGTTGCGATTATGTAATTGTTTCTGTAAATGTCTTATTATTAGTGGAGCAAGTTTTTGCATGTCTTTTTCTACCATGTCGTTGTCCACAAGTATTTCAAACGTACATTTGTCGTCCAATAGTTGTGGGTGCATGTTCATCATGCGTCCGCTGTTGGCTGCTTGTTCTTTCGGCAGACTTGTGGCAAATTCTCTCCAGTAATAGTCTATGTCTTTTTCGGTAAAGATATAATCTTCCCATTGTTTAGGGGCATTTGTTTGGGTCTGAGCCGTGCTGGTAACTGTCTGTGTCTGGGTTTCTGGCTGTTGCTTTCTTATAGACAGGCCTAGACTTGCTGCTGTCATCACTGGGATTTTCTTTTCCGTGTTCAGCTTAGGCAGCGGACTCACTCTTCCGGGTGTGCCTGCAGGCTGATTGTTTGCTGTGGCTGCTCCGGTTGAAACAGGGTGGGGTGCTTGACCTGGTTGACTGGGAGTTTGGTCTGGTTGACCATAAGCTGCCTGACCGCTAGCTGACTGATTATTTGCCGGTTGGTTTTGTGGAGTCGGATTTTGTGCTCCAAAGACTGGTTTGATTACTTGCTTAGGGCTAGGCCCACCACTCACATCATCTTGAGGAGCAGTTAGTTGGCACAACTGAATAAGAGTAAGTTCTACCAGCAAACGTTTGTTCCGGCTTTGTCGGTAATTCAAGTCGCAGTCGTTGCATAGCTTCATTGCTTTATACAAGAATTTAGTAGAACATAGTTTCGCTTGTGCTTCATAACGATTGCGGATGGTAGCACCCACTTCCAGCAACTGGATTGTTGCAGGGTCATGGCTTACCAGCAAATCCCGGAAATGTTCTGCCAGACCGGTAATAAAATGATTCCCATCGAATCCTTTCTTGAGAACCTCATTGAGCAGCAACATTGATTCTGAAACCTTATTCTCCAAGAAATAAGAAGTCAGTTTGAAATAATATTCGTAGTCGAGTACATTCAAGTTGTTGATAACGCTCTGATACGTAATGTTTCCGTTGGAGAAACTAGTCACCTGGTCAAAGATAGACAAAGCGTCACGCATACCGCCATCCGCTTTCTGAGCGATGACAGTCAGCGCCTCCGGTTCTACTGGAATGTTTTCTTTATCAGCCACATATTGCAAATGTTCAATCGTATCGGTAACACTGATACGGCTGAAGTCATAAATCTGGCATCGGCTTAAGATAGTAGGCAGAATCTTATGCTTTTCAGTAGTTGCCAGGATAAAGATGGCATGGTGAGGCGGCTCTTCCAATGTCTTCAGAAAAGCATTAAAGGCCTGTGATGAAAGCATGTGTACCTCGTCGATAATGTACACTTTATACTTTCCTATCTGAGGTGGAATACGTACTTGCTCGATGAGTGAACGGATATCGTCGACAGAGTTGTTTGAAGCCGCATCCAATTCATGAATATTGTATGAGCGCTGTTCGTTGAACGCCTTGCAAGATTCACATTCATTACAAGCTTCTCCGTCGGCAGTAGGATTCAGACAGTTGATCGTTTTAGCAAAGATACGTGCACAAGTAGTCTTTCCGACACCTCTCGGACCGCAAAAAAGATAAGCATGCGCCAGTTTATTGCTAGCAATAGCATTCTTTAAGGTAGTAGTAAGCGCACGTTGGCCCACTACACTGTCAAAAGTTGCAGGACGATATTTACGTGCTGAAACAATATAATTCTCCATATTCTCGACGATGATTTTAGATTCCGTTAGAATGCAAAGATAGTTAAAATACCTCGTTTCTCCTTTATTTGTGCTTAAGAAATATCCGGTGTTATACAATTTCTATTTTCAAAAAGCTTATTTTGTCATAAGTAAATACTATCTTTGCGTTGTAAAATAGTGACGTTATGGTAAAGCTTTTAAAAGTGTGGGATTACATCCGCAAACATAAATATATGATTACGCTAGGTGCCTTCTTGTTGATTATAGGTGTATTAGATGAAAATAGTCTGATACAGCGTGCCTCGCATCGTGCAGAGATTCACCAACTCAATACTGAAATAGAACGTTATAAGAAACAGTACAATCGTGATAGTGAGCTGTTGAAGGAAATTACGAGCAATCAGGAGGCGTTGGAGAAGGTGGCTCGTGAGAAATATTTTATGAAGAAAGAAAACGAGGACATCTTTGTTTTTGAGGATGATTTTAAGCGCTAAACCAACTTCTATAGAATAAGTATAAGTGATAAAAGAAAGCATGAAACAGATTACAAAATTAGATAATATCATTAGTTTGGTGGGAAGTGTCCTGCTGTTCATCGGGCTGATTCTCCAGTTTATTAAGTTTGAGTTTGCGCCATATGTGTATCTTGTAGGAGCCGTAGCGGTGGCTTGGGTGCAGGTTAAGTATGGTTATGATGGTAGTAATTTTGTAATCCGTCGTTTAAGAAAGCAGCAGCTTATGGGTACTATGCTTATGATTATGGCTGGTGTACTGATGATTGTGTGGCATCGCAACGAGTGGGTTATCTGTCTGACTATCTCTGCGGTATTGCAACTTTATACTGCTTTCCGTATACCTCAGGAGGAGGAAAAAGAAAGAAAGCGTTGATTCCTCTTAATTGCTTTCGGTTTTACTTCTGATAGGCTACATAGTATTCAGTAGTGAAACAAATCCGTTAAAGCCCCGTGAGGTCTTACTTGAAACCCCGCGGCGTTTTATTGAACCACCGTGGAAGGGAGTGACATTTGTCATTTCGTTGAATCAGTATCATCTGTACCTAAAAAACTAATCGTCCTCACTGTTATCTGTTAAATGATTTAGAATCTTTCTGTTACAACAATAAATAACATTTAATTTAGTTGATTTGTTATCAATATTATCTATTTTTGCAGCCTCGAAACAAATAGCTAAGATTAGACATATTATATGCAAGAAAAGAAGAGACTTGCTAAAGAGTTAATTAAAAGTTATACGTAATTCAAAGATTTAAAAAGCACATAGGTTTATATGGATAAGAAGAATGTAACGAGCTATGAAGCTCCGGAGGTGAAAGTAATTGAAGTAAATCTAGAAAAAGGTTTTGCCGCATCTGATGTATATTCAGTATCAGGATGGGAAAATGGAGGAGAGTTTGAAGACTCTTTCGATATCTAATTTACAGTTTACATTAAAAGGTGTTAAATAAATGGAGTTCAGGAGATGGATGGTATAATTGCAGCAGGAAGCATACTTATGATTTTCATTTTAATGAAATGAACAAGTGCTGTGCAGCTACGGCATCGAATAATATTCATTGGTGGATGGACCGCAATGCCGACTATCTGCAGAAGTATCGTGAACTGAAGGGGGTAATTACATTAAGCGACTTCAAAATTCTATATGCTTATAAGAACCATCACGAAACAGAAGTATTAATAATATACTATCGTGATATAAAAAAGAGACGTATGAAGTTCATAACTGGAATTTCATACGTCTCTTATTATTTAGTTAATCAAGTTTTTACTTGATAATAGTCATTTCTTTCACCAAGTGTCCGGCACCTGCATATTTGTCAATAATGAACAATGTATAGCGGATGTCTACACATGCTGCACGCTGCAATGATGGCTGGTAGGCGATGTCGCCTGTCAGACCTTCGTAATTACGGTCGAAACCGGTACCGATGAGCTCGCCTTTGCTGTTGAAGACAGGTGAACCTGAGTTACCACCGGTGTTGTCGGTTGCTGTAGCGAAACAAATTGGCATCTGGCCGTCTTCTCTTGCGTATGGACCGAAGTCTTTTGTTTCATACAGTTCTTTCAATTTAGCAGGAACCACGAATTCAGGATTTTCTGGATCTTCTTTTTCCATTACACCCTTCAATGTAGTGTAGTAAAGATATTCTTTACCATCTGCAGGTGAGTATGAACCAATCTTACCGTAAGTAAGACGAAGTGTTGAGTTGGCGTCTGGATAAACCGGTGTACCTTCGCTCTTCTTCAAATCCAACATACCTGCTACCCAAGTCTTGTGCGCTAAGTTATAAGAATTAGTTTCAGCCTTCATGGCATCGCTTGTTGCTTTATAGCCTTCTTTTACTGAGTGTGCATACTGAACCATCAAGTCGTTTGTCAATGCTTCTGCCGATGGATTGCTCAAGAATGCTTCCAAAGCTTCTGTGCTACGGAAGATAGAAGTATCGAAACAAGCGTCAACGAATTTCTCTACGCTGCCACTAAACTGTGAGTTGATTACCTGGAAGATGCTGATGTGCTGATCTGCAGGAATCAATTTAGCATAAAGAGCGATTAGCGCTTTAGAGACTTTACGGTCAACCACTGCACTATAGTCCTTATTAAAGAATTTCTTTCCTTCTTCACGCAATGCTGCAACCTCTTTATCGATTGCTTTCTTATTGCCTTTTTCTAATGCAGCTTTCAAATCGTTTGTTTCAGGAATCTTATAGAATTCTGTACCTAGACGCATTGCTTCATGAATAGCTTCTTTGTGGTACACAGCGTCATGACGTTTGGCTACGATTTCACGGATAGCATTGAATGCTTCGCGGTATTCTGGTTTACCCACTTTGTCACCGTATGCCAACAGATGTTCTTGCTGCTTCTTCTTCATATCCAAGACGCTGAGGTTTACAAGACCTTCATTCATGCCGATGGCATTCTTCCAATAGTTGGCAGATGAAGCATATTTGGCAGCATACTGGATACGAGTCTTTGCATCTTTAGCCATTTCTTCACCGAGCAACTGTAAACGTACGTCGCGAACGTGATGGCGCATGTAGTTTGTAGTCTGCATACGTTCTTCCACTTCGTCGCTGATCATGTAGCGCCAGTTGTGTCCTGGGAATCCCATAACGAAGGTGAAATCGCCTTCCTTAATGCCTTTCAAATTTATAGCTACGTGTTTCTTAACTTTTAGAGGAGTGTTAGTAGCATCGTAGTTAGCCGGCTGACCGTCTTTAGAGGCATAGATACGGAACATAGAGAAGTCGCCACAGTGACGTGGCCACATCCAGTTGTCTGTATCGGCACCAAACTTACCGATTGATGATGGAGGTGCACCTACCATACGGATATCTTTAAATACCTTCTTTACGAAGAGGTAGTATTTGTTGGCACCGTAGAAAGGTTTCAGTTCCAGGGTGTTGAATTCGTCTGTTTTGATTTTGTTGACTTTAGCAAATCGTTTTGCCACGCCTTCCAGGTATTTTGGAGAAAGGTAGTTGAGGCCTTCTGGGTCTTTATCTTTCTTCAGTCTGTTCTGTACAAATTCTGTTACGTCAAGGATACGGTCGATGAATGTGATTGTGAGGCCTTCACAAGGAAGTTCTTGTTCGCGAGTCATAGCCCAGAATCCGTCGGTTAGGTAGTCGTGCTGCACAGAGCTGTGCTGCTGGATGTATCCGTAACCGCAGTGGTGGTTGGTAAGCACCAATCCTTCTGATGAAATAACTTCACCAGTACAGCCACGGCCAAAGTGAACGACTGCATCTTTCAGACTGACATTGTCAGGTGAATAGACTTTATCAATGCTGAGATCAAGTCCCAGGTCATACATTACCGCCGCATTTTGTTCCTTTAGGTCGGTAAGCATCCACATACCTTCGTCTGCGTGAGCACCGAGAGTAAATGTAGAAAGTAATGTTAATAAAATCGCTTTTTTCATAGCTTTATTATTGATTTGTGTTAAACGCATATGAGTAAATTATGGAAAAATCTTCAATCGAAAGAAGAATCAGTCGATTGAAGATTTTTTGTCTTCTAAAGTAGTTAGTTTATTCTACGATAGTCATTTCGTCTATTAAGTTCTTGCAACCGCCTAATTTTTCAACGATGAACAATACGTAGCGGATATCCACGTTGATACAACGCTGCATATTGTTGTCGAAGTTGATGTCGCCACTCAATGATTCCCAGTTGCCATCAAAAGCCGCACCAATCAACTCTCCGTTGCCGTTCATGACAGGAGAACCAGAGTTACCGCCAGTGATATCATTTGTCGATAAGAAGCAGGTTGGCATTTCGCCGTTAGGAAGTGCATATCTGCCGAAATCCTTAGCTTCATACAGTTCCTTCAATTTAGCAGGAACCACGAATTCAGGATTTGTTGGGTCTTCTTTTTCCATTACACCCTTCAGTGTAGTGTAATATTTGTAATGCACACCATCTTTAGGATTATAAGACTTCACATTACCATAAGTAAGACGGATAGTAAAGTTAGCATCCGATGCTTTTGGAGTAGGAGCATACATAGCTAACAATCCACGTACATATGTTTTGTGTAGAATATTGATTTCATTCTTGTTTGTTTCATTTGATGCATATAAATTCTTGCGTTCTGCAGCTACAGCGGCAGAGTAGCTAACCAACAAGTCCTTTTCGATAGCCTCTACAGTTGGATTGCTGATAAACTGGTTGAAGATTGTTTCGTTGGCAAAGATTGAGTTGTTGTACATTGCGTCAACATAAGCATTTGTATTGCCATTGAAATCTTCTTTGATTGTTCCATAGAATGCAGGACCGTTTTCAGCTTTTATCTGCTTTTCATACAAAGGAATAAGGACTTTAGCCACTTTGCGGTCAACTTCGTGGTCGTAGTCTTTATTATGTACGTTAGCAAATTCCTTTTTCAGTTGTTCAATCTTCTTATCAATAACTTTCTGATTTTTTTTGTTAAGAGCAACTTTCAAGTCAGAGAAAATTTGGTATGGAGCTTTGAATTCGATACCGGTACGGAATACTTCATTAAAGTAAGTCTGCTGAGTCTGCAGTGGAGTGATAGCGTCTACATAAGCGTTAATTTTATCCACTACACCAGCATATTCAACATTCTTTTTAGCGCTAGCGAAACGATTGAAACATTTTTCCTGTTCTGCTTTAGTTTCCAGTACTTTATTGTCGATAATCGCTTTGTTCATACCTATAGAATTCTTCCAGTAGTTGCTAGAAGAAGCATATTTAGCTGCATACTGGATACGTACCTTATCGCTTGCTGCCATTTCTTTCTTCAATACAGCCTGACGAGCTTCACGTACGGCGATACGAGGGATGTTTGTAGCATTCATGCGGAGTCTGACTTCACTTTCAGTCAAGAAACGGCTTGTACTGCCAGGGAATCCCATAATCATAGCATAATCGCCTTCTTCCAATCCTTTCAATGAAATAGCAAGGTGTTTCTTTACTTTCAAAGGAACATTTTCAGCGCTGTAATCTGCAGGGTTACCATCTTTATCGGCATAGATACGGAACATAGAGAAGTCGCAAGTGTGACGAGGCCACATCCAGTTGTCTGTTTCACCACCGAACTTACCGATTGATGAAGGTGGTGCTGCTACCATACGCACGTCTGTATAAGTTTTCATGAAGAAAAGGTAGAATTTATTACCTTCATAGAAAGGCAGTGCCAGGGTAGATATACCCGGAGCCTTTTTAAGGTCGCTCTTCTTCAATAAATTAGCAGCAATTTTCTTCAAATATTCGCTACCGAAAGTTTCCACTTCCTCCACCTTACCTTTTTTCACGTCCTGATTTACGATATCAGTGATATCCACAATACGTTCTACGAATTTGAAAGTAAGTCCCGGGGTAGGGATTTCTTCAGCATAACTCTTTGCCCAGAAACCATCTGTCAAATAGTCATGTTCTACCGAGCTGTGCTGCTGGATAGCACCATAGCCACAGTGATGGTTAGTCAGGATAAGACCATTAGGAGAGATAATTTCGCCAGTACAACCTCTACCAAAGATACCCACTGCATCTTTAAGTGTTATCTGGTCAGGATTGTAAATGTCATTGATATCCATTTTAAGTCCCTGAGCCTTCATGCGTTCAGCCAGGTTTTGTTCTTGCATCAGTTGGAGGAGCCACATACCTTCATCCGCTTTTACAGGAGCGAAGGCGGCACACAGAAGTGCGAGGACCAATACTTTAAATTTCTTCATTTGTTCAATTTTAGTTTTATAAATATTAATATTCTTTAAGATTGACCATTCGAAAGGAAAAGTTCCAATTGAATGACCATTAGAAAAATAACTTTGCGCAAATATAACAATATATAAATGAATTTCTTTCATTAGTAGAAGACAATTACTTGCTTTTTGTTGATTCTATTTCAAGGTGCTATGAATTTTCACTCATTTTAAGTTTTAGAGGGATAAATTTAGTATTAATTTTCATTTATTATTTTTTGGTGAGGGAGAAACATTATACCTTTGCAACATGATTAATAACGGAACTAAAATAATAACATATAGGCTTTGCGTTCTACTCTGTTTTTTAGCTCTCTTTACGTCTTGTTCTAAGAAATACAAGATTGAAGGGGTGTCTTCTGTCTCTCTCTTGGATGGTAAGATGCTTTTTATAAAGGTGCTTTCGGGAGATGAACTGGTGAAGATTGATTCGGCTGAGGTAGTGCATGGCAATTTCAACATGAAGGGTTGTGTTGATTCTATTATGTTTGCTTCGTTATATATGGATGATGAGTGTATTATGCCTCTGGTTATTGAGCATGGTAATATTGATATTCAGATTGATAATGCGCGTATTAATGTAGAGGGTACTCCGCTGAATGATGCGTTTTATGAGTTTATCACTAAGAAGATTTCACTTGATGACCGTGCGTATGAGATAGAACGTGAGGAGAGCAGAATGATTATGGATGGCGAGGACTTGGAAACGGTTCATCTGGAAATAGATAGAAAGAGAAGAATGGTTTCAGATGAAATGAATTGTTTGGCTAAGGAGTTCATCCAGGATAATTATGAAAATGTGCTGGGTACCGGGGTGTTTATTATGTTGTGTAATAGTATGCCTTATCCGGTTCTTACGCCTATGATGAAAGAGGTGGTAGATAGTGCTCCATCATCTTTTTTGAATCATCCGGTGGTGAAGCAGTTGCTTATCATAGCGGAAGATAATCGTGAACAGATGCAGGCTACTATTCAGTAGTACTAGTATATAAGAGAAAAAAGTAAGTTATTTTTTGCAGACTTAAGGTATGGGTCTGACAAAGCGAAAGGTCGTTTACATATGATATGTAGACGACCTTTTAATTTGATATTAATTATGGTTGTGTTTCTTTTGATGGGTTCTGATAGTGTGCGGGTAGTGCACTGTCTATAATCCGGTAAGATTGTTCCATCAGCATTTCTTGATTCTCTGCTCCTTTTCCTGTAGGTTGGATGGGCTCGTGTATGATCAGGGTCATGCGGTGCCAGTGTAAAATATTACCCGTTCGTGGCAGTACGTCGAATGCACCATCTATGGTGATGGGGACAACAGGCAACTGGAGCTGGTCGGCCAACTGGAATGCTCCTTTTTTGAATCGTCCCATTTTCCCGGTGAAGGTACGTCTTCCTTCAGGGAAGATGACCAGAGATGTTCCGTGTTGTAATACTTTGCGGGCGTTCATGATGGTTTCATAAACTTTTCTCGGACCGGATTTGTCTACGAATATATGTCCTGCCGACTGGCATGCTTTTCCTACGAAAGGCAGATTGCGCAGGCTTTGTTTCATCATCCATTTAAAATTTCTTCCTAGGAAACCATAAATCAGAAAGATATCGAAAGCTCCCTGATGGTTGGCTAGAAATACATATGAGGTTGTTTTGTCTAGTTTGCCTCTACGTTCTATTTTAACAGGAATTAGGAAAACCAAACAAGAGAGTTGTCCCCAAATCTTTCCAGGGTAATATCCCCAGAAGTGTCCGTTGCCAAGTGTGCAGCCTAGTGTTGTAACTAGGGCTGTGAGGATAGTCAGTATCAGAAATAATGGAAATCCGATACAAATCTGATAAATGAGGTATAAGATCTTTAACATAATAAAAGTGTTTGCTTGTTTTTTATAAAGTTCTTAAAGCAACTCACCCGTATGAAATAATAATAGGATTATTGTTTTTTTAGGGTGATAACTGTTATTTCTGGCCATGCTCCTAAGCGCATCGGAAAGAGTACATGACCTAATCCGATGTTGACGTAGAGTGCACGTTTGCCTTCGTAATACATTCCGTTGTGTTCTGGATAGAAGAAACGGGATGCTGAGAAACCGAAGAGGCTGATTTGCATGTCGTGTGTATGTCCGGCTAGCATGAGCTGGATATCGGTTTCAGGGAGTACTTCTTTGCGCCAGTGGGTAGGGTCATGACTCATAAGTATCTTGAACATTCCGTCGGTTCCTTGGCTTGCTTTCTTTAGTTGTGCATAGTCTGGGAACGGAGGTCTGCCGCTGTTCTCTACTCCGATGAGGGCTATGGAGTCTTTGCCTCTGTGGATGATGCGGTTTTCGTTGTTCAGCATTTTCCAGCCAATTCGGTTTTGTCGGGCTATCAGACTGTCTACGTCGGCCAGTCGGAGGGAATCGTGTTCCCAGTGAATGTAGAGTCCGTAGTCGTGATTGCCTAGGATGGAGTAGACTCCGTCTGGGGCTTTCAACTTTTCGAATACGGGCATGAATTCATTCAGTTCGTCGGAGCGGCTGTTGACCATGTCGCCCGTAAAGAGTGCTAGGTCGGCTTTCTGTGCCAGACATATGTCGATAGCTTCCTGCAGTGGGGCTGGATTTCCCTTCCAACTTCCGGAATGTATGTCTGAGAGTTGGATGATGCGGTATCCATCGAACGCGGCAGGTAGCTCGGCCGAGCTATAGGTTACTTCTTTTACTTGGAAGTGCTGTTTACCTTCTGTGGCACCAAAGATAATATAAACACCAGTTGCCAGAGCTGGTATGAGGCTCATTTTACCTTGTGGAATGTTCCACCTTGTGATTCGTTTTATTCCTCTGAAGAGAAGGTCGAACAGGATGAAGAGAATCTTAGGTACTGACAGGGCTAAAGCCGCTATCAGATACAATCCGAAATATTCCTGATAGACTTCTCCACAGGCAACGAATATATAAAGCATAACCAGCAGGATTAGTGTTGGTCCCCATAAACAGAACTTTGAAGAGAGACTTTTTATGGGAGCTATGTATACCTTATATATATACCAGTCTGGTAGAAGAAGTAAGAAGGTAAATAAGATGCACGTTCTAATTAATACTAACATACGGTGTTTAATTGTGCTTATCGGTCAAACTCTAAAGCCTGTCCTCGGTGTTCAGTATTTACTTTACCATCAGAATAAACTACATCTCCATTTACAAATGTCTTTTCAACTTTGGAGTGGTAGTGTCGGCCTTCCATCGGGCTCCATCCGCATTTGCTTTGGATGCAGTCGGTAGTAACTTCCCATTCCTTGTTTGGATTCAGAATCACCAGGTCGGCTTGGTATCCCGGACGTATGTAACCACGTTTATGAATCTGATAGAGTTCAGCCGGAGCATGACACATTTTTTCTACCAACTGTTCAATGCTTAGCACACCCTCATGAACCAGTTCATATATACTTACCAGTGAGAACTGCAAGGTAGGCATACCAGAAACAGCTTTCAGCGCACCACCTTGTTTTTCCGACAAGAGATGAGGAGCATGGTCGGTACCTATGACATCAATTTTGTGTGAAGATAGTGCCTTACGGAGTCCGTCTCTATCAGCCTTGGTCTTAATAGCCGGGTTACATTTGATACGTGTTCCCAGAGTTTTATAATCTTCATCGCAGAAGAACAGGTGAGAAACACAGGCTTCTGCAGTAATTTGTTTATCGGCAATAGGCTTGTCTTCAAACAAATCCAATTCTTTAGTTGTACTGATATGAAGGATATGCAGACGAGCCCCCGTTTCTTTAGCCAGCTGAACAGCCAGAGAAGAAGAACGATAACAAGCCTCTTCGTTACGGATCAGCGGGTGACACGTTACATCTGGGTCATCACCATACTTAGCTTTGAATGCTTCTGTGTTTTCACGGATGGTATTTTGGTCTTCGCAATGGGTAGCGATAAGCATACCTGCATTGGCAAAAATCTTCTTCAGTGATTCCATACGGTCTACCAGCATATTTCCTGTACTTGCACCCATAAAGACTTTCACACCACACACGTGACGTTTGTCGAGTAGTGCCAGCTGGTCTGTATTGTTGTTGGTTGCTCCGAAATAGAATGAATAGTTTACTACACATTTAGTAGCAGCGTAATTAAACTTATTGTTTAATGCTTCTATGCTGGTAGTCTGCGGGTTGCAGTTGGGCATATCCATGAATGAAGTCACACCACCAGCTGCAGCAGCTGCAGTTTCAGTTCCCATATCGGCCTTATGAGTAAGTCCCGGGTCACGGAGATGTACGTGATCATCTATCACACCAGGAATCAGATAGCAGCCGGCAGCATCTTCTTCCTCTTCACAATGAATAGCTGGACGGGCATCGCCTTCCAAAACTTCTGCTATGGTTTCACCATCTATGACAATAGAACCATTAAATTTTCTGCCTTCATTGACGATGACAGCGTTTTTTATCCATATACGTTTCATAAACCTGATTATTTCTTTTGTGGAAATTTATGGAATAAACTGTTCCATTTCAGTCGGATGACTCCGAATACAGCTTCACCGAAAATGCTGCTGTTCATCTTTGAAGTACCCAGTTCACGGTTGATAAAGATTACTGGAACTTCTATGATTTTGAAGCCGCATTTGTAGGCAGTGAATTTCATTTCTATCTGGAATGCATAACCTTTGAATTTGACTTTATCGAGGTTGAGTGTTTCCAGAACTTCTCTACGGTAGCACTTGAATCCGGCAGTGGTATCGTGTACAGGAATGCCTGTAATGATACGCACGTATTTTGAAGCAAAGTACGACATTAGTACGCGTCCCATAGGCCAGTTGACCACGTTGACACCACTAATGTAGCGTGAACCGATGGCCACGTCGCCGCCGTCTTCATGGCAGGCTTTATAGAGACGAGGCAGGTCGTTCGGGTTGTGACTGAAGTCGGCATCCATTTCGAAGATATAATCGTATTTCTTTTCAATCGACCATTTGAATCCGGCGATATAAGCAGTACCTAGTCCGAGTTTTCCTTTTCTTTCTATCATGAACAATTGTTCCGGAAATTCTTTCTGCAGACGACGAACGATTTCAGCTGTTCCGTCGGGCGAATTATCTTCAACAATTAGAATATGGAAACTCTTCTCCAGATCAAAAACGGTGCGGATTATATTTTCTATATTTTCCTTTTCGTTGTACGTAGGGATGATTACAATGCTATCGCTTGTTTTCATATTTATATGCATTATTTTTATTTAGCAAAGATAATAAAAAAAAGGATTTAAAAACCAACTACACCAAATCCTGTACAATGTATAACGTGGTAGGATTAATTCCTGCATCTAATAAAATCTGTAAGTCAGTAGAGAACGTCTTGATGAAATCATCGTGCGTCTTACATGTTTCAGCTACTTTCTGATAACAAGCTACAGCTTCTTTCAGATTACCTTCTACGAGGTAGACATGTCCATAATTCATCCAGTCGTTTATATTTGGAGTAGACTCATTGATAATCTTTTCATAGAAGCGCGCTGCATCTTCATATTTACCTGTCATAAAATAGCACCAGGCGATGGCGCGTCTTGCATTATTAGGAGATTTACCTAGGTATTCTACCTTGAAGAAATATTTGACTGCTTCATCATATCGGCCTAGTAATGCCAGACACTGACCTATCTGCAAACTGATGTTGAGATTGTCTGGATTAATATCTTCAGCCAGCTGGAAGAATTGCAGTGCTTTTTCTTCTTCATGCATTTTTTTGTAGCAGTGTGCCATGTGTTTAAGCGTCCAGCTATCTTGCGGTCTAAGAATGTATCCTTGGTTGTATACGCGGATAGCTTCTGGGTATTTCTTGAGTCTCTGAAGCGCAAAGCCTGTTTTCTGAATCAGCTCGGTGTTTATTGGGAATTGGTCTAGGAGCTGGTTGTAGAACTCATATGCTTCCTCGTAATATCCTTTGGTTAATAAGTAATTGGCCATTTTGATGCCTGGCTCACCTTTAATAATTAAATCATGCAACTTGCTTGTTTTCCACAACTGTAGTGAGTCTGTGAAGATGTCATGCTGTTCCTTACGTGAGGTCCACATTTTACAGAAGCGGTATAAGTCATGTATGTACTGACGATACAGAGTTTTTAGTTTTTCTTCTTCGTTATTCTCCAACGGAGCACCGAGATGTTCGTTCAGAATATTTTCTTTGTCGCCTATACTTTCAGATATTCCTCTCAATTGTTGGAAAGGTATTTCGTTTAGTGAGAGGCAGAACGAATATTTGTCTGAATTACAGAAGGCCGCCGAGTGGAGCATCATATTGAGAATAGAGTCCTTTTTGATGTTTTGTTCGTTGAGAATCTTCTTTGTCTCAGGCTCGTCTTCAGTGAATGGGTAGAACCAGTGTGAAAGTTGGCGGAAGAATGGATAACTCTTAAGCATGCCAAAGGTACCCATGTAGGTATCAGCACCCTCGCGTTGGAGATTGCCTAATTCGAGAATCTTTTCGCTCATCTTATCCAGATCTTGTTCCCATTCTGGATTATCTTCTTCCAGCTCTTTTAATTCTATATCTTCTATTTTTCTATATGTATGTTTCAAGTAAGGGTTCTTCAGCATATGAGGGTAGATTTCATCGAGCATCTTCTTATCAATCTTTTCAGTTTCGCGAGTGAGGAGAAGGAGTTGCTGGATGAGGTATATCTGATGTTTGGCTTCTTCGTTTCTCAGAATTATGTCTAGCATGTTGTCCATTTCTTCGTACATTTTGATGCGGTCGCTGTAGTAGTATATGGCTAGCGCAATTCCTACCAGTGTACGTGTCTTGAGACTTGGTATGGATTTGTCGAGGTGGATTTTTTCTAGGAAATGAAATTTGTGGATGTCGAAACAATTAAGAAGACTTATTGTGATACCAGATATCCATACTTCTAGGTCGAAGGTGCTCATTCCGCAGTTAACCAGTTGGCAGGCTTCGTTATATTCGGTCGAAGTCCAACAGATTGAGACTAGTGTCTTCTTAAATAGCTTGTCGGTGAAATCAAAATGTGGTTTGAATAATTGGTGCTCTGTTTTATTTCCTTCTGTCACCTGATTATCTTCTTGAGCATTCAGTGACAGTAGTTCCTCCCGTAGTTCGTCGAAAGAAGGGGCTGGTTTTAATTTGTTATAACGGAATAAGTCGGCCATGTAACCATATCCACTGCCAAATTTTTCTTCAGTATGAAGTTGGTCGGCTAATTCATATGCGCGTACAAGAATCTTGTTGAATAATTCTCCGCGCTGTGTATCTTCTTTACCGTTGGCAGCATATTTCAACATGAATCCATAGTTAATCTGAAGTGTTTCTACATCAGATATAATCGTCCAGTTATTGAATGTCTCTGCATAAACTTTCAGTTGTGCCAATCCTTCTTTGAGTCTTTTCTGACTTAAAAAGATTATTATTTCCGTATACATTTTCTTTTTGTTTCTTTCATTACAGAGCAAATGTAGCAATTATTTTGTAAATTTGCCGTAAGTAAGTAGTCAGAATTAACTGATATTAAGATAGAGTAAATGTTAAAAACTAATTTTACTTACTTGCTTATCTATACTAAGAACAATGAATATAGAAGAACTTCAAAAGGCGTATGCTGCGCTTCCTGCAACTGCGGGCTTGGCGGGCATGCTGGCCGATGCGACAATTAAGACAATATTTTTAAAGGGGGTACATGCTTCATGTACTTCGTTGTTTGCTGCCGGATTTGTGAAATCACGTCCGGGAGTGTATCTTTATATCTTAGATGATCAGGAGGAAGCTGGTTATTTTTATTATGATATGCTTCAGGTGAATGGCGAAACGGATATTCTTTTTTATCCGTCGTCGTATCGTCGGACTATTAAGTACGGACAGAAGGATGCGGGTAATGAGATTTTACGTACGGAGGTGCTGAGCCGATTGGAAAAGCATGATCCAGTGTGTATTGTGACGTATCCGGATGCGCTGGCTGAAAAGGTAGTGACGCGTGAACAGTTGAATGATAAAACGGTTTCTGTGAAAGTGGGACAGGAAATCGAGGTGGAAACGCTGGTTGGTCAGTTGACGGATCTTGGTTTCGAACGTGTGGATTATGTCTATGAACCCGGTCAGTTTGCTACGCGTGGTAGTATAGTGGACGTGTATTCTTTTGCTTCTGAATATCCGTATCGTATTGATTTCTTCGGTGATGAGGTGGATAGTATCCGCTTGTTTGAGGTGGAATCGCAACTGTCGAAGGAGAAGAAACAGTTGGTACAGATTGTTCCTGAACTGACTCAGACGGTTGAGAATGCTATTTCTTTCATGGATTTTATCCCGGAAGAAACTGTGGTGTGGGTAAAGGATTTGCAGTGGGTGCGTGAACAAATTCAGAAAATTCATGAGGATGCTGTTTCTCCGTTGGCGAAGGAGGCTTATGAAGGAGACCCGAAAGACTTGGTCGACTTGGAACGTCGTTTGCTGGATGGGGCTGAGTTTGCGAAACGTGCACTTGACTTCCGTCGTATTGAATTTGGGTCTAAACCTGTTGGCGTACCGCAGGCGACGCTCGAGTTTGAAATTTCTGTCCAGCCTATATTTCATAAGAATTTTGATTTGGTCTCTGCTACCTTCAAGGATTACTTGAAAGACGGCTATCAGTTGTTTATCTGTTCTGATAGTATGAAGCAGACCGACCGACTGAAGGATATTTTTGAAGAGAGGGGAGATGCTATTTCTTTCACTCCGGTCAATAGAACTTTGCATGAGGGGTTCGTTGATCATACCTTGCGTTACTGTATCTTCACCGATCATCAGTTGTTTGACCGTTTCCATAAGTATAATCTCCGCAGTGACAAGGCTCGCAGTGGCAAGGTGACGCTTTCATTGAAAGAATTGAATCAGTTTGAGATGGGTGATTACGTGGTACACATAGACCATGGTATCGGAAAGTTCGCCGGACTGGTGCGCATCCCTAACGGAGATACCACGCAGGAAGTAATAAAATTGATCTATCAGAATGAAGATGTAGTGTTTGTCTCTATTCACTCCCTTCATAAGATTTCCAAATATAAAGGTAAAGAAGGCGAGGCTCCCCGCATCAGCAAACTGGGTACGGGTGCCTGGGAAAAGATTAAGGAACGAACGAAAACCAAGATTAAGGATATCGCGCGCGATTTGATTAAATTGTATTCGCAACGTAAGCAGGAGAAGGGGTATCGCTATAGTCCGGATAGTTTCATGCAGCATGAATTGGAGGCTAGTTTTCTTTATGAAGATACGCCCGACCAGCTGAAGGCTACACAGGATGTAAAAGGTGATATGGAAAGCGACCGCCCTATGGACCGTTTGATTTGTGGTGATGTGGGTTTTGGTAAGACAGAAGTTGCCGTTCGTGCCGCCTTTAAGGCAGTCGCCGATAATAAGCAGGTGGCAGTGCTGGTGCCAACTACGGTGCTGGCTTATCAGCATTTCCAGACATTCAAGAAACGATTGAAAGAATTCCCATGTAAGGTTGATTACCTGAGTCGTGCGCGTACAGCAAAGGATACAAGTCGCATTCTCAAGGAGTTGGCTGCGGGTGAAATTGGTATCTTGATTGGTACCCATAAAATCATTGGCAAGTCGGTCAAATTCAAAGATCTCGGATTGCTGATTATCGACGAGGAACAGAAGTTTGGTGTGAGTGTGAAAGAAAAATTGCGCCAGTTGAAAGTGAATGTCGATACACTGACCATGACGGCCACTCCAATTCCGCGAACCTTGCAATTTTCCTTGATGGGAGCGCGCGACTTGTCGGTTATTCAGACACCTCCTCCCAATCGCTATCCGATTCAGACGGAAGTGCATACCTTCAATGAAGACGTTATCATGGAAGCAATCAATTTCGAAATGAGTCGAAACGGACAAGTATTCTTTGTAAACAACAGAATTCAGAATCTTTTCGAACTAAAAGAATTGATTACGCGAAACATTCCAGACTGTCGTGTATGTATCGGTCACGGGCAAATGAAACCCGATGAACTGGAACACATCATCTTTGATTTTGTCAATTATGATTACGATGTGCTTCTAGCCACTACCATAGTGGAAAGCGGTATCGACATTCCGAATGCCAACACCATAATAATAAACCAGGCACAAAACTTCGGATTGAGCGATTTACATCAGATGCGCGGTCGTGTAGGTAGAAGCAACAAGAAAGCTTTCTGTTACTTGCTAGCCCCTCCTTTATCAACGTTGACACCAGAAGCTAAACGCCGTTTGCAAGCCATTGAAAACTTCAGCGACTTAGGAAGCGGTATACACATAGCCATGCAGGACTTGGATATCCGAGGCGCCGGAAATATGTTGGGAGCTGAGCAGAGCGGATTCATAGCCGATTTGGGTTATGAAACCTATCAGAAAATTCTGGCAGAGGCCGTATCCGAATTGAAGAACGATGAGTTTGCCGATTTGTATCTGGAGGAAATTAAAGCAGGCGAAGAAAAACTCAGTGGCGACCAGTTCGTGGACGAATGTAATGTAGAAAGCGATTTGGAACTCCTCTTCCCGAACGAATACATTCCAAGCAGCAGCGAACGCATGCTGCTCTATCGCGAACTCGATAAACTGGAAAAAGATGCAGACGTAGAAGCATTCAAATCCCGCTTAGTTGACCGTTTTGGAAAAATACCACCAGAAGGAGAAGAGCTTATTCAGATAGTGCCACTCCGCCGATTAGCCAAGCATCTAGGTATAGAACGAATCTTCCTGAAGGGAGGCAAGATGAACCTCTATTTCGTCAGCAATATGGATAGTCCTTACTACCAGAGCCAGGCATTTGACAAGATAATAAGCTACATGGCTACCAATCCACGTCAGTGCAACCTTCGCGAACAGCGCGGCAAACGAAGCATGTCTGTCAAGGATATTCGCGATGTTCAGACAGCCCTTCGCGTAATTCAGGAAATAATGGCATTAGGTACTTCAGAGGTGACTATTAATTAAATAAGGTATATTGCTATCTGCAAATGAATATATGAGAAGTTATAGCCCTATTTGAAAATGTTTCACACAATTATTAGGTATTTTACGTTGTAAAACCTTAAAAAATGTATACTAAGTACCATAGATATACTTTTTTTTTCTATTTTTGCACACAATTTAAGGTTGTGTGCTGAAATGCAGAAGAAGCAGACAACACAAAAAGGAAGAAATTAATCAAAAATGTAAAGCATGATACAAAAAGTATTAATCGCTAACCGTGGTGAAATTGCTGTCAGAGTGATGCGTTCTTGTCGTGAGATGGGAATACGTACGGTAGCAGTGTTTTCAGAAGCCGATAGAACGGCTCGCCACGTACTTTATGCTGATGAGGCTTGTCTGATTGGACCAGCAGCATCGTCAGAAAGTTATTTGAATATTGATAAAATTATCATGGCGGCTAAGCGTCATGGAGCTGACGCTATCCATCCAGGATACGGATTCTTATCAGAAAATTCTACATTCGCTCGTCGTTGTAGAGAGGAAGGTATTACTTTCATCGGTCCGGATCCAGAAACAATGGATGCCATGGGCGACAAGATTTCTGCTCGTAAGCAAATGATTGCTGCCGGTGTGCCGGTGGTGCCAGGAACTGAACAACCTCTACAGAGTGTGGAAGAGGCTAAAACTATTTGTAATCAGATTGGTTATCCAGTCATGTTGAAGGCTTCCATGGGTGGTGGCGGTAAAGGTATGCGCCTCATTCATAGTGAATCGGAAGTTGAAGAGGCTTATAATACAGCTCGTTCTGAGTCTATGTCGTCTTTTGGCGATGATACGGTTTATCTTGAGAAATTCGTTGAGGAACCTCATCATATCGAGTTCCAAATTCTAGGCGATAATTATGGACATGCTGTTCATCTCTTTGAACGTGAATGTTCTATTCAGCGTCGTAACCAGAAGGTGGTGGAAGAAACTCCTTCTCCTTTTGTTACTGATGAATTGCGCCAGAAAATGGGTGAGGCTGCGGTAGCTGCGGCGAAAGCAGTCAACTATAAGGGCGCTGGTACTATTGAATTCTTGGTCGACAAGCACCGCAATTTCTATTTCTTGGAAATGAATACGCGTCTGCAGGTGGAACATCCTATCACAGAAGAAGTGGTTGGTGTTGACTTGGTTAAGGAACAGTTGCGTATCGCTGGTGGTGAACCTTTGCACTTGAAACAAGAAGAACTTTATCAGCGTGGTCATGCTATTGAATGCCGTATCTGTGCTGAGGATACTGATAATAACTTTATGCCTTCTCCGGGTATCATCCGACAGTTGGTTGAACCGAATGGTATCGGTGTTCGTATCGATAGCTATGTGTACGAAGGTTATGAAATTCCTATCTACTACGACCCGATGATTGGTAAACTCATCGTATGGGCTACCACTCGTCAGTTCGCCATCGAACGTATGCGTCGTGTGCTTTATGAATACAAGATTACTGGTATGAAGAATAATATCAGCTACTTGCGTCACATCATGCATGTGCCAGATTTCGTAGAAGGACATTATGATACACAGTTCATTCCTAAACATCAGGAAATGCTGAAAGAATGGGCAGGCAAGAAGGAAACAGAAACAGAAAACATCGCTATGGTGGCCGCTTATCTGGATTACCTGATGAATTTGGAAGAAAACAAATCAACCTCTTCAGACAACCGACCTATCAGCCGCTGGCGTGAGTTCGGACTTCAGAAAGGTGTATTACGTATCTAATTAAATAAGGAGAAAATTATGGAAATACATATTGGCGACAGAGTTGCTGACGTATCA
>SAMEA104404106__coassemble_809_pt1 | contig 28390 bp, 20 predicted proteins | sample SAMEA104404106__metabat2_low_PE_044 | metagenome-assembled genome bin SAMEA104404106 (sample SAMEA104404106) | Balaenoptera acutorostrata
GCTCGAAGATTGATGGCTCGAAGATGCGTGCTCCGCAGGTTGATGCTCCGCAGGTTGATGCTAATGCTTCGGATATTTATGCTTCTCAATCGCATTCATCTCAACAGCATGTTTCATCTGTTCGTTCTTTGTATCGGGTTTATTTAAGATTTGCGGCGGTCGTCGCTTTGTTTATCGTTTCTATTGGTTTTACTTATTATTTTGCGGCTAGGTCTGCTGGTGGTCCTTCTATTGAGATGGCTCAGGTATTTGTGCCTTATGGTGAGACTCGCGAGGTTACGTTGCCTGATAGTTCGAGGGTGTGGCTGAATGCTGGTTCGAGTATTGTTTATGCTAATAGTTTTGATAATTTGAGCTCTCGTTCTGTTTATTTGACGGGGGAAGCTTCTTTTTCGGTGACGAAGAATAAGGAGAAGCCGTTTATTGTTAGGACTCCTAAGATGGATGTTGAGGCTTTGGGTACTGTTTTTATTGTGGAGTCGTATCCGGAAAAGACTTTTACTACGGTTACTTTGGAAGAGGGTAAGATTAAGGTGGGGCTTCCTGAAAAGGATTGTGCTTCGCATATTCTTCATCCTTCAGAGCAGTTGGTTTATTCGCATTCTGATGGGTCAGTCCAGCATAATAGGGTGGATCTTGAGCGGTTTAAGTTGTGTCGTGAGGGGTATCTTATTTTTAATGATACTTCTTTTCAGGAGATTGTGTCTACTTTGGAGAAGAGGTTTGGCGTGATTATTTATTATAATGCTAGCCGATATGGGAAGGAGTTGTATAATCTGAAGTTTACGCCTAATGAGTCTTTGGAGGATGTGATGGATATTCTGAGGCTTTTGGTGGGTGTGGATTATAGGATTGTGAATAATAATGTGATTATTAAATAAAGCTTATACAAGTGATAATATAATAACATAAAAGTAACAATAAAATTTGAGGAGGACGTAATGAGGAGAAAAGAATTGGGAGGGTGTGTCTTGCCACTTTCCTAAATTTGAAATCGTAGTTTTGTCTGTTTTGTCAGACGTTGCAATTAGTGAAATCTCTAATACATTAATTAACACAAAAATCATGAAAAAACAACCTAATCAATCTAACAACAGAAAAAAAATTTCTCGCTTGTTGTGTATCGCTGCTCTTTCTTCTTGCAGCATGTTTTCTTATGCACAACAACAACAAGTTCAGTTAACAGGAAATAATCTTCCTTTGAAAACTATTTTTCAACAGATAGAAAAGCAAACTAAGTTGTCTGTTGACTATAAATCGAAAGATATTGATGATGCGCTTATCATCGCGAATATGCCGCAAAAGGGGTCGGTGGAATCGGCTTTGCAGAGTATTCTGGGCAATACGGATTATGAGGCAACTTTCAGCAATGGTCATATAATTATTAAGAAGAGGGCTTCTGCGGCTTCTACGCAGCAGGTGAAGACTATCAGTGGTACTATTGTTGATGATGCTGGCATTCCTTTGATTGGTGCTAACGTGATGGTTAAGGGTACTACTACGGGTACTATTACTGACTTGGATGGTAAGTTTTCTTTGGAAGCTGCTCAGGGTCAGGTGCTGGTGTTTACTTATATCGGTTATGAGACTTATGAGGTGAAGGTAGGAAGTGGCAACACATTGAATGTTACTCTGAAGGAGGATTCTAAGGCCCTGGAAGAGGTAGTGGTAGTGGGTTATGGTCTGCAGAAGAAGGTGAACGTGATTGGTTCTGTGGCTTCTGTGGATAGCAAGAAATTGGAATCGCGTGCTACTTCGGATGTGTCTAATATGCTGACTGGTCAGATGTCGGGTGTTACTATTACTCAGGGTAGTGGTAATCCGGGTCAGGATGCTGGTACTATTCGTGTGCGTGGTGTGGGTTCGTTCGGTGCTACTCCTAGTCCGTTGGTGTTGATTGATGGTCTCCCTGGTTCGTTGAGTGATCTTACTCCTGGTGATATCGATAATATCTCTGTCTTGAAGGATGCGTCTTCTGCTGCTATTTATGGTTCTCGTGCAGCGAATGGTGTTATCTTGGTTACTACTAAAGCTGGTAAGGAGGGTAAGGCGAAGATTTCTTATAATGGTTCTTTCGGTTTCAGTAAAGCTACTGAGTTGCCTGATTTTGCTAGTTCTGCTGAATATGCTGAATATTACAACTTGGCTATTGGTAAGGAGACGTATACTCCGGAGATGATTCAGAAGTATCGTGATGGCTCGGACCCTGATAATTATGCTAATGAGCAGTATCTGGATGATTTACTCGGTGGTAAGGCTTTCCAGACTAAGCATGAGGTGAGTGTGAGTGGTGGTACTGACAAGGTTAAGTATATGACTTCTGTTGGCTATATGCGTCAGAATGGTTTGATGGAGCGCAACTACTATAATCGTTATAATGCGCGTTTGAATCTGACTGCTGAACTGGCTAAGAATCTGACGATGACGGCGCACTTGAGTGGAACGATTTCTGATCGTCATGAGCCTTCTACTCCGGGTGCTTTGGATAAGGCGGGTGTGACGGGTATTATCAGTGATGCTGTGCGTTTCCCTGGTTTGTGGCCGACTTATTTGCAGAATGGCGAGTTGGGCAATGGTCCTAAGTTGAAGGGTACTCCTTCTGTATGGCCTAATACGGCTTCTGAATATCGTGAGGATTTCGATAAGTTCAAGAGTAATCTCGAGTTGTCTTATAAGCCTGTAGATGGTCTTACGCTGAAGGTGATTGGTGGTTATAATTATACGATGCATCACGTTCACAACTATCGTACTGAAATTACTCTCGAGGGTAATCGCCGTGTGGGTCCGTCTACTTTGGAGGAAAGTATGTACCGTCGTGTGTACAAGACGTTCCAGGCTGTGGCTGACTACAACAAGTCGTTCGGTAAGCATGATGTGGCTGCTTTGGTGGGTTATACTTGGGAGGACGAAGGTCAGCGCGAAATAGGTGGATCTCGATTGAATTTCCCTTCTGACAACGTGCCGCATCTGTCGGCTGGTGGAGCTGATGGTCAGTTGAACCACGGAGGAGGATATGACTGGGCTATCCAATCAATCTTCGGTAGACTGTCGTACAATTACGACCAGCGTTACTTGTTTGAAACTACTATGCGTTACGATGGTTCTTCTCGATTCCCTAAAGACAGTAAATATGGTTTCTTCCCATCTGTAGCAGCTGGTTGGAGAATTTCGGAAGAAAAATTCTGGAAGGAATGTTCGGGTCTCGACTTTTTCAACAGCTTGAAACTGAAGGCTTCATACGGTATTCTCGGTAATAACAACATTGGTAACTATCCATACCAGTCGGTTTACACTCTTGGTGCCAACCAGAACTATGTCTTTGGTGGTGTGTACAAGCAGGGTGCGGCTGTTACTACTTTCGTGGATCCTAATCTGAAATGGGAAAAAACTCGTACTACCGATGTGGGTATCGAGACTGGACTGTTCAACAACAAGTTGACTTTCAATCTTTCTTATTTCTATCGTAAGACTACTGATGTTCTCTACAAACCAGCAGCAAGTTACTCTAGTATCTTCGGTATGGCTTTGTCGCAGGTGAATACCGGTGCACTCGAGAACAAGGGAGTGGAAATCGAAGTTGGTCATCAGAATACCGTAGGCAAGTTCCATTATCAGGTGAATGCCAACTTCTCGCTTATCAAGAATAAAGTCTTGACTTTGGGTATGGGTAACGTTACCCAGAACAACGGTATGGTGGGTAATGGTAGCGATTTGTTCATCGATTACCCAATGCAGATGTTCTACGGCTACAAGACAGATGGTGTCTTCCTGACTGATGACGAAGTGGGCGAATGGTATGATCAGACAGCTATTGCCAAAGGCTCACAGGCTGGTGATATTCGTTATGTCGATATCACAGGCGACGGTAAAGTTACAGCCGACGACCGCATGTTCCTGGGTTCTAGAATCCCTAAATACAACTTCGGTATGAATATCGGATTCGATTACAAAGGCTTCGACTTCAGCATGTTGATGCAGGGTGTGGCTGGTGTGAAGGGTATGTTCGACACATTTGCCGGTTACGCTTTCTTCCAAGAAGGTAACATCCAGAAATGGCAGATGCAGGAAACATGGAGTGTTCAGCAAGACAATCGCTATCCGGGATATCCGAGACTGGAAATCATGTCGAATGCTGGTTCGGGCAACACCTTGACATCCGATTTCTGGATTCAGGATGCTTCGTTCCTGAAGGTGCGCAACATACAGTTTGGATACACACTACCTAAACACCTGTCTAAGAAGTTCGGCTCTACCGGTCTGCGTTTCTACGTCTCTATCGACAATCCTATTTCATTCGACAACTATCGCAAGGGATGGGATCCAGAACAGACTCGCGTAGGTGGTGCTTATTATCCTACTATGTCAACCTACACAATGGGGTTATCTCTTAAATTTTAATGACTTATGAAATTCTAATGACTTATGAAAAGTATTAAATATATTGCTTTAACAGCTTCGTTGGCTTTGTTCTCATTGCAGTCATGCGATTTGGAACGTTTTCCGCTAACCAACATGGATGAAGGTAGTTTCTGGACTGATGATAAGAATGCAGAACTGGCTTTGACTTCTCTTTACAGAGGTGATATTACAGACGGATTGGAGTATAACGTATCCGACTTCTGGTCGTATCATGGTTTCTTGTTCATGGAACATCTGTCGGATAATGCGTGGGACCGCCGTGGTCAGAATAATCCTTTTTTTGGTATTTCTAGCGGTAAATTGACCAACAATAATGGTTTCGTGAACAATTACTGGCGACATGCTTATAAGAGAATCGGATTGTGCAACCGCTTCTTGGAGGGTGTAGTATCACTTCCTGACAGTCAGGCTAAAGACCGTATGGCCGCTGAGGCTCGTTTCTTGCGAGCTGCCCATTACCAGTATCTTGCAAGCTATTTTAAGGATGTACCTCTGGTTACAAGCGTGTTGACTGGCGAAGAAGCCAATAACGTGAAGAAAGCTACACAAGCAGCTATTCTCGAATTCTGTGCCAAGGAATTGAGAGAGGCAGCCGAAGCTCTGCCTAACTTTGCTGCTATTCCGACCAACGAAACTGGTAGAGCGTGCAAACAAGCTGCTTTGGCTTTCTTGGGACGAGTATGCATGTTGCAACACGATTGGAAGGGTGCGGCTGCTGCTTACAAACAGGTCATCGACTTGGGCGAAAATGACATCCATCCTTCATATTCGGAATTGTTCCTCGCTGGTTCAGGTGTAGGAAATAAGGAGAACATCTTCTACATCGAATATCTGGAAAACTATTTCGGTGCTGGTTTCCCTCAGCAAATTTTGCCTGCTAAGGACGGAGGATGGAGCTTGTCGAACCCTTCTTCGGGTCTGTTTGAATCTTATGCTTTTAATGATGGTACACCATTCAGCTACGACGATCCTCGTTACAATCCGAACAACCTAGGTGAAAATCGCGACCCACGTCTCGACTACACTCTTTGTTACAACGGAAGTACGTTTAAAGGAGCCGAATATCGTATCAGTCCGGACTACGATGCTTCAAAAAAGGAGCGCGTCGACTATTCGTCGGAAGCTACAAAAACAGGCTTTATCTGGAGAAAGTATTTCAATGAAGCCCCTATCAACGACATCAAGAGCTATAGCGTAGTGACTCCTATCATCCGCTACTCAGAAATCTTATTGAGCTACCTAGAATGCTTGATTGAAGATGGACAAGCCATCACTCAGGCAACTCTGGATGCTACTATTAATAAGGTAAGAGCGAGAGCTGACGTGCACATGCCTGGCATTACTGAAACAGAACCTGCCAAGTTGCGCGAACTCGTTCGAAATGAAAGACGTATCGAACTAGCCTTTGAAGGCATCCGTTATTGGGACTTGATGCGTTGGAATATAGCTCACGAGGTGCTGGTTGGCGATGTATGGGGTGCTCCTTATCCATTCTCTACAGAATACGACAAAGCTACCAAGAAGGTTGACCCAACAGGCAAGAAGCGCTGGTATGTAGGAAGTCGCGGATTCCGTAATCCTCAGGATTATACATGGCCTATTCCGCTGTCAGAACAGAATATCAACCCTAATTTGAGGGAGTGATTTCTAGTCTGAGTGAGTTTCTAATATGATAGAGTGATTTAACTGAGTTAATGAATCTCATCCTTATGATTATATATCACAAGAATGAGATTCATAACTACGAGATTCATAGCTAATGATATTCATAGCTAATGATATTCATAGCTAATGAGATTATAGATTTGGGATTCAAAATAATGAGATTAAAACAAATGAAATCAAGAAAATTAACATATGCATTGATGTCGTCAGCTTTTATTGCGCCGATGGCAGCGAATGCGGCAATAGCATCATCATCAGCCGCAACATCTGCAGCATCTGCAGAAAGTCAGGATGCTAAAACACCGAACGTGATTATTATCCTCGCAGACGACCTTGGATACGGCGATTTAGGCTGCTACGGAGCTAAAAACGTGGAAACTCCAAATGTAGACCGTTTGGCTAAGTCGGGTATACAGTTCACGAATACACACGCAATAGCTGCTACGAGTACACCTTCACGTTATTCTATATTGACCGGTGAATATGCTTGGCGTAAGCCGGGTACTGACGTGGCTCCTGGCGATGCCGGAATGATTATTCGTCCCGAACAATACACTATGGCCGACATGTTCAAGAGTCGCGGTTATGCAACTTGTGCTATAGGTAAATGGCACTTAGGCTTGGGCGACAAAACCGGACAACAAGACTGGAACTCTCCACTGCCAGCCGCTTTGGGCGATATCGGTTTCGACTACCACTATATCATGGCAGCTACAGCCGACCGTGTACCTTGTGTGTTTATCGAGAACGGACAGGTGGCCAACTACGACCCTTCGGCACCAATTCAGGTAAGTTACAAGAAAAACTTCCCAGGTGAACCAACCGGAAAGAATAATCCCGAACTACTTTACAACTTGAAGCCAAGCCACGGACACGACATGTCGATAGTCAACGGCATCAGTCGCATCGGCTTCATGAAAGGCGGAGGAAAGGCGTTGTGGAAGGACGAAAATATTGCCGACTCCATTACTACTCATGCTGTTGACTTCATCAAGCAAAACAAAGACAATCCGTTTTTTATGTATTTCTGTACTAACGATGTACACGTTCCGCGATTCCCTCATCCACGATTCTTGAACAAATCGACAATGGGTCTTCGCGGCGCAGCCATCGCACAGTTCGACTGGTCGGTAGGACAGATTATCGAAACCCTAGAAAAGCTAGGATTGAGAGAAAACACCCTAATCATCTTGTCGAGCGATAACGGTCCCGTAGTAGACGACGGTTACGACGACAAGGCAGAAGAGCTTCTTAACGGCCATAAGCCAACCGGTCCGTACAGAGGAAACAAATACAGTGCTTTTGAAGGTGGAACTATGATTCCAGCCATCGTAAGTTGGCCGAAAGCAGTGAAATCCAACAAGGTATCCGACGTATTGATGTCGCAGATAGACTGGGTAGCTACGTTGGGCAAATTAATCGATGCTAAGATACCAGCCAAAGCCGCAGTTGACAGTTACGACCGCCTTGACAACTTGTTGGGCAAGAGTGAAGAAGACAGACCTTGGGTTATTGAATTGGCAGCTAATCATACGATGTCAGTAAGAACAAAAGACTGGAAGTACATTGAACCGAATGACGGTCCTAAGATGATTCAGTGGGGTCCAAAGGTTGAAACTGGAAATTTGCCTACTCCTCAGCTTTACAACATGAAGAATTCGCTGTATGAGCAGCAGAATGTAGCGAATGAAAATCCTGAGAAGGTATATGAGTTGCAGAACATACTTCGTAGAGTCAAAGACGGGAAAGCGGGGTTGAGGTAATTTTTGTTCATTCTTTCTTTTCTGCAAAGAAAAGAAAGAACGGAACCAAGAAAGAAAAGTTGCCGGCTGTGTTTTTTGAGCGGAATTACCTCCGGATGTGGTGGACTGGTGTTCTTCGCTGGGGTGATGCTGGGCTGTTTGCGTAGCAAATGCGCTTCGCTCTTTGCTTCTCAAATATTAAATTTCCACTTGCCAGATAGCCAGGTTTTTTAGCTAATACTTTAGCAATTAGGCATAGCTATGTTTGCCTCCTAAAAGAAAATTGACTCCAAAATATGTAATGAGAACTGTTAGAAAGGCAATGATACAGAATACATGCAAGAACATCGGTCGCTTAAACCATGACAAGGATGGATGTAAGGCAAGTGAATAAACTAGCATGGTAATTAAAGCCCATACTTCTTTAGGATCCCATCCCCAGTATCGGCCCCAGGATACATTAGCCCACACGGCTCCAACAAAAATACCTATGCTCAGACAAAAGATAGCCGGATAGAGGATAATACGACTTACAATTGATAAGTATTCTATTTCTTCCGTGCATTCACGTCGTGAGAAATGAAAGATAAGTGAAGTTACTCCGTTCAGCATGGTGAAAGCTAATAGCGAATAAGCTATCATGATGACCACTACATGTATGCTCAGTAAAGGCGACTGTAATACGGGGATCAGATTGGTTACTTTGGGATTGCTTTCTCCCAACATGGCTACCATCATAGAAAGACCACATAGTAAGAAACCAAAAGGAAGTGCCATGGTGAATTTTCGTTGAGCAATCAGGGTAAATACGGAAGTACAGAAGGCCATGAACAACATGGTCTCAAAGCCGTCCGACATTGGTAAATGTCCGCTAATATATCCGCGTAGACTCAAGTGTACACCTAGATATAGAGCTAAAAACCCCATAATAGCTAGTAAACACAATGTGAGTTTCTTTGATCTCTTTTTACTCAACAACAGATGACAGAAAAAACCGAATGTAAGAATTCCGATGGTTACAGATACCATGGCTAGTGGTTTGTTTATATTCGTCGTATTGTACCACTTCTCAGCTGCAAACTTTGATTTTGAAGGTAGGTCGTCTCCTCGCTTTTCTTGATATTGTTTAATCTTTCCGAAGAGGTTAATAACTTCATTATAATCTTGCATGGCTACTTTTTCGGCTATGTAATTCATACTGTTACGCATGAATAGCCACTCCTCTCGTGGTATAGAACGTGGAATTCTATCGGCCAATGAATACCATACACTTACATGATTCTCAGGAAGTCGATACGGATAAATCTTAAATAAACTACCGGTACTTGCCATGCTCACAAGATTGAACTTTTCATTAGCTAGATTCGCACCTGCCGAGGTGTTCTTTTCCAAGGCTGCTTGCAGTTTGTATCCATGCTCATCAACAAAATCGGTAATGCATGCGTAAGATTCGTCAATTTCAAGCAGACGACGAGTTTCTCCGTCTTTTATACGAATCATAGGTTGTTCTTTCCAATCATCATAAAAGAAAAACCACCCGCTCAAGACTTGTTCGGCTGATAGACCTTTATAAGTTGATTTTCCGTACAATTTAATCGTAAAATCCTTAGCAACGGTCTGCACTGGACAAATTCGGTCATTGTAATAGATATACAAATCTCCAAATGCTACTGCAGCTTTTTTAGGAAGGGCACGAGGACGCTTTGCCGATTCTGAAGCAACTGAGGATGATGAAACCGACAAGAGAATAAGCAACAGACATACTGTACTCATTTTCTTCAGGATAGGATGCTTCAGTAAAGCATGGAAACGGCTCCTTCTCTGGATAAAGAAACCAATCATACTCAATAACAAACATACATAACCAGTGTAGGTCAATGAAATACCATAAGGGTCATAAGATATAGCTAGAACTGTACCCTTTCCATCACGATCGTAACCCGACTGATAAAAGCGATAGTGATGATGCGTGCATATATGGTTCATAGATACCTTTCCATATGACTGACTCCCATCGGAATCTGTAAAAGCCAATTGGCTGACGTAATCCATCGGCGAAAAAGTACCGGCATAATACTCTAGCTCGAATTCATTCAGGGCTACAGAAAAAGGCAGCTCAGCCTTCTCGTTATTTGTCAACTCAAAAGAACGGACTCCCTCTTCACCTTGTCGTAAGTGAATAGTACCCTGAATTCCCATGACATGAGTAATCAGTGCTCCTAATAAAATGAGGATGAATGAGGCATGGAGTGCAAAAGTCATGCGTGTTCTCTGTACCCTTTGGCACCATAGATAGCGTAACGCACATACCGCCATCACCCCCCAGCACACAAGTGTAACAGGCGAGGTATAAACTAATTCATACACGGAAGAAGTTCCTATCAGTTTCTCAAGTACACTACCAGCCATTAAAATGAAGACTAGCAATAAAAGGAGTCCGAACGATAAAAATTTAAGAAGTCGGTTGTTCATCATACGATAGATCACATCAAAAGAGTTATAAAGAAAAACCACCTTGGAAGAGTAAATAAGTCCAAGGTGGTAAGCTAGATAGATTATTTAATTAGATTGAATCTACAAATTTAATGACAGCATCACGGTCTTCTTTCGATAGTTTTCTAAACTTTTCTGTAGAAAGACGTGCATCACTACCTTGGCATCCGTGCCACATGATGGCTTCCATTGCTGTTCTTGCACGGCAGTCGTGCATACGGTCTGAAGTCATGGCTCCGGTACATTTCTGATGCAATCCACGAGCCCACAATGGAGTTGTTCTACACCATCCAGTACGAACGTCGTTCACCATATTCAAACGATGCTGCATCATATCTGTATACGGCCAAATCTTCTGATGAGGATAACGAGGTAGATTCGAATTGTTATCGAAGAACTTATTAGGGTCTACAATATTGTCTTCACCTGTAGTCCAAGACGGACGATGACAATAAGTACATCCTATTTGTTCGAAGATTTCTTTACCCTTCAACATTTCTGGGTCGTTTACATTTCTAGCTGCAGGAACAGCTAAGCCACGATGCCAAACCATAAAGTCGGTATATTCCTGGTCGGTCATTTCTACAGGAAGATCTTTGCTGTTTAAATAAGCCAGAATACGTTCTTCCATAGTTCCTTCCCACCATGTAGGGTGTTCTTTTTCAGGGTCTACACCTGCAATGTATTCTTCAAATCCTGCCTGAACTTCAGGGTCTTTAGCTGAATACTTAGCATAAGAGCCAGCAGCATCCAAGTAGTGGTAGCGACGGTCGCTACGAGTTACATTGGTAATATTCCAAAGGGCATTCACGCCTGCAGCATCCTGAAGCGGACCACGGCTCAGGGCATATGTAAATTTACGAGGGTATAAAGTACCATCTCCCTGAATTGTATTTGAATACTGACTTACCCATTCACCGTTCTTAAAGATAGCTGGATTAACAGGCATGAAACCATCTTTTTCCTTTTTAATATATTCAGCTTTCAAGTCTTCAGAGGTAATGGCATCAAGCAGACATGTACCAAAGATACCAATAGTAGATTCAATTCTTACTTCATATGGTTTTGGAATCTGATAACCCTGACGTACCGCATAAACTGCTTCTTTAGGCATCGTAACTTCTGGATATTGCAATGAGTATGTTTCACCATCAGGGAATTTATTACCCCATTCATCGGTATAGTCTTTCCATTCGATTGTCACCTTCGAAGCATCCACAGGTGCCTTGAAAGGGGCTACCCCATAGAACTGAGGCATACCAGACAACCAAGGAACATAGTTGTTATCATCTGGAGTATAAACGACCAACAAAGTACCGTTGCCAATGAAGTTAGTCTGATAAGCGCCTGCCACAGGACGCTGGCCATGACCATAACCTGGATGACAGTGCATGCATGATTTACGGATATAAACAGGGCCTAAACCGCTACGTACACCCTTATTATTTGCCATGAATGGTTTCTCAAAGAAAGATTCACCATTCTTAAAACTTTCGTCTAGTCCTTGATTTGAGATAGCCTCTGTAGGTTGTTCAAAAGCATTGAATGTTGCTAAGTGAGTAGTTGCCAACTGTCCACCTGTATAATACCATTCAGGAAGTTCTTCTTCACCTGGAGTGATAGGAGTTTCCTGTTCATCGTCATCACTACAACCAGCTAAGCCGGTGCATAGTAATGCACATGCTAAAAATTTATATTTGTTCATATAGAAACTATTTAAATAACATAGAGCAAAGGCTGCAACCAACCCTTGCTCATGTTAGTGGTACGGTATTTATAGATTATTTAGATAATTCAGATGTTACCTTTTCTAGAGATCCCATCAAATCTTCTAATGCTGCAATGGCTGCATCAGCCTCGGGTTCAGTTGCATGTTTTGCAAATGGTTCCTTGATTTTAGCGATAGCTGCAATAGCTGCGTCAATTTTTTTAACAACATCAGCATCCAATGATGGATCTACAGATTTAATGAAGTCGCTAATAGAAGCATCACCATCCTGAGAACCTCTGTACGAATTTTTAATACTGATAATATTATCTTGGAAGTCAACAATAGAGTTCAAGCTATAAGGCGATTCAATATAGTTTTTATCTTCGTCTGACGAACCGTTAGCTGGCTTACCAATCTTCAAAGCACCAACTTCGTCGCAGATATCCATGCATCCCTGTAGTACTTCTTCTGCAGCATCCTGATATGATTTGTACAAGCTTCCACCCTGACCAGCGTTCTTCATACTTTCGCCATAATTGATTGTTGGTTCCAATTCGGCGTCTGTCAAGAAACTCGCTTTTTCCGAAGTGATGTTATCCATACCAGCCCAGGCTGCTTCCAAGCGTACACATTGGTTTCTCAAGTCTTCTGCTACTTTACAAGTATAAATTAATTCTTCTTTTGTATAGTTAGTATTGTGAGTCAATGATGTATTACCATCTTTAGATAGTTCGAACAACATGTATTCCAAAGAGTGGTAACCAAGCAATCCGTAACCTGCATTGTTATCGATGTTCCAGTCATGACCTTTTCTGATCAGTTCCAACAAATCATCCATAGCGTTTTTATCCAAAGGCCATGAGTCGATATGTGGGTCGATGTTGTAGTCGCCAGCAGCGCCAAACAAGAATGCTTCGCTTTGTTCCCAGAACTTTCTACTCAATTTCCATTCTGCGCCAGCTTTAGCTACTAAATCAGAAGTCAATTTTCCAGCTTCGAAAGCTTCATACATTGCATCACATGCTTTTGACAGAGCCACAGCATGGTCAGCCATACCTTTATATGTTGGAACCACTGTATGGTCAACATAAGGGATTAATGCTTTTTTCAAAGCAACTTCTTTTTCAGAAACAGTCTGTTCTTCATTTGAAGGTTCGTCGTCATCATCACTACAAGCTACCATACTAGTAGACATCAATGCACCTGCTAAGAAGTACATTGCGAATTTAAAATACTTTTTCATAATAATTTTATGTATAATATTAATCTAATTTCTATTGAATAATTGTTTAAACAATCTACCTTAGAATCATTCAAGCTTAATTTATTGAGTTGTTGAAGGTTATTGAATTTTTGAAGGTTATTATTGAATTGTTGAAGGTTGTTATTTTATAAAGATGCCCGTATAAGCAACACCTAATGAGATAGAAGGCTCATTGTTGTACTTTTTATCTAACAGACGGAGACTATATTCGCCCTTTACTACAATATTCTTGTTCGGCCAGTAATTCAGACCTGCTGCGATACGCTGTTTACCGCACCATTTCAAGTCTTGAACTGAGCCTTCTGTTTCGAACATGGAATCATAGTATTCATATCTGCCGAACACATATAACTTATGTCCTTTGTCACTCAATTTATGGTTTAATGAGAACATATCGTAACCGCCTTCTATACCTGCTGCTATGGCAGCAGAAGCAACACCTTGCTTGGGTGAAGGTGAGTCTTTACGCATAGACATGTTGAATTTTGTAATAAGTTCAGAATCTGAAAGATGTCCGTAATCAAAATTACCTCTCAAGATCAATTTCTGATTATTGTAACAGAAGTCAAATGCACCAATGGCTACTGTACCTTTCACGTCTTTGTATTTTTTGTTTTCGGTAGCACTCAGCGAATTCTTGAACGAATTACCTACATAACCACTTACTGAGAGTCGCAAGTTTTTAAATGAATAGTTGTCGAGTCTGAAAGCTCCGGCATACTTATTAGCAATCTTAAATTCGTAAGGGCTTCCAGAACCACTTTTCACCCAGCCTTTGCTTCCGAAGCGGTCGGAATCTAGGCCAGCAAGGAACATCACTTCATAGCGCCAATCTTTAATTCTACCCCAGAGACTGACTCCTGTTTCGTGCCATGTACAAGGCATGATATTGTATTCGCCTTCCGGACGGTAGTTAGTGAAGAACTGATCAGGTGTGTGATGCATGTTAGTGCCTCCAACAGGAACAATCATATGTCCCATCTTTAAATTGATGGCAGGATTAAATGATTTCTGAATCCAGAACTGTTCTAAAGCAACTTCACCACCTTTTTCAATTTCAGATTCATATTCTCCAGCTTCTTCCTCTTCAATTTCTACGGCACTGCCACCACCACCATGTTCGAATTCTATTTCGGTACCCATAGACCATCCTTTACCAAAATCGTAACCCATCCAGAGTACTACATGAGGTAAGTCAAATCGTCCATGACTATCATCATTCTTATAAGTTTCGGCATCTGTATATCTCAGGTACTTATCACTATAGAAATTACGTGTCATGACGGCCTCACCATAACCGCCAAGAGTAAATTTAGAGTGTTTGTTTACTTCCGTTGTTGATTTTACCTTTTCAGTATCATTAGTACTAGCTGTAGACTCCACACTAGTCAGTGATCTTTTTTCGTTTTTTACATCGTCTTTAGCTTGCATGGAATTGCTGAACGCTAAGACCATACAAAGAGCGATTAAATTTTTAACATTTGCCATATTTTTTATTTTTTGCAAATGTAGAATAGAAAAAAAATGTAAACAATACCTAAAAATACTGCTTTTTAAAAGGCTTTTTCTCCAATAGTGCTAAAATATACCTACATGTTATTATTGAACATGAGCGGGTGCTTTGGATAAGGCGGGTGTGACTGCGATGTATAAAGCGATAGCTGAACAGATAAAATAGATGAGTGAGGAAAGATGTATGGTTAACAAAGGAGGAAAAAACAATGCTTTTTACTAAAGTAATAACAGCTATGGATGTGATTACTATAGTAAAAAGCATTGAATGTGGATATAGAATGTAATTCTTTTTTATTATTTAGAACTTTCTGAATTCTAGTCGGGCGTAGTCGGATTCTAGTACCATCTCTTTGTGGGTGGACTGGAGGACGCGGAAGATAGATTCGGAGGCGTTGTTGAGGCCGTAGGGGTGCATCTGTTCTGGGGTTGGCTTGGTTTTGCGGTCGCCCAGGCGGATGTCTTTGAGGACGAAGAGGGTTTCGTCATTGCGATATTCTACGAGGGCGTCGAGTGAGGGGTAGCCGTGGGGTCCTTGTTTCTCGATGAGTTTGGCGCCTACGCGGGTGATGCCCCAGAAGATGCGTTCGCAGGTGACGGTCTCTTTGGTTTCATGGATGGTGAACTGCTCGAGTCGCCAGTGACCTTCTATGTTGCGATTGATGGGCTCTTTTTCGCAGGAGGCGAGGAGGGGGAGGAGGAGCAGTAGGAGGGCTGCGTAGAGCCAGTGGCTCTGGGTCTCTATGGTTTTTATGATGGCTTTTTTCATGTTGTTGGTTTTTTACTCATGATTTCTTACTCATGGTTTCTTACTCTTGGTTTCTACTCATGTGTTTTGGGGTTATAGGTGGAATGTGCCGGTCTTGCGAAGGGTGAACATGCCGCCTTTCTGGTTGCCGAGGTAGTTGCCGCTGTCATGGGCATAGGTGGCGCTGAGGCTCCAGCCGCTGGCCCATCGGGGGCGGTAGGTGACTTCGGCCATGCCGCTGAACTGGTGGCGTTGTTTGTCGAGGGGTGTGCCGTAGGTTCCCCAGTGACGGGCGTAGGAGGCAAGGAATCGCCAGTTCCATTCGGTGTTGGGCTGGCCTGCTATGCCGAAGTGGTTGGAGTGGACGCGGTTGCTTCGGAAGTTGAGGCTGCCGTTATCGTTATAGGCTGGTCCGGGAAGGAGTGGGTTGCCCATGCCCATGCCGTAGTATTGCCAACTCTGGTAGATGTAGTGGTTGTAGTAGTTGTCGCCACCGCTGAAGAGGCACTTATCGGTCTCGCGGTCGTAGTATTCGAAGGGGCCGCTCTGGTGTTTGGTGGACATGACTTCCCACAGGAGGTGTGAGATGAGTGGGTTTTCTGGGAGGGTGATCTCTAAACCGATTTGTCCGTCTGTCCATCGTCCGTACTGCCAGAACATCTGGGAGTGGTCTTCGAAGTAGTGTTCATAGGTGGCGCGGAGTTTCCAGTCGCCGAAGTGGGTGTTGACGGCGAAGTTCCAGCTGCCTAGGGCGTTGCCTTCTATATTGGCGCGTTCGCCTGCGCTGGGGTTGTTTTCGTCTCCTCCTTGTGGGAAGAAGGCTTTCCAGTAGGATTTGAGTCCGTCGGGCATGTCGAGGGTGAGTTCGCTGGTGCCGTCGGCTTTCTTGCGGTATTGTTCGCCACCGAACTGGGTGGCCATGAGGATACCGAATTCAAAGTCGAGGGGGAACTGGTCCTGGTCGCCGAGGCGGAACATGAGGGATTTGCTCTGGTAGCGGGCTTCTTTGACGTAGTGGTGTTCGGGGCTGACGAAGTCTTCCTGCCAGTTGCCGTCAAGGAACCATCCGAAGGCGAGGTGTCCTTTTACGGCTAGCCAGTGGTTGAGTCTGGGGATGTCCCAGTATTCTTTGATTTCGCCTCTTACTTGTGGTATGGGGCGTGCGTTCATGCCTTCTACCATCCAGCCGCTGGTGAGCTGGCTGTTGCGTTCTAGAGGGAATCCGGTGCGTTCTTTGCTTCCGATGCTGAGGTTGAGTTTCTTCCAGCTGATGTCGGCGTAGGCTTGGTGTACGTGGAATTTGGACACGAGGTTCTTGCCGCCCACGAGGTCGAGGCCTGCCTGGAGCTGCCAATTGTGTCTGAGTGGCTGGTGGTAGGTGATGCCTGTGCGCAGGATGGCTTGTTTCTCACGTGTGCTGGTAATGCCGTAGCGATTGGCGGTGAGCCATAGTGGGGCGTGTCCGCTTTCGGATGCGATGCCTGTAGTCTCTACCTGATACTGGAACGTGGGGCGTTCTTGCGACCAGAGTGGGGTGGTACAGAGGATAAATAAAAGCAGTAGTTGTTGCTTCATTGATAATGTTTTGAATATTAACTAGTTTTTTATTCTGCAAAGGTAAGTGAATATGGTAAATAATGAAAGTTTTTCTAGGGAAATTAAGTTTTTGTGTAGCGGATTGCTAAATTTTTGTTATATTTGCTTATTATGGATACGAATAACACAACAAGTTTACCGATGCAGACAATTAAGGACCCCAAGAATGAGGTCTGCTGGTACGTGATGCGTGCTTATAGGAATGAGGCGAGGGCAGAGGAAGTGCTCTCGGGAGAGGACGGACTGCCGTTTTTTATCCCGAAACGGTATGTGATTCGTACGTTTCATGGGAAGAAGACGCGGGTGATGGTGCCGGCTATCGCTAGTCTGGTGTTTGTCTATGCCAGCAGGAACCAGCTGAATAAGTTTAAGGCACTTCATCCTTTTATTCAGTATGTGATGTTGAACCGTATCTCGGGGCTGGAGTTTATGAAGGTGCCTGAGAAGGAGATGGAGAATTTTATCCGGGTGGCTTCGCATACGGAGGAGAATCCTACGTATTATCAGCCGGATGAGGTGAATCTGAAGGCGGGGCAGCATATCAGGGTGATAGGGGGCTCGCTAGATGGTACGGAGGGGTATTTCGTGAAGGTGAAAGGGAAGCGCAACCGCAGGCTGGTGGTGGAACTGGATGGGGTAATGGCTATTTCTGTGGAGGTGAAACCGGATCTGGTGGAGGTTATCAAATAGATTATATGAGCATAAAAAGAGGTTATATGAGCATGCAAATAGTTTATATGAGTATAAAAAAAAGGATGGGTGTTTCCCATCCTTTTTTTATTGGTGTTTTGTGTCGTTATTCTGCAAATGCGAACTGGCGGAAGTAGACTTTTTGTTCGGCTCCTGAGTTGTTGCTCAGGCGGAGTTTCAGAACTTTCCTGCCAGCTACGTCGGCTTTCAGCTGGGTCTTGTAGCCGGTCTTGGTCAGGGTGAGTGGTTCCCACTGCTGTCCGTCGGCTGTGACTTCGAGGGTGAAGTTCTTTTCGGCTTCTTCTACTCCTAGGTTGACTACCAGGTAATTGAGGGTGCGGGCGTAGTCCATGGTGATGGTAACTGAGCCGCCTGCCTGCCAAATGATGACTTCGTTTGATGGGCTGACGTTGCCGGTCTTGCCTTTCTGTCGCATTGGCAACAAGGCGAGTTGTTTCACGTCGCTTTCCAGGGTGTATGGCATGTACACGGCGAAGGGGTTCAGCGAGGTGTTATGCTCCTTGTTGTATTGTGAGGTGGCGATTTCAAAGAGTTTGTGGAAGGTTGGTACTAGGATCTTGCTTCCGCTCTTTACGCCTGGCTGGTATGGGTTCTGGTTGTAGGTGGCGTCTACCTGATACATGAGGTTTTGTAGGGCCTGGGCATGTTGGTGCTGGGCTACAAATTGTTCTGCCTGTGTGGTCTGCATCATGGTGAGGACGATTTTTCCGTATTCGCCTACTTGTTTGAACTGCATGAGCCATGGTCGGATTTCGTCGATGAGCATGCGGTTGTCTTTGCTGGCCATCAGGAGGTCGGCGGCACGGATGATGTCGTCGCATTCTTTCTGGATGCGGGCGTGGGCCTGACGGTCGAAGGTGGTGGCGGCTGTGTAGCTGCTGACCAGGGTTTCGAGTGTCGGGGTGAGGGCTACGGTTTCGTCTCTGCGGAAGCCGTGGCCGTTGACGCCGAGGTCGGAGTGATGGGTGGCGAAGAGTTGGAGGGCGGCTGCGTTTTCTGGAAGGAGGTCTTTGATGGCTTCTTTCCATGAGGCTTCGCTGTCAAATTCTTCGAGGTTCCAGGCGTAGTCGGCTACGCTGTAAAGGGCTATCTTTGAGGCTTCTGGTCGTTCCATCGGATTGGATACGAAGGCTGACATGTCGTCTTTGATGTCGAGGCCGTTGCCGTAGACGGGACCCATGAGGAGGTGGTCTCTCACGTAGTCGGATACGGGGAAGTTCCACCAGATGTAGGCTTTACGCTGGAGGAGTGGGTTGATGAAGTCCATGGATTGTTTGTCGATGCACGCGATGACGCGGTCGCCAGTCCACATGATTTCGATGCCTTTATTGAGTTGTGTGCCGAGGGTAGTGAGGTAACCACCTTTGACGTTGCTCCAGGATTTGTTGTATTCGGTTGGGCACATGATGAGCGGTGCCACGTCGCCTTTGACTTTCACGAAGTTGTCATCGATGTAGTTGAGGAGTTCGGCTTGTTTTGGGGCTTTGGCTCCTTCGCCTGAGATGTCATCGAAGAAGACGGCGAAGGCGCGGACTCCTAGCTGGTACATGCTTTCGAATTTCTGCATGAGGAGGTCGCGGTCTTGGGTGTTCCACTTGATGTCTTGTCCGGGATGGATGGCCCAGTAGAAGATGACTTCGTTGGCTTTGGCTCTGTCAACCAGCTGCTTGAGTTGTGCGGCTTCTTTGGCTGGGTAGGGTTTGCGCCAGTTGGGGACGCTGTGGTATGGGTCGTCTTTTGGTCCGTAGAGATAGACGTTCATCTTGTTCTTTCCGTAGAAGTCGAGCTGGCGGAGTCGTGCTTCGTGACTCCATGGGGTGCCGTAGAAGCCTTCTACTACACCGCGCCAACGGATGTCGGGGTAGTCGGTCACTTCAGTGAGTGGGAGCTGACCCTGTGCAACTAGTTGTGCGAGTGTCTGTATACCATAGTAGAGTCCGCGTGTGTCGGTGCCGGCCACGGTGATTCCTTTCTGGGTTATCTGGAGGTAGTATCCTTCGGGTTGTGTGGGGATGTGTCGGCCCGCTTTTCGGACGTTTTTATCGCCTTTCACTCCGAGGGTGATGGTAAAGCTGGCTTTTTTTGCGGCGCTGGCTTCATCGATGGGCAGAATCTGCTGCAAGAGACGTGCTGCCGGAGTTTCGGCCAACTGTGCATCGAGCTTCAAGTTATAGTTGGTTGGAATGGCGATGCTGCCTTCTGCTGCACGGTATTCCTGTGGAGTAGGTTGCAAGTGAAAGTCTTGTGCGGTTAGTGTTCCGCATGTCAAGAGACTCATTGCGCCCCAAAATAGGAGTTCTTTTTTCATTAATCTGTCATATTTAGGTTGATATTAGGAATTTCCTGAATTATATAAAGTAATTCGGGAGGTTATGGAGCAAAGTAACGAAAAAATGTTGATATTTGCATATCTTTTATTAAGATTTAAAGGAAATGAAAATGAATTATCAGGAAACTCTTACCTATTTATATACGAGTGCGCCGCTCTTCCAGCACGTAGGCAAGGGGGCGTATAAGGAAGGCTTGGATACTACGTTGGCGCTGGATGAGTATTTTAATCATCCGCACACTGGGTTTAAAACGATTCATGTGGGGGGTACGAACGGGAAGGGTTCGTGCTCGCACACGCTGGCGGCCGTGCTGCAGTCGGCTGGCTACCGGGTGGGGCTGTATACATCGCCGCATCTGGTGGATTTTCGTGAGCGTATCCGGGTGAATGGGGTGCCGGTGAGTGAGGAGTTCGTGATGGAGTTCGTGGATGAGCATCGTGGGTTCTTCGAACCGCTGCATCCGTCGTTCTTCGAACTGGCTACAGCGATGGCATTCCGTTACTTCGAACAGCAGAAGGTGGATGTGGCAGTGGTAGAGGTTGGCCTAGGCGGTCGACTGGACTGTACGAATATCATCCGTCCTGATTTGTGTGTGATTACTAACATCAGCTTCGATCATGTGCAGTTCCTGGGTGATACGCTGGCGAAGATTGCTTCAGAAAAGGCGGGTATCATCAAGGAGGGTGTACCGGTGGTGATAGGAGAGACGACTCCTGAGACGCGTCCGGTGTTTGCGGAAAGGGCTGAGGCTGTGGGGGCTCCGATAGTATTTGCGGAGGACGAGCAGCGGATGAGAGGCTTTACGCGTACGGCGGAGGGTTATTACTGCTATGATGCGGTGGACTATCCGGGGCTGATTGGCGAACTCGGCGGCAACTGTCAGCAGAAGAATACGAATACCATTTTATCAGCCATTGCGCAGTTGAAGAAGCAGGGATACAACCTAACAGATTTGAATGTGCGCGAGGGTTTCGCTCATGTGTGCGAGCGTACCGGACTGATGGGACGATGGCAGCAACTGGAATCGCATCCGGCGCTGGTGTGCGACACGGGCCATAACGTAGGAGGCATGGAATACATCACGGAGCAGTTGCGCGCTCAGGAATACAAGACCCTGCGTATCGTCATGGGCATGGTCAACGACAAGGATATCAGCGGCGTACTGTCGATGCTTCCGAAGGATGCAGTATACTACTTTACGCGTGCCAGTGTGCAGCGAGCCCTGCCCGAGGATAAAGTGAAAGAACTGGCCGAAGGCTTCGGATTACACGGAGAAGCATATCCGAGTGTAGATGCAGCAGTGGCAGCTGCAAAGGCCGATGCCGATTCGGAGGATTTTATCTTCGTAGGCGGAAGCAGCTTCATTGTGGCGGATTTGTTGACTTCACGGCAATAAAATAGGGGTAAATGTTTGTATTTATTGGATAAATTCTTTTTATTTGCATAATATTTGATTGGACTCTGTACGTGTTTCGTGCAGTGTCTGTAATTTATTTTTTTTATCTTGTAACTTTAGATTTAAAGATATGGACAACACATTTTACCGCGAAGACAACGCGAGCGGATTAAAACGCGCTGACTTTCAGAAGACAATTAACGGAAAAGAAACCGATTTGTATATCTTGACCAACAATAATGGTGCTGAGGTGGCTGTGACTAATTATGGTGGTTCTCTAGTGGCTATCATGGTGCCAGACCGCGAAGGCAAGTTGGCCAATGTGATTCAGGGTCATGATAATATTGACGACTGTGTGAATTCTCCAGAACCTTTCTTGTCGACTCTGGTGGGTCGTTATGGTAATCGTATCTGCCGTGGTAATTTCACATTGAACGGCAAGCAGTATCATCTGGCTATTAATAATGGTCCTAATCATCTGCACGGCGGCCCTACTGGCTTCCATGCTCGTGTGTGGGATGCTGAACAGGTTCGCCAGAACTGCTTGGTGCTCCGTTACATCTCAGCTTATTACGAAGAAGGTTTCCCAGGCGAGTTGAGCATGGCGGTGATGTATACACTGACTGACGACAACGAGCTGGTGATTGATTATAAGGGTACTACAAACAAGAAGACCATCGTCAACATGACAAACCACGGATTCTTCTCATTGGCTGGTATCGGCAATCCAACTCCTACATGCGAAGACGTAATCTGTCAGATTAATGCAGACTACTACATTCCAATTGACGAAAACTCAATCCCTACAGGCGAAATTCTTCGTGTGAAGGGCACTCCATTCGACTTTACTGAACCTCATACCGTGGGCGAACGCATCGACGCCGACCACGAGCAGACCAAGTTCGGCGCAGGTTACGACCACTGTTTCGTTTTGAACAAGCGCGAACCAGGCGAATTAAGCTTCGCTGCGAAAATCATCGAACCAGTATCTGGCAGAAGCATGGAAGTATACACCACTGAGCCAGGCGTACAGTTCTACTCAGACAACTGGGCCGACGGCTACAAAGGCCAGCACGGAGCAACCTTCGGTCGCCGCAGCGCCCTCTGCTTCGAGGCACAGCACTTCCCAGATTCACCAAATCATCCACACTTCCCAAGCGTAACATTAAAGCCAGGCGAAGTCTACACACAGAAAACCGTATATAAATTCGGTGTAGAAGAATAAACCAAGCGTATCTATCTATCGAATCCCCTCACAGGACCCGGTAGATAGATTCTTGTTGTTAGAAATTAATCAATAATTATAAACTAAAAAAAAATCTCTAAAGACAATGAGTCAGCAAAAGAAACAATGGGGTGCTATTATCGTGATGATAGCCCTGTTCTCAATGATTGCGTTCGTAACCAATCTCTGTACTCCGATGGCAACTATTATCAAGAACCAGCCAGGCGGTGTATCAAACGTGTTAGCCCAGATAGGTAACTATGGTAACTTCATCGCTTATCTGTTGATGGGTATTCCTTCTGGTATGCTTATCGCTAAATACGGCTATAAGAAAACCGCGTTGATCGGTCTGGTGGTAGGTATCATCGGTATCGGAATTCAGTGGGTGAGCGGTCAGATGGACGCAGCAGCCAACCTCGGTCTGGTGTTCGGCGTTTACTTGGTAGGTGCTTTCATCTCAGGTTTGTGTATGTGTATCTTGAACTGTGTGGTAAATCCGATGTTGAACCTCCTCGGTGGTGGTGGCAACAAGGGTAACCAGCTTATCCAGATTGGTGGTGTGTTCAACTCTTCTGCAGCTGTAGCCTGCTACATCCTGATGGGTGCCTTGATTGCTGATATGTCTAAAGCTAAGATTTCTGACGCTACTCCAGCGCTGATGATTGCTTTGGCTATCTTCGTAATCGCTTTCGTTGTTATTATGTTCACTAAGATTGAAGAACCAGAACAGGCTCCTGTTCGTGTTGACTTGATCAAGGGTGCTTTGAGCCACCGTCACTTTGCTTTGGGTGCTCTGGGTATCTTCTTGTATATGGGTATCGAAGTGGGTGTTCCTAACGCAGTACAGCAGTCGTTGAGCGCTCAGGGTATTCCAGCTGGTACAGTAGGTATGATTGTGGCAGTTTACTGGTTCATGATGCTGATTGGCCGTTTCGTGGGTGCCAGCATTGGTGACAAGGTAAGTAGTCGCGCTATGATTACAACTGTATCTTCTGCAACTATCTTGTTGGTTCTCTTCGGTATGTTCGCTCCTGAATCTGTATTGGTTAGCTTCCCGGGTGTTGACTGGGGTTCACTTACAATAGTATGGCAGGAAATTCCATTGGGCAACTTCTCATTCTTGTTGGTTGGTCTCTGCACATCTGTTATGTGGGGTTCTATCTTCAACATGGCCGTAGAAGGTTTGGGCAAGTACACAGCCATTGCAGCAGGTATCTTCATGACAATGGTATTCGGTTGTGCGGTAATGATGTTCATCCAGGCTGCTGTAGCCGACATGTTCGGTTTCACTGCTAGCTTCGGTGTAGTAGTATTCTGTGCTGCATACTTGTTGTTCTACGCTTTGGTAGGTTCAAAAGTTACTAAAAGAGAAGAATAAAAAACATGAAACAAATTCCGGGGCGGGGGAACACCCCCTCCCGGATAAACATAAAAATATTAACCCTTAAATAATTATCATTATGGACATAGAATTCGTAAGAAGCCGTTTCATCAAACATTTTGACGGTACTACTGGTTCAGTATACGCATCACCAGGTCGTATCAACCTCATCGGCGAACACACAGACTACAATGGTGGTTTCGTATTCCCAGGTGCAGTAGACAAAGGTATGATTGCAGAAATCAAACCTAACGGCAAAGATAAAGTATGCGCATACTCTATCGACTTGAAAGACTATGTAGAATTTGGTTTGAATGAAGAAGACGCTCCAAACGCAAGTTGGGCTCGCTATATTTTCGGCGTTTGTCGCGAAATGATCAAACGTGGTGTTGACGTGAAAGGTTTCAATACTGCATTTGCAGGCGACGTTCCATTGGGCGCAGGTATGTCTTCATCAGCAGCTCTCGAATCTACATATGCTTATGCATTGAACGATTTGTTTGGCGAAAACAAGGTTGACAAGTTTGAATTGGCTAAGGTTGGTCAGGCTACAGAACACAATTACTGTGGTGTGAAATGTGGTATCATGGACCAGTTTGCTTCTGTATTCGGTAAAGAAGGCAGCTTGATCCGTTTGGATTGCCGTTCTTTGGAATATCAGTATTTCCCATTCAAACCAGAAGGTTATCGCTTGGTTTTGGTTGACTCAGTAGTAAAACATGAATTGGCTTCTTCAGCATATAACAAACGCCGCGAAAGTTGCGAAAACGTAGTGGCTGCTATCAAGAAGACTCACCCAGAAGTGGAATTCTTGCGTGACTGCACAATGGATATGTTGAACGCAGTGAAGGGTGAAGTTTCTGAAGAAGATTACATGCGTGCTGAATACGTGATTGAAGAAATCCAGCGTGTACTCGACGTATGTGATGCTTTGGAAAAAGGTGACTACGAAACTGTAGGTCAGAAGATGTACGAAACTCATCAGGGTATGAGCAAGCTTTACGAAGTAAGCTGCGAAGAACTCGACTTCTTGAACGACGTAGCATTTGACTGCGGTGTAACTGGTTCACGTGTGATGGGTGGCGGCTTCGGTGGCTGTACTATCAACTTGGTTAAGGATGAATTGTATGAAACATTCATCACTACTGCTAAGGAACGTTACAAAGCTAAATTTGGTCACAGTCCAAAGGTTTACGATGTAGTAATCAGTGATGGTTCTCGTAAATTGCTTTAATTAGATATTTCCGAATACATTAAATCCTCGTTACAATGTGCTTCCGGGCACGAAGTAACGAGGATTTTTTTATGTGGCAAAATTCACTATTATTATTCTATCAAGGCATCTTCTCTTTCTCAGCTTTTGAAACTATTTGGAAAGCTTGTTTTACCAGTAGTATCCGTAAGGATGATTATTTTTGATGGCTTCAACTCCAATGCTGAATGAAGCGCTCTCGCCAACCTTGAAATTTACCATACCGCCCAACTTATCGGGACTGAAGTTAGGAAGCGGATAAGCCGGGAACATGCGTCTGGGCATGAGCGACTTATTGCCGTATCCGTAAAGCGTGATTCGTTCAGTTGCCTTAAATGCAGCTATTCCTGTGATGCCGACATTGCGGTAGTTGTAATTTCCCCAATCCATATTGGTGGCGTACACACCACCAGCAACACTCAGTCGCTCGTTTAACGGTACGGCGTAAAGAAACGCAGCATCCTGTCCGAAGCCCACTCCGTGGAGTCGGTTCTTACCAAATCCCACTGACACACTCATGCCGAAGGAGGCGTTGAATCCTTTATGAAGGTCCCAGTTGGCATAGCCGTTATGATCGAATGGCGTGATGCCGTACATTAGGAAGGGACGGTGGTCTCCTGCTAATGGAATAGGTGCTGGTAGGGTGAAGTCTGCTGCTTTTACTGAGTCAGGAAGTAGCAGGTTCTGCTGGTCTAGCTGACTTTGCTGATTCTTCTGTTTCTCGTCCTGAGTAGTAGGCGCTACATCATCAGTAGATGTTACGTCATCAGTAGGCACTACATCAGCAGTAGACGCCACATCATCAGTAGATGTTACATCATCAGTAGATGTTACATCATCAGTAGACGCTACAGTTTGTGCAACAATCGATTCGCTGACTCCGGACATCAGCATCAAAGCATATATTATTGTAACTTTCTTTCTCATACTATTATTGTTTGAATCGTTCTGATACGTCACTCTGTGACATATTTTCTTTCGATCAGGTTAATACAGTTGACCGCTTTAAATTTCGTTTTTCAAAGATAGGAAAATTTTGGAGTGGAAGTATGTTCTTCAATACATTTTAAGAGATTTTTGTTTTTTTAATGTTCTGTTAAAAATATAAATTCTAACTTTAGGCGAAAAATCAAATTGATAGCCTGTATGATTAGTATACTGAACGAATTGAATTACCCTTATTACAACCTGGCATTCGAAGAATATTGTCTGGGGCATCTTCCAACCGATGAAACGTATTTCATTTTATGGCAGAATTCTCCGGCAGTGATATTCGGCAAAAACCAGGACTTGTTTCAGGAAGTCGATTTCAGGTATGCTCGCGAGCACGGGATATATCTGGTGCGCCGGATTACCGGAGGCGGTGCAGTCTATCACGATTTAGGCAATCTGAACATTTCGATTATGGGCAACTTCACCAAACATCCGAATTATGCGGAAGAATACGGTGAGGCAGTTGTTCGAGCACTCCAAGCCATCGGTTTGAAGGGAGTAGAGATGAACGGAAGAAACGACCTTTACGTGGACGGAAAGAAGGTTTCGGGATGGGCGAAACGCATTCAGGGCGATTCATTCCTGTTTCACGGAACCCTGCTTTATGACGTCGATTTGGATCAACTGGAGCGCGTTCTGCAGATAGAATCCGGCAAGATGCAGCGTAAGGCGGTGAAGTCTGTGAAGAGTGTGGTGCAGAACATTCGTGAATTGCTCCCCTTCCAGGACATCAGTCAACTGCGTACGGCACTTGAGCGTGAATTGCGTGGACAAGACAGAGTGTGGAATTTATCATCCGAAGAAAAATCGGCCATTGATAAGTTAGTACGTGAGAAATACGAGAGCGAGGAATGGATTTACAACCTCAGCTTCACACCCACACACGTACACACCACCAAAGCAAGTTGCGGGACTATCATAATCAACCTGCAGTTGGCCGAAGACACTATCTCCGCCATCAACTTCCGTGGAGATTTTCTAGGCAACAAGGACACGGATTCTTTGTGCAAGGTTCTGCGAGGGGTAAAGCGAACGAAGGAAGCCATTCGCGAGCGACTGGCGGCTATTTCGGTTGCATCGTATTTCAGTGGCCTAAGCAATGAAGATCTGGTAAATATGCTTTGTGAGTAATAGAATTAGAATTAAGAGACCGTCGTGATGACAGGAAACTTCTATATTATAAAATTGTAAAGTGAAAAAGTTAATTATCTTTTGTTGAACGGTTGATAATTTAAGGCGGCACTTTTGGAGTTTTCGGACATAAAAAAGGGCCGCCTTAAAAACTTAAGACAGCCCTTAAAAATTTCTTTCGAATTTGTAGTAGATTATGCTTCAGCTACAGGAAGAACAGAAACATAGCTCTTATCTTCACGAGTTTTCTTGAAACATACAGTACCATCTACCAATGCGTAAAGAGTGTGGTCACTACCCATACCTACGTTTTCACCTGGGTTGTGAACTGTACCTCTCTGACGAACAAGGATGTTACCAGCTTTACAAGCTGAACCACCGAATATCTTTACGCCTAATCTCTTACTAGCTGATTCACGGCCGTTCTTAGAACTACCTACACCTTTCTTATGTGCCATTTCCTTCTACGTTTTTAATGATTAAGCAATAACTTGTTTGATAGTCAATTCAGTAAACTGCTGACGGTGACCGTTCAGTTTTCTGTAACCTTTTCTTCTCTTTTTGTGGAATACCAATACTTTGTCACCTTTTACAAGTGGAGAAACTACTTCGCATACCACTTTAGCACCTTCTACAGTAGGAAGACCTACAGTTACAGTACCATTGTTGTCTACCAACAATACTTTTTCAAATTCAACAGTTGCACCGCTTTCAGCATTCTGAATGTGATGTACAAACAGTTTCTTGCCTTCTTCTGCTTTGAACTGCTGACCGTTAATTTCTACGATTACGTACATTTTATTATTTTATTAAACGGGTTT
>SAMEA104404106__coassemble_822_pt1 | contig 28015 bp, 25 predicted proteins | sample SAMEA104404106__metabat2_low_PE_044 | metagenome-assembled genome bin SAMEA104404106 (sample SAMEA104404106) | Balaenoptera acutorostrata
CACAGCTCTTGCAAGTTTCGAAAGTATCACCGTGGTCAAGGTGAAGAACGATTTCTGGAGCTTCGCAACCCAATTCTTTAGCATATTCTACAGCACCCTGAGCCATGTAACGCAACAAAGTAGCGTTTGCATAGTTACGAGCACCTTTAGATACCTGAAGAATAACTGGAGATTTTGTTTCTACAGCAGCCTTGATGATAGCCTGCATCTGTTCCATGTTGTTGAAGTTGAAAGCAGGAATTGCATAGCCACCGTTGATTGCTCTGGCAAACATGTCTTTTGTATTCACCAAGCCTAAGTCTTTGTAATTAACCATTGTTGTTATATTTTAATGTTAGCGATTAAATTCTATTGCAAAAATAGTAATAAATGTTGGAACGACGCCGACAAACGTAAAAAAAATGAGGTTTTATCCCACTTTCCGTTAAGGGGATTCTTTCTATGAATCTCAATTGCATAGTTTGCCAAGTGTATGTTACAATCTACGTGTTTTATAGCATTTGATGAACCAATTTGGCTTTTATTCATACAAATAAAACATGCGTTCCATCATTTTCCATTTTTCGTCCGACGAGCTGCCAGCTGCGCACTGCTGGAATCGTGCCACGTAATCTTCCCATTCTGCCTGACGCGGAAGGTGGGAGAGTTTTTCCATGGCTGTATCCCATTCAAAGTCTAGTGGGGTTTCTACTATCATCACCAGGTTGGTTCCCAGAATGTAGATTTCCATCTCTAAGATACCTACCTGCTGAATTCCTTCTTTGATTTCTTTCCAGAATTCGGCTTTACTGTGTGCCTTCTTATAAGCGGCAATTAGTTCGGGATTGTCTCGAAGGGTAAGCATCTGACAATAACGCTTTACCGATCCGTGATATTCTTTTACGCGATAGCCTTCTGTAGTCATGTTTAATCCTTATTAAATAGGGTTATTTATTTTGTTTTTTTATTCCTATTTATCAAAGGTACACATTTCACACGACTTTTCCATGCTTTCTTTCCTTTTTAACTCTTTTTCTTGAAAAAAAACAGATAATCTTTTTCATATATAAAGAAATAGGCTTATCTTTGCCACCCGAAATATGGACCATTACACTTATTGGTGTTACCATAAATAGCCAATAATAACAAAAATAAGTATAAAGAAATGAAAAAAGGCATTCATCCTGAAAACTACCGCCCGGTAGTATTTAAAGACATGTCAAACGGTGACATGTTCTTGTCACGTTCAACAGTTGCAACTAAAGATACAGTTGAATTCGAAGGCGAAACTTACCCATTGGTTAAGTTAGAAATCTCTAGCACATCACACCCTTTCTACACTGGTAAATCTAAATTGGTGGATACAGCTGGTCGTGTTGATAAGTTCATGAGCCGTTACAATCGCATTAAGAAGTAATTTATTACACTTACGAAATAGAAACGGGCAGTCTCGAAAGAGGTTGCCCGTTTTTATTTTGCGTATATTTTATGAGATGACTGACCAGTTGACGTCTTTCTTGGTGAGTTCATGCAGTTGCTGCCAGATTACACTGTTTTCTGGCTTATTGCATCCTGGGTCTTCTTCTAACAGATGTTCGGCTATTTCACGCACATACTGTAGTAGTTGTCCGTCGCGTGCCAAATCGGCTATCTTCAAGTCAAAAGCGACCCCACTCTGTTGTGTTCCTTCTAAGTCGCCTGGTCCTCGTAGCTTTAAATCGGCTTCGGCTATCTCGAATCCGTCGCAGGTCTGTACCATGATGTCGATTCGCTTGCGGGTGTCTTCCGACAATTTATAGCCTGTCACAAGGATACAGTACGACTGGTCGGCTCCTCGTCCCACACGTCCGCGCAACTGGTGTAATTGGGATAATCCGAAACGTTCGGCGTTTTCGATGACCATTACCGAAGCATTCGGCACGTTCACGCCAACTTCAATTACGGTTGTTGCCACCATAATCTGTGTTTCGTTCTTCAGGAAGCGCAACATCTCCTCTTCCTTATCCACCGGACGCATCTTGCCATGCACCTTACTCACCTTATATTCCGGGAATGCCTCACAGATATGGACATATCCATCCTCCAGGTTCTTTATATCCATCTTCTCATTCTCCTGAATCAGCGGATAGACAATATAAATCTGTCGTCCGCTCCGTATCTGCTTGCGCATGAAATCATACATATTGCCGCGACGATTTTCAAACTGATGCACTGTCTGAATGGGCTTTCTGCCAGGAGGTAGTTCGTCGATAACCGACACATCCAAATCGCCATAAAGTGTCATAGCCAAGGTTCTAGGTATAGGTGTAGCCGTCATGACAAGAATATGTGGCGGCTGAGTGTTCTTAGCCCATAGTTTAGCTCGCTGAGCCACGCCAAAACGATGCTGCTCATCAATCACCACCAATCCCAGTGAAGCAAACTTGACTGTATCTTCAATCACTGCATGCGTTCCCACCAGGATATGCACATCTCCAGTCAACAAGTCCTTCAGTATCTGCTCACGTTTCTTTCCTTTCACACTACCAGTTAGCAGTTCCACCCTCAGGCTCATACCCTCCAAGAACTTGCAGATAGTTTCATAATGCTGTCCCGCCAAAATCTCAGTTGGCGCCATGATACACGCCTGATACCCATTATCGAGAGCGATAAGCATAGTCATAAGCGCCACCAGCGTCTTACCACTGCCCACATCACCCTGAAGTAAACGATTCATCTGTCGACCGCTACCCATATCGCGACGCATCTCCTTGATAACCCGCTTCTGTGCACCCGTCAACTGAAATGGCAGGTGTTGCGAATAGAAAGTATTGAAGATATCTCCCACATGAGCAAAGACCAAACCACGAAACTTCCTGCGTTGGGCCTGCGTATAGCGCAAAATATTCAACTGTATATAAAAGAGCTCCTCAAACTTCAGTCGGTACTGAGCCTTTCTGAGCAACTCAGGATTTTTCGGGAAATGAATATTATACAAAGCATCAGTTAAAGACATAAGATGATACTGATTGACCAACTGACTACTGAGTGTTTCGGCTATCGGTTCATTCTTCAGTGCTGTAAAGAGATTCTTCATCAGCTTCTCCACCTGATGCGACGTGAAATTGCTCCGTTTCATTCGCTCCGTTGTGCTATAAAACGGCTGAAGTCCCATATTATTAAGCGTCAGTTCATCTGCCGGATCGATATCCGGATGAACCACATTGATGCGACCGTTAAAAACCGACGGCTTGCCAAAGACGATATAATCCTCCCTAGTCTTAAATTTCTTCGTAACAAACTTCAAGCCCTGAAACCAGACCAAGTCGACCACCCCCGTACCATCCGAGAAATGACCCACCAACCTCCGCTGACGCCCCTCACCAAAAGTCTCAAAGCTCAAAATCTGCCCCTTGAGTTGGATATACGGCATATTCCCATCAATCTCACTGACAGAATACAAGCGACTACGGTCCACGTACTTATACGGAAACGTATACAACAAATCGAGGAAAGAAAACACCCCCAATTCCTTATTGAGTATCCCTGCCCGCTGCGGACCCACGCCCGGCAAAAACTTAATATCGCGTGTAGATAAATCGTAAAACACAACTCCTCTTTTTTTTATAAAACAAGCGTCCTCTTTTCTGCCGTAACACAGAACGAGAGGACGCTACAATATCATTAATCTATCAATGCTTCCGCTACTTTCAAATCGAACGGAGTAGTCAGCTTGATATTTTCTCTATTTCCTGGGACCAGAGTTACTTGACAGCCCAGCGCCTCAACTACCGAAGCATCGTCTGTAAAATGTGGTATATACTCCTGCCCGTAAGCCTGTTTCAACATTTCCACTGGAAAAACCTGCGGTGTCTGGACCAACTTATAGTTGGCTCGTGGAACCGTCTCACTGGTGTCATGAAACAGATGACGCACTGTTTCCACTACATCAATCACCGGAACTACAGCCTTACCAGCGGCAGCAGCCGAAAAACAAGCATCAATCACCGCCTGCGATACGAAAGGACGAACACCATCATGAACGCCCACTACGGCAGACACTTCAGATGTATTAGCATTAGGCATGTCTTCAATCAAGTCCAAACCATTCTTGACCGAATGGAAACGAGTCTCTCCCCCATTAGCAATGCGGTGAGGCAACGTAAAACGATACTCCTCACACAGCGATTTCCAGTACGGCTGGTGGTCGACCGGTAAAACGAGAATCAACTCCATCTGCGAGTCGTACTGATGAAAAGCCTCCAATGTACGCATCAGCACCGGTTTCCCTTTGACAGGAATAAACTGCTTTGGGATACCCCCACCCATACGCAAGCCTTTACCGCCTGCAACTATTATGATATATTTCTTCATAACGACTCCGTATTCTGTAAAATTCGACAACAGCGATGAGCGCCACTACCAAACAAGCGCCACTGTCAGACAAACACTTCCGACAATTAGTCGATAAGCATACCACCTCTAACCTCAGCTACCTTTTCCGCACCCGCATACTTCTCGAGGATGGCAAAGCCAAACTCCCAAGCAGCACCCGGACCCTTACCAGTGATAAAATTTTCAGCTACCTCAACCTTATTAGCAGTATACTCAGCACCCTCCAAGTAATTATCAAAACCCGGATAGCAAGTTGCCTTTAGCCCCTTCAACAATCCACGGCGACCATAAACAAAAGGAGAAGCACAAATAGCAGCCAACGGCTTCTTAGCTGCAGCAAAATCCATAATCAACTTATCCAAGCCAGCATGTTCATCCAAATTTGTTGCACCCGGCAGGCCACCCGGCAACACAATCATCTCCACCTCCTCCGGTTTCAAATCGTCAAACAAGACATCAGCACCTACAGGAATACCATGAGCACCCACAACCAACTTATCGCCAGTCACAGACACCGTCTTAACATCCACGCCACCACGTCTCAATATATCCAAAGGGAACAAGGCCTCAACTTCCTCGAAACCTGTTGCCAGAAAAATGCAAATTGATTTCATACTAGTATAATCTTTAAAGGGTTATTTCAATTTAAAATAATACGTAATCGTACCACTCTGATTATTCACTCCATCCACCGCATTAAAGCGCGCCTTACGAGCCGCCTCCTCAGCAGCCCTTCTCAGTTGAGCGTTGACCGTATTAGTACGTTTGTTAATGCTGGTACTGATAACACGACCTGCAGGGTTAACCACAATAGTCACCACCACACGACCCTCATCCTGTACATTATACACAGGCACCGGCAGGCCACCAGCTCCAAGCGAACGACCATTCAAGTCGAAAGTACCATAGCCCCCAGCGCCATTCATGCCCCCCTGGTTACTATTACCATCCTTTCTACCCTCGATACCAGATTCCTGCTGAGCATTACCCTTGCTACCCATCTGCGTACCCTTGCCAAACGCCCCAGCAATTTTACTTGCCGCATTTTTGGCAGCCGCCTCCACAGCAGCCTTCTCCGCCGCAGCCCTTTCGGCAGCCTCCTTCGCACGTTTAGCCTCCGCCTCCGCACGCTTTTCAGCCTCCGTTTTTTCCTTAGGTTTCTCCATTTCCACCTTAGTCACCGGTTCCTTCGAGTCCTTTTTAGGTTTCTTAGCAGTATCCTTTTTTGGTTCCTTCTTCTTAGGCTCCTCCTTCTTCACCTTAACAGGCGCCTCATCCTCCTGCGTCATAATAGGTTGTTTCACCTCAGGAGTTGGCACAGGATTCTCCACCTCAGGTTCCACCTCAGGCTGAGCCATATCCGGTACAGTTTCTGGTTGCGGGAGCACATCCACCTCCGTCATCATATACGGATCGGCCTCCCCCTTCGCCATTTCAGCATTTCCCAGCATAACAGGCACCCCCCCCTCCTCCTGTTTCTCAGGAAGAGAAAGCGTAATAACAAACAGCAGCACCAGCGCCAACACATGCAGCACCACCGTTCCTACAATTCCTGTTATCTTACTTCGTTTCACAATTTATTCAATTCTTTAGTTTTAAGTACCTCATTTCTTATCCGGTCGGCGTGTAGCCAGCACCATCTTGAAATGATTTTCATTTGCAATGTTCAGAATGCGCACAATTTCTCTGTACGGAACAGACTCATCAGCATACAGAGCCACATACATTTCCGGCTCCTTCTCTGCACATTCCTGCAAGAAAGCAGGGACTTCATCGATGCCTAGCGGCATCTCATCATTGTTTCCGAAAGCCCCATAATAATTCAAGTTCTTATCAATAATCACTCGCGCCATCGGCTTGGCAGAAGTCTGCGTAGACCCCTGTGGCAAAAGCACCTTAATTGCATTTGGCGAAACCATGGTAGAAGTGATCATGAAAAATATCAGCAACAAGAAAATCAAGTCGGTCATAGACGACATGCTGAATGTTGGCGATATTTTCTGTCTTCTTTTTAGTGCCATAGAATTTAATTATTTATCGTTCGGCTCATTAATCAAGTCCATGAAGGCCATAGTGCGTGCTTCCATCTGGTTCACCACCTTGTCTACACGATACACCAAGTGATTATAAGCAAACATAGCCAGGATACCTACCACTAGACCACCCACTGTGGTAATCATAGCTTCATAGATACCATTCGACAACAAGCTTATATCGATATTATTACCCGCATTAGCCATATTCCAGAACGCACGAATCATACCCGTTACTGTTCCCAAGAATCCCAGCATAGGTGCTCCACTTGAAATAGTAGCCATGATAGACAACCCGTTTTCCAGTTTAGCCACCTCAATATTTCCCGAGTTCTCAATAGCAGCCTGCACATCGGCCACAGGTCGACCCATACGTGTGATACCCTTCTCAATCATGCGTGCTGAGGGAGTATTAGTGATGCGGCAGTAATTGATAGCCGACTTAATTTCACCCGTCTTGATATAATCGCGGATACGATCCATAAACAACGGATCATCCTTAGCCGCCTTACGAATAGTAACAGTACGTTCAAAGAAAATATAGAACGTGATAACCGACATGATAGCAAGTATAATCATAATCCAACCACCCTTACAAGCCATGTCCCAAAGATTCATCTGCGGTTCACCTGAAGCCACAGGAGTAAGCACCGGATTAGCTCCAGCCAATGTGTCAACGACAGTCTGTACAACTGCCAACAAAGTCAATGTAGTCATAATCAGAGCAGGCAATTTCTATATTCTTCAATTGTTTTCTTCAATCCCAGATAAAGTGCGTCACAAATCAGAGCGTGACCGATAGAAACCTCGTCGAGCCAAGGAATATTTTCATAGAAATACTTCAAGTTGACCAAGCTCAAGTCGTGACCAGCATTCAGTCCCATGCCCAAACTGCGAGTTACCTTAGCAGCTTCTATAAACGGAGCTATAGCCTTTTCCGGATTATCAGGATACATAGAACAATACGGTTCAGTATACAGTTCCACACGGTCGGCTCCAGCCTTAGCAGCATACTCAATCATTTCAGGGTCTGTACCCACGAAAATAGAAGTACGCACACCAGCATCACCAAAAGTTTCCATCAGATCGGCCAAGAACTCCTGGTTGGTTTTAGTATCCCATCCAGCATTCGAAGTAATCTGTCCCGGTGAGTCTGGAACCAGAGTAACCTGCGACGGTTTCACCTTACAAACCAAGTCGATGAATTCCTTAGAAGGATAACCTTCTATATTAAATTCAGTTCTCAAGATAGGTTTAAGCGCATACACATCCGAATAACGGATATGGCGTTCGTCAGGACGCGGATGTACTGTGATTCCCTGTGCACCGAAAGTTTCGCAGTCCAATGCAACCTTTTCAACATCAGGATTATTACCACCTCTGGCATTTCTCAAAGTGGCTACCTTGTTTATATTTACACTTAATTTCGTCATATTATTTGAAATTTTATATCTTTGCCTTAGTATTAAAGTGCAAAGTTAGCAGGTTTTATGACAAATCCTGCTTGTTGACAGCTAAAGATTAATAAAAAAGGATAGGAAATGGAGCGCAACATGAAATTTGCCCTTTTCGGCAACACGTATCAGGAACATAAATCGGCACATGTAACTCATTTATTGAAGATACTGCGCAGAAAGAATGCGCAAATATGCATCAGTAATGAATTCTATGACTTCTTACGTGCGCATACCAGAGCCGACCTCGATGGACTTGAGGTCTTCGAGGGGAATCGTTTTTCGGCGGATATGGTGCTGAGCGTGGGTGGGGATGGTACCTTCCTGAAGGCAGCCAGTCGTGTGGGAAAGAAGGGAATACCTATTCTGGGTATCAACACAGGACGTCTGGGTTTTCTGGCTGATATTACGCCGGATGAGATGGAAGAGACTTTCGATGAAATTTATGAAGGGAAGTTTCTAACGGAACCGCGCCGTGTGCTGAAGCTGACGTGCGATGGCCATGTCTTGAAGGGATGTCCGTATGCGCTCAATGAGATTGCTGTCCTGAAGAGGGATACATCGTCGATGATTACGATTAAGGCTTCAATCAATGACGAACTGATGAATGTTTACCAGGCCGATGGTCTGGTAGTGTCAACACCAACAGGGTCAACGGGTTACTCGCTCAGTATCGGCGGACCGATTCTGGTTCCTCAGAGTGGGACTATCAGTATTACGGCAGTAGCTCCTCACATGCTCAACGTCCGACCGATTGTGATTCGTGACGACTGGGATATTACTCTAGAAGTAGAAAGCCGCAGTCATAATTTCCTCATTGCCATAGACGGCAGAAGCGAGCCCTGTCGTGAAGGAACTAAGTTGACCATCCAGCGTGCCAAACATTTCGTACGCATCGTAAAGCGCTGCGACCATAACTTCTTCAACACCCTACGCGACAAGATGATGTGGGGCGTAGACACCCGCGAACTTTCTATCTCACGAAAAGACTTTAGAAAGATGTAAAGTTCCAAACATCCCAAAGCATGTTCAACAAAACATTTCAGGAGCATGCTTCCACCCATTAAACAGAGAACATTCCAGCATAATTTCGGCCTTTAGTGGAAGCGAGTAAAGGAAAGTCGCCGGAACGATAACCGGCGACTTTTCTTCCTTATTAAAATCTTAAACTAATACCACCCACAACATTGATACCCAAATCCGGATAACCAGTTTCAGTGTAATAGTTCTGATCTAATACATTATTAGCATGTACAAACACAGTCAAGCGGTCCATAAGCTGTTTTTCAGCACCCAGACGCAAGAAATTCACTGCATTCTGACGCTCACCAGCAACCTTCTTTCTAGCTTCATACTGATAAGTTACCAATCCCCTCAAACCATGATAAATCATGAAATTCACATCCGCGTTGATAGTGTACTCCGGTTTCAACAACAAGTATGAAATATTGTCCTTGTTGCCCATCTTCCAGTTGTTGTACTGACCTTTCAAGCTAAAGCTGAGAGCATCGCGGTAATCATAACTGAGACCAGCGCCTACATAAAATACCTTCGATTTATCTTGCTGCAAATCGGCCACGTCAACGTAAACACCCTGGAATATGCTAGATGGCAACACAAACACATCATCCTTCGTGAGACGATAACCACCGTACAACTTCAAGCCCAAGCCATTCACCGGCGAAGCTTTAAAGCCAGCTTGTGCATCAAACACCGTATACGTAGTCTTTATCTGACGCTGCGAGTTCCAATACGGACTCACCTCATTCAAACGATTAAAATCATTCAACGTAGTACCACCCAATGCCTGAAGATACAAGACATATGAATCACTGAACGAATAAGCCGCACGTAAATCCGGTGCCACCTTCAGTCCGCTACCCACCTTAGTCTGAATATCCACATGAGCACCCAGACGCACGTTCAGATTCTCTGTCTGAATAGCATAATACGGGTTCAACTGAATCAGCGTCTGATTTTCAAAAGGTTCCACGGATTTTGGATTTTCAGCCGGGAACGAATAATCATCATCATTATACATCACGTGACTGACACCAAAGCCAATACCCACACGCGATTCTTCGCTCAACTCGCCACTGATTGCACCCTTAGCAAAAATCATCTTCTGGAGATAATCCGGCAGCATCTCCATATAATCCGACACCCCAAACGAAGACTTTTTGCGCTTAAAAGCATCAAAACCAAGCGTCACATCAAAATCAACAGGAGTCTGGCCTTTGACGGAACTCAATCCCACATAACCATTACCCATCATAAAATGCTGATTATTGCTCACTCTAGGAACACCCGAACCATCAGGAATAGACTCATCACCAGGAAGACCATATTCAGCGTAATCATACTGGTAACCAAACACCTGATTAGCAAAATTGACACCCAGATTAAGTTTCACCTTATCAAACGCATGCGAGTAATCCAAGCCAAAATCACCACGGAAGAAACGCTGCGACTCATCAGTCTCATCGTTCAGCATGGCAGCAGGCACATCACCCGAATGACCATAAAACGAGCCCATCACACCCAACTGATTGCTCTTTGACAAATCCCAGAGATAAGACGCCTTCACATCCGTATGATTCACCATACCATAAGAACCACGCACATAGCCCCGGCGAGCGCCAGCCTGTTGCACATTGCGCGTCATGACACCCATCGGCTCAAAGCCAAAGCGAATCAACGGCGACTGTCCCGTAGCATAATCGATGTGCTTCTTAGCCACCGCCGGTTCCTCCACCTTAGGCAACACATTCACTTTGAAGGCATCCATCACCTCCGGATTATATTGATTCTCCACCACCACCGTACGAGTAAGCGTAGAGTCCTTCTGCTGTACCTGAGCCATTGCTGTTCCCACGAAGAGCAATCCGGTACTAGCTAAGATTATTTTTTTATCTATTTTCATTGCGTTATCTGTTCTAAGTTTATACATTCAGTCAATCATGTATACATCTGCATCCCTGCAGTCTGCACGTCCTTACTTCTGCTGTGCAGTAGATTGTGCAGACTGCTGAGCTTTCTGCTGTGCATTAAGTTTTTCCAAGCGCTGTTCAATCATCGCAGCGATATCATCCTCAGCCTGATAATTCTGTTTCAACGACAGAAGATACTGTTTCGCATCCACCTGACGGTCCAACTTAACATACACATCCGACAAGAGGACAAAGCTACGAGCCAGCCAGTAAGCATGTGGCGTGCTGACCTCGATATACTTCAGCACCTCAGCCTCAGCCTCTTGAGTCTTACCTTGGTCAAATAAATACTGAGCAACCAGATACTTTGCTTCCGCACCATAAACATTGCGTGTATCATTCGACAAATATTTCCAGTCGACCATAGATTCGGCAGATTTGCCCGTATTAACCAACGATTTAGCACGATAATAACGAGCCTCATTTTCTAATTCAGGCATCAACTTATTCTGAGCCAGCATAGAAGAAGCTGCCGTAATTGTTTCTGTAGCATCGCCCGACAGCCAAGCACTTCTCAACGCACCTGTTTCCGCCCTCAGACGGTCCTCCTGATTAGAAGAACGGTCCACCAACTGCTTATAGAATCCCAGCGCCTTGACATAATCTTTTTCATTATAAGCCATCGCAGCACAAAGATCCATAGCTTCTATTGAGAACTTACTATTTGGATATTCAATTACTTTATTTAAATACAGAGCAGCATTCGAAAAGTCTTTTTCATTGTAAGCGATGAGACCCAGATAATACGATGAGTTCACACTGAAGGCACCTTCAGGGAACGACTGCAGATAGCGGACGAAGCTAGCTTTTGCAGCTGGGATATCGCCACGCATGTACACACGTTCAGCTGCCACATAGGTCAGTGAGTCACGTTCATTTACATCGAAATTGGCACCACCCGGAATATTTGAAGCGTAAGCTACATAGTCATCCACCTTATTCAAGTCGATATAAACCGACTTCAAGTCGCGCTGTGCCATTCGTGCTTCTTCACTACCCGGATAAGCACTAATAACCTTCTTATAAGCCACTATAGCCTCGTTGTAACGGTCGTTCTGGTAATAAAGCAAACCTATTTCGTTGGCTGCTTTACGAGCCAGCGGACTGTCTGGATAACGGTCCACGAGCAACTGGTAGCGTCCGATGGCATTATCAGCCTGTTCCTGTTGCACAAAAGCACGACCCTGTTCGTAGAGTGCATCATCGATATATTGAGAAGAAGGATAATCAGCAAGCAACTTATTCAGCGTAGCCACCTTACCCAGATAATCCTTCTGAAGCCCCTTCACGAAAGCCTCTTGAAACAACGAATAATCGCCCAACTGCGCATTCACCTTCACCGCATTAGCATACTGCTGACGAGCCTCATCAAACTGACGACCAAAGAAATAGCAGTCTCCCGCACGGTTGTACGCATCACCCAGCACCGTCTGATCCTTCACTGCACCAGAAGCCACACAACGGTCGAACCATGTTTTAGCCGCACCATACTGTTTCTGTTTGAACGATGTATAACCCAAGTTATAAAGCGCCAATCCATACTCATCACTCTGCTTATCAGTAGCAAACTCCAAGTACTGACGATAATCGGCCGCAGCCTCCGGATAGTTCTGCATACGATACTTCGACTCACCCCTCCAGAAATAAGCATTCGCCTTAGTCTGCTGATCATAACGACCCAGCTGCAACGACTGAGTGAAATAATCGATGGCATTTTCAAAAGCAGCCTGAGCAAAAGCCTGCGTACCCACACGGAACAACAACTTCTGCTTAGCCTCCAAAATACGCTCTCCCGGCTGACTAATCTTAGCGATTGATTTCAAAGCAGCCATATAACTGCGGGTATTCATATACACCTCAATCAAGTAATCATTCACCCTATCAGTATACTGCGACTGCGGAAACTCGTTCAAGAAACGCTCAAAGACCGTAACCGACTCAGCAAATGGCGAGTACGAAGTTTCATGGATGCTCAGAGCGTAATTGTACAATGCCTGTTCCTTAATCCTCTTATCAAAATCAACTGCAGCCGCCTGTTCAAATGACAAGCGAGCCATATTTCTATCCTTCAGTTCCAAGCAAGCCAATCCACGATGCAAATAAGCATTCTGAGTCATAGCATCCTCTGCGGTAGTAGTCTCTCCCAGACAAGCCGCAGCCTTAGAGAAGACACGAGTCTGGAAATAACTCATACCCAACGCATAGTAAGCATTACGAGACACACGGTCGGTAGTAGAACGATACTTTTCCAATTCCTCAACCGCCACAGCAAAATCATTCATCTGATAAGCAGCCTCACCAGCTATACGATGCATCTCACACGATTTCTCCTCGTTGGGATAACTACTCAAGAAATCAGTTGCCAGTTGGCGTGCCTCACCCCTTTTACCCTGAGCCAGAAAGATATCAGCAATATAATAAGGAGCAAGACGTTCATATTTCTTCGTGCCACGAACCGCTTGGAATCCATTCAGCGCCACATCGTAACGTTTCTGTACATAATCGATATAGGCCATATGATACACCCCATCCGTCTGATAACGCGTACCCACTACCTTCAGCACCTCAAACCAGGCACGAGCCTCCTCCAAATTGCCTATCTTCATATAAGACTCAGCAAGACGGAAGATACAATCCTCACGGTCGGTCGCACCCAAGCCATCGAAATCACAACTCTTCAGCATCGCTATAGCCTCACCATACTTTCCCTCAAAGAAATAAGCAGAACCAATCAGAGCATCCACCCTATTGCGATACCTAGACTCCGGATGTTTCTCCAAATAAGACTCCAGTTGACCGATACAATCCGGCATGTGCAACTCATAAGCCGTGCATGCCAGCATATAATCCACCTCATCCATTTCCTTAGCCACCTTCACATCCTTTACGTATTTATTCAATACCTGATGCGCCGCGGCATAATCCTGACGGAGGAACAACTCCTTACCATCCTGGAACAACCGGTAGGAGTCGGTCAGCGGCTCCACCTGCTGTGCACCAACGAATAGCGGGAATGTACACAGCCATCCTGCTATCCATACGTACTTTTTATTCTTCATTCCTATATAATTTATATTTTTGTCATTATTGAGTCTACTATATTAAGTCTACTAAAGACATTTCCATTCTTTATTCCTTCCGAGCCAGGAATTCCCGTTTAAATCGTTCCGCCCCCTTGCGGATAGAATCCAGTCCGAAGAGACTCGGATCCACATCCTTCACCGGAATCCAGAACGACTCAGCCACATCATCCATTGCCTCCACCCTATCCAGACTCCTCACCTTACAGAAAAAGAACTGATCGAGCGTATGCACCAGAAACCCCGAATACAGATACGTGTTCGGACAAGAGAACAAATACCTAGCCTCCACCACCTGAAGACCCGTTTCCTCCATCACCTCACGCGCCACACCCTCTTCGCCAGTCTCATACATATCCACGAAACCACCCGACAAATCCAGCGTACCCTTAGCCGGCTCCTTCGCCCTACGGCACACCAGCAGCTCATCCCTTTCATTCAAGATAAACGCCACCGTAGCCGCACTACTATTAAAATAATACACAAAGCCACAATCGGCACACTTTTTCGATTTCTCATCATTCACATAGAAGAGAGAAGACCCACATTTCGGGCAATATTTAAATAAATCCAACGGATGCATAAACCTATACTTTTAACACAGACAAATATAAACAAATAATCTGAAGAAAGCCCATTCAACACCAAAGAACAACATAAAACTTAAGTTCATTTAAGATTTGACATGACGACAGTTAAGCATATTTGAAAAAATGCAGAAAAGAACGCAGTATTCAGACTTTTTATCAAAAGAAACGCGTTTTTAACAACAATAAATTAGATAAATCAAAAACTTTCTTTATATTTGCTTACAAAATGATATAATAAGTATCACCGATATGGAAAAAATAGATAACTTAGACAAACAGATTCTAGAAATTATTTCTCAGAACGCACGTATTCCTTTTAAGGATGTAGCTGCTGTATGCGGTGTATCACGCGCTGCCATCCATCAGCGAGTTCAACGTCTCATTGACTTGGGCGTAATCATTGGTTCAGGCTATAATGTCAATCCTAAGGCCTTAGGATATACAACATGTACGTATGTGGGTATCAAATTAGAGAGAGGCTCTATGTATAAAAGCGTAGTTTCTGAACTCAGCAAAATACCAGAAATTGTAGAATGTCACTTTACTACTGGTCCTTATACCATGTTGACTAAATTATATTCTACAGATAATGAGCACTTGATGGATTTATTGAATTCTAAGATTCAGGAAATCCCTGGTGTTACAGCTACTGAAACGCTGATTTCTTTGGAACAGAGTATCAAGAAGGAAGTTCCTATCCTTACCAATTCTACTCGTCATGAGCCACAGGCTAAGGTAAGTCAGGTAAGTATTTCTGACGATGTAGAATAATTATGGATTTGTTTTCAGAAATAAGCCTAGGTGGGCTCTTCATCGGTATTTGTACATTTTTAATCATCGGATTCTTTCATCCGGTGGTGGTTAAGGCCGAATATTACTGGGGAACTCGTTGTTGGTGGATTTTCCTTATACTGGGTATAGTGGGACTGATTGTTTCTGTCTTCACTCCCGACTTGCTACTTGCTAGTTTGCTTGGTGTTTTCTCTTTTTCGTCTTTCTGGACTATAAAGGAGTTGTTCGAACAACGCGAGCGTGTGCTGAAGGGTTGGTTCCCTATGAATCCAAAGCGTAAGGCGGAATATGATGCTTTCAGAGAAAAACATCCAATAACTAAAAAATGATTAACAGAAACGATTTCGTAGGAAGATATCTGTATATATTGAAAGCGAGGTCATGAATGTAACGTTGTGTTCATTTATGACCTCGCTCTTTTTATTTATCATTCACGCATTCCTGCTGCTCTACCGACATCTTCGACTCACATAATCCTACTATCACATACTCCTGCTTACCCGCGCAGAGGATTATTTTTCTGAGGTTTCATGCGGTTCTGCGGATGGTATCGCTGAACAGGAAGCAGACCCTGCAATGCTCCGCGTGCATTCATAGCCAGAGCACCCATCTCGTCTTCGCCAGGTATCACTTCTATAGGAGCTATCTTTGATACCCATTCTTTAATCATTTCTACACAGTATGTATTATGAGCAATGCCTCCTGTCAGAATGATGGCGTCTGTAGCACAACAAAGGGAAACGTGCATGGCTCCTATCTGTTTGGCTACGGTATAGATCATAGCGTGCAGAACCGACTGGTGATGACGGTCACCAGCATGTGCCCGTCGAACAATATTGGCCACATCGGTAGTCCCCAGATGAGCCACCAATCCACCTTTTCCATTCAACATTTTACGTACCTGCATCCATGTATACTGGCCACTGAAGCACATATCCACCAACTGCCTTCCAGGTATCGTTCCCGCACGTTCCGGACTGAACGGTCCCTCCCCGTTCAACGCGTTATTAACATCTACAACCTTTCCATGACGGTGAGCGCTGACCGAAATGCCACCACCCAAATGAGCCACAATCAGATTAAGCTCCTCATACTTCTTACCAACACTCTTAGCATACTTTCTAGACACCGCACGACTATTTAAAGCATGGAAGATAGAATACCGAGGCAGTTCCGGGATACCGGAGAGACGAGCCTCATCACACAATTCATCGGTAACCGGAGGATCGGCTATATAAGCCGGACAACCCACCTTCTTCGCTATATCATCAGCTATCCACGCACCAAGGTTGCACACATGCTCCATCGGCGCATTCCACGAATCGGCCAACAACGCCTCATCTACCAGATACACCCCACCAGGAATAGGTCGCAAGAGTCCGCCTCGCCCTATCACCGCATCAAAATGTAGGTCGAGCCCCGACTGTCGCAACGCCTCTTCCACATGATTTTTTCTATATTCATATTGATCCACAGCATGATGAAACGGTTCCAGTTCCTGATTAGGATGGAAAATACTTTCATGCCATATTTGTGTTTCTCCCTCATACACCGCCAACTTGGTCGATGTTGATCCCGGATTGATTGCTAATATTCTCATTAAAGTTAAAAGCTTAATAAAAGTTGAAAGTCTAATTAAAGTTGAAAGTCCAATTAAGGTTGACAAGACGAAGCCGCACTTCCCACCAGACAAGCCAGCACCAGACTATAATACTTCGAGTTACCCGAATCACTACGCGACGGCAAAACCACCGGAGCCGTTGTCCCCGTCAGCATACCCGCCATATTAGCATCCGCAAAAAACGACAAAGCCTTATAGAAAGTATTAGCAGCCTCCAGATTGGGAAGAATCAAGACATCCGCATTACCCACCACCGGTGATGAAAGCCCCTTAATCTCCCCACTATGCGCATCGCAAGCCGTCTTAGCATCCATCGGCCCGTCCACGAAGATAGTACCCAGTTTGCCAGCGGCAGCCTCCTCCTTCAATTGCACATAACTCAAAGTATTAGGAAACTTCTCATTAACCTTCTCGGTAAAATGAATCATCGCTACACGCGGTTCCACACACCCCAGAGCCGCACACACCTTCGTATCATTCAGAATCATAGCACGAAACTGGTCGACCGTAGGACGAGGTATCACCGCTGCATCCGAGAAGAACAACAACTTCTCATACAGAGGAACCTGAGCCACCGTAACATGACTCAGCACCGCACCAGCCGGGAGCAAGCCACGCTCCTTATGAAGCACCGCACGCAACAAGTTGTCGGTATTTATCAGACCCTTCATCAGCACATCCGCCTCACCCGCACGCACCAGTTCCACCGCCAGCGCAGCCGCCGCATCCGGTGTCTCCGTTTCATACAGACGAACAAAATCGGGCGATGCCGCAACCAAGTGATGCGACATTTCCGTGTGAGCCACATCCGTGACAAGCAAGAAATCAGCTATTTCTTCACGGAGACTTCTGATTATCACATACTCCGTATGAGGGTCATTAGGGCATACCACAGCCACTCTTCGACGAATGCCTCGAGCCCTCAGACAAGTTACCATCTGACTTAAAGTCCTTATTAGTTCCATGCGATTAGATTTTAAACAAATAAACGAATTTAATATGAATTAATAGCTATATTTGTCAGAATTCTACTAAAGATTTAACGTATGAAAACATATCAAACCTTCAATATAGAAGATGACTACCAGAAATTACATGGTCACTTCCCTAATCATAAACATGCTCCTATGATAGGAATAACGGGAAATGTGGTGGAAGGCAACCTTTCACTTCTTTCTGGATATTTCAAATCCATCGTGGCTGCTGGTGGCACTCCGGTGGTAATTCCTCCGTATGAGGATACAAACCTAATGATTGAGATGCTCGACCGAGTGGATGGTCTGCTGTTGAGCGGCGGTGCCGATATCAATCCGCTGTTCCTAAACGAGCAACCAGTGGAAGCTTTACACAATATCAATCCGTGGCGCGACCGCCAGGAATTGATATTGGTGCGACTAGCTGCAAATCGTCAGATTCCTATCTTAGGTATCTGCCGCGGTATTCAGACAATGACTGCAGCGTTAGGAGGCACTCTGTATCAAGACATTGACACACAAATGGAAGGAAAGCACATCAAACACTCACAAGACCTCGACCGTGCACATGCCTCGCATACAGTTGCTCTAGAACCCGACAGCATCCTAGCCAAACTATTCGATACAGAAACACTGGCCGTCAATTCATTCCACCACCAAGCAGTAAAAGAGCCAGCACCCGGATTCCGCGTCACCGCACGAGCTACCGACGGAGTCATTGAAGCCGTAGAAAGCACGGAATATAAGTCAATGCTCGGAGTGCAGTGGCATCCGGAATGCTTCATTGTCAATGGAGACGAATGCATGATGCCTGTGTTCAACTGGCTCATCCATGAGGCAAACGCATTCCATGCTGCAAAGGAAATACATGCTAAGACACTGACCCTAGATACACACTGCGACACGCCGATGTTCTTCGGAGAAGGAATCAGATTTGAGACTAGGGACCCGAAAATAAAAGTCGACCTCCATAAAATGACAGAAGGCAGACAGGATGCAACTATCATGGTGGCCTATATTCCGCAAAAAGAACGTGACGATGAGTCACTTCTTGCAGCTACAGCCAAAACTGATGGAATACTCAACCGCATAGAAGAAATGGTAGCAGCCAACTGTACCGCTGTGGATATAGCATACACACCGGCCGATTTGTATCGTCTGAAAGCACAAGGTAAGAAAGCTATTATGATGGGTATCGAAAACGGATATGCCATCGGTAAAGACATCACCAACGTAGAACGATTCCGCAAACGGGGCATCGTATATATGACTCTCTGTCACAACGGCAACAACGATATCTGCGGATCAGCACGCTATAACGACGCCCAACTAGGGGTATCTGAATTCGGCGAAAAAGTAATCCATGAGATGAACCGAGTAGGCATGATGGTCGACCTGTCGCATGCTGGCGAACACACCTTCCATGACACACTCGACATCAGCGAACTGCCCGTTGTATGCTCACACTCTTCAGCACGAGCACTATGCGACCACCCGAGAAATCTTTACGACGAACAATTAAAAGCACTTGCCAAAAAAAATGGAGTCATCCAGATATGCATGTATAGCGGATTCCTCCGCAGCGACCAACCAGCCACAATCTGCGATGCTATCGACCACCTCAATCACATAGTCAACCTCATAGGCATAGAACACGTAGGCCTCGGAACCGACTTCGACGGTGACGGCGGTATTATAGGCTGCAACGATTCGTCCGAACTGATTAATTTCACCCGCCGACTCCTGCAAGAGCGCTACAGCGAAGAACAAATCCGCCTAATATGGGGAGGCAACTTCCTACGCATCATGGAAGAAGTACAGAAGCGCGGAATCTGACACATTATCCGACGCAGAATCTGATGCGGAATCTGATGCGGAATCTGAAGCAGAATCCGACATGCAATTGTAAACAAGCGATAAAGCTCCGAATAATTCCCATATTCGGCCATTAAATGTAACTTTTAATGTAACTTTGCAACGGAAAAAATCCAACATGGGCGTCAAGCTCGATAAAAGAAACAAATTTAATACAACTGATTATGAGAAAAATCAATCAATCGATAGCCGCTTCCCTCCTATTCCTTGGAGCCTCACTCATCTCATGTGGCAGCAGCAAAAAAAGCGACACCAAACTTGAGACTCAGGAACCAGAAGTTGCAGTTAATGTACCAGCTTTTAACGGCGACAGCGCCTATCAGTACGTAGCCGACCAAGTAGCCTTCGGTCCGCGCGTTCCTAATACCAAGGCACATCAGGCATGTGGCGAATACCTCGCACAGAAGTTGGAAAGTTTCGGAGCAAAGGTGTATAACCAGCATGCAGAAGTAATAGCTTATGATGGTACCATCTTAAAAGCACGAAACATCATAGGTGTGTATAATCCGGAAGCAAAAAAACGTGTACTCTTGTGTGCACACTGGGACTGCCGTCCGTATTCTGATAATGGCGAAGAAAAATTTCATAAGACACCTATCGATGGAGCTAATGACGGCGCCAGTGGCGTGGGTGTACTGTTGGAAATAGCTCGTCAACTGCAGCAACAGGCTCCTACCATAGGTATCGACCTAGCATTCTTTGACGCAGAAGACTATGGAACTCCGCAGTTCTATACAGGACAGCACAAGAACGACACCTGGTGCCTGGGCTCTCAGTACTGGGGACGCATACCACATGTTTCGGACTACAAGGCTCGATATGGTATCCTCCTCGATATGGTGGGCGGTAAAAACGCTACATTCTATTATGAAGGATATAGCCAGCGTACAGCTAATGCTCCGATGAAGAAGATTTGGAAAATGGCTCACAAACTGGGACATAAGAACCTGTTCTTTAAAGCCGATGGTGGTGAGGTAACAGACGACCATATCTACGTAAATCGCTACCGACAGATTCCTTGTGTCGACATTATCGATTTTAATCCAAACGACAACAACGGATTCAACCATACCTGGCATACCCAGGACGACAACTTAGAGCACATCCACAAACCAACTCTACAAGCAGTAGGCGAAACCGTGCTACACGTTATCTACAACGAAAAATAACTAACGATAAAATATAAAGAATCAGATAAAGATGAAAACAATAAACGAATTACAAGACGAAGTCATCGAAGAATTCAGCGACTTCGATGATTGGATGGACAAATACCAATTGCTTATCGACCTCGGCAACGAGCAAGAGCCTTTGGATGAACAATACAAAACCGACCAGAACCTCATTGACGGTTGCCAGAGTCGCGTATGGCTTCAGGCTGACTTGGTAGATGGAAAAGTTATCTTCCAGGCTGAAAGCGATGCAGTCATTGTTAAGGGTATCGTGGCACTGCTCATACAGGTAGTGTCAGGACATACTCCCGACGAAATCTTAGACAACGACCTCTACTTTATTGAAAAGATTGGTCTGAAGGAACATCTTTCACCAACTAGAAGCAACGGTCTGCTGGCCATGGTGAAACAGATGCGTATGTATGCGCTTGCTTACAAAGCTAAAATGAATGCGTAAGCGATATATAGTTCAGCAATGAACATGCATAAGAGATGAAATAAAAGACCAGCCAATGGTCATAAAACGGAAGTGGGGAATCTTCGCAATGAAGACTCCCCACTTCTATTTTAATATACTTTCAGATTTACTTCTCAGATTCATCTCATCAAAGTTTCTTTCCGTAAGTTATCTTTAGTTCACTTTTCAAGTCAACTTTAGTTATCTTTTTAATGCACGTCTAATTAAGTCCACCACATCCACATTAAACTGCATACCCACATTCACCATCAACTGATCATCCAAGACACAAGCACTCGGACTAGTATTAGTACCCCAGCTATAACCACCGATAGCATAAAAACGAATAGCCTTATTACCATCCTTCAACGGGAAAAATTCGGCACCGCCAGCCACCTGAGTCAACTCAGTACCCGGAGTAACCAACGGATCGACAGAATTATCACTATTATTGACCGTATACGCCCCCTTAGCTATCAAGTTCCAATGTTTTGCAGGAGCATAAGCCAGTTCGCCCACCACAGAACAATCCTTAAAGAAGAAAGGATGATGCCCCGTAGAACGATTCACATAATCCAGTTCAAGCACACACTTGCCCATCTTTATCCGGTTGCCCAGCGACAAGAGATACATGAACTTACCCGGACGATATTCAAACATATTAGCCGAATACATCGTCTGCAACCAACCATGATTACCAATCCATCCCAAGTTATACGAATACAAATCATTCCGCTGATTAAACGGAGATTCAGCCACCTGAGCCGTCAGTCGGTCGTTCGTTGTCACATTATACCCTACACTGACACCAAATTTAAAGCAACTCAAATTATTGAGCCATTCCGAGAAATGATAAATATACTGCGGATTTCTATCATACTCCCAGCTACCCACGAAGAGCGCCATCTTACCCGCCGTAACATCCCATTTCGGATTAAACTTATACGTAAGATTCATAAAATCCGTACCATCAAAGAAATCCTTATTCTTATGAATCTCATTCAGACGCTGACGATAAGAATAAGAAAAATGTTCTCCAATATTTCCCGACACATTGAGAAACAGATATTTACCCCTGAATCCGTTATTTTCCCTCACGTCTTCTCCATCCAAATATTCACGGCCGTAATCGAGACGCGTACTTAGTTTAATTTCAAGTGGTCCAGTATATTCCTGTGCCTTCAACTGTCCCATTGAGAGACACCCCAGCAAGGTCAACCATAAGCAAATTTTTTTCTTCATATACTATTTATCGATAAAGGTTTAAGATTATTTAAAGATACATAATATAAGCAAACAATCACATAACAAACGACATTTATTTACATAAAAATTCCCCTACTACAAAAATCTGCAGTAGGGGAAATCAATTTATCAGTATTCTATCGTTCTAGATACAATAAACTTATTAATGGTGGAACAAACGAATACCAGTAAATGCCATAGCAATACCATATTTATCGCATGTTTCAATCACATTATCATCACGTACAGAGCCACCTGCCTGAGCAATGAAATCCACACCACTCTTATGTGCACGTTCAATGTTGTCACCGAATGGGAAGAACGCATCAGAACCAAGGGCTACACCCTTCTGAGTATCCAACCAAGCACGCTTTTCCTCGCGAGTCAGGATTTCAGGTTTTTCAGTAAAGAAATTCTGCCATACACCATCAGCCAATACATCTTCATAATCTTCGCTGATATAGATATCGATAGTATTATCACGGTCAGCACGACGAATCTTTTCCACCCAAGGCAAGTTCAATACCTTCGGATGCTGACGCAAGTACCAGATATCAGCCTTGTTGCCAGCCAGACGAGTACAGTGGATACGGCTCTGCTGACCAGCACCGATACCGATAGCCTGACCATCCTTCACATAACATACAGAGTTAGACTGAGTATATTTCAAAGTGATCAACGCAATCATCAAATCACGTTTAGCAGCATCAGTAAATGTCTTATTCTGAGTTGGGATATTTTCAAACAAATCGTCACCGTTCAATTTGATTTCGTTACGGCCTTGTTCGAAAGTCACGCCGAACACCTGCTTTCGTTCGATAGGAGCAGGCACATAATCAGGGGCCACCTTAATTACATTGTATGTTCCTTTACGTTTGTTCTTCAAGATAGCCAGCGCTTCTTCTGTAAATCCAGGAGCGATGACACCATCAGAAACCTCACGATTGATGAAACGAGCAGTAGCCTCATCACACACATCACTCAATGCGATGAAATCGCCGTAAGACGACATACGGTCTGCACCACGCGCACGTACATATGCATTAGCCAATGGCGACAATGGAAGACCATCAACGAAGTAAATACGCTTCATTGTTTCATCCAGTTCCAAGCCTATAGCAGCACCTGCAGGACTAACGTGCTTGAATGAAGTAGCAGCAGGCATACCTGTAGCTTCTTTCAATTCTTTAACCAACTGCCATCCGTTTAGCGCATCCAGGAAGTTGATGTAACCAGGTCTTCCATTCAACACTTCGATAGGCAATTCGCCTTCTTCCATAAAAATACGAGCTGGCTTCTGGTTAGGGTTGCAGCCGTACTTCAATTCTAGTTCTTTTGCCATAATTATATCTTTAGGGTTTTGCATACAAAAATACACATAATTTATTGATTAAGAAATCAACAAACAAAAATAGGCATTGGAAACGGCGCTCAACCGGAATCCAATGCCTAAGTTATTTCATTTTTATTTAGTTACTTTTTCCAACCATTTAACCATACCCAGCATCACACTCATTGAGATGAGGCAGACAATCAGGAAGACTGCCCAGCACTGCCAAATAGGCCACTTGTTGTACATGAGCGGGCCAACCCACAAGAAAAGGTTACCTACGGCTGTAGCACCCAACCACAAGCCCTGGCACAAACCCTGCAAGTGTTTTGGAGCAACCTTAGATACGAACGACAATCCCAGTGGAGAGATGAACAACTCAGCAACAGTCAAGAAGAAGTAGATAACAATCAATACCCATGGACCAGCTTTCAATCCCATCTTTTCAGAGTCGGCCATAGCCTTGAATGCTTCTGCTGATGGATAACCTGCCATGTATGAGTAGATAGTTACAAACAAGAACGCTGTACCTGCGATAGCCATACCGATGGCAATCTTCTTAGGTGTTGAGATTTCACGACCTCTGCGAGTCAACGCACCGAAGAACATCATGATGATAGGTGTCAGCACAATCACGAAGAATGGGTTGACTGCCTGCCAGATTTCTGGAGCGATGCTGTCAGTTACCACGAAGTCGCGAGCAAAGAATGAAAGCGACTGTCCGTTCTGGTGGAATGAGAACCAGAAGAAGATTACGATACCAAGCACTGCAAACAAAGCGTACATACGCTGTTTGATTTCTGTAGCCATGGCTGCTTTTTCTTCAGCAGTGTATTTAACAGTTTCTGCTGCTTCTTTCTTTCCTGGAGTTGGGAACTTAGCGCGGCTGATGATGAAGATTGTCAATGAAATCAACATAGCCACAACAGAAGCGATGAATGAATAGTGGATACCTGTATTGAACACATCCAAGTACTGAGTACAGAATGCTGAAAGGTCACCTGTAGCATCACCACCTACTTTCACAATAAGTTCGTTCAAGTTGGACATATGCTGTGCAGACATTTCCACGCCGCCACGAGCAGAGTCAAGGAACTGATGACACAAAGCAGGAAGGTCAGCATTATAAGCCAAACCATGCTTGTTCAACCACCATTCACGGAGCATAGGAGCCATGAAAGGAGCAATCAAACCACCGATATTAATAAATACGTAGAAAATCTGAAAACCAGAGTCACGACGGCTTCTAGCCAATGCTGCAGCTTCAGCACCATCTTTTTCTGCGTCTTTTTCCAAATTATCATACATCTGACCAACGATAGCCTGCAAGTTACCTTTGAACAAACCGTTACCAAATGCAATGAAGAACAAAGCTACACAAGTAAGCGTAAGCAACCAAGTAGTATTAGCTTCAGTAGCAAGAATTGGGAATGAAAGAGCAACATAACCTAAGGCCATGACGATCAAACCCGACATGATAGTGGCTTTGTAATTCTGAGTACGGTCGGCAATGATACCTCCTACCAAACTCAGGACATAAATGCCACAATAAAATAATGAGTAGATGATACCGCTAGATTCGTCACTCAAGCCAAATTTTGAACAAAGGAACAACACCAGCACAGCGTTCATGATATAGTATCCGAAACGCTCTCCCATGTTAGAAAGTGCTGCGGCTAGCAGTCCTTTTGGATGATTTTTAAACATAAATATACTTTTTAAAGGTTAGTGATTTTTATGGGTACAAACTTACACAAAAATCTGCAAATTTTAACGTACCTTACCAATAAATCAGACTTTTCTAGACAGAAAACCCGTTGAATGAAATATTTATCCACTCAACGGGCTTCGTTTTTATTTTTTATGTCGTACTAACTCTCTGAACGTATCAGAAGAAGAATCTCAGCACGTCGTTAAAGTTGGCCCAGATTAAAAGGGCAAACAAGAGGAACATACCGGTCATCTGTGCATATTCCAAGAATTTGTCGCTTGGCTTTCTACGAGCCACGATTTCATAAATCAAGAAGACCACATGTCCGCCGTCCAATGCAGGAATAGGCAGAATATTCATAAATGCCAAGATAATAGACAAGAAAGCCGTCATGTTCCAGAAGCGGTGCCAGTCCCACATAGATGGGAAGATACTACCGATAGTACCGAAACCACCCACACTTGAAGCACCTTCTTTGGTGAAGACATACTTCATATCGTTTACATAGCCTTTCAAAGTATTGACACCTAGAGCTATACCTGCAGGGAATGATTCAAAGAAGCCGTAAGTGAACTGAGTTGGCTTGTAGTTCAACAAACCACCGATGGCTGCCACTTTAAACTGGCTGTCGGTTGTCACATTTACGGTGTCTGCTACTCCGGCACGAGCATATGCCAGCGAGAAAGTAGCTACACTATCACCCTTCAGTTCCTGAGCAGCTTTTAGAGTTGCCAATTCTTCCAAGAAATCGTTCCATGAGCCTAACTTCTTACCATTGAAAGCCAATAGTTCATCACCCTTCTGGAGACCAGCCTTAGAGAATCCCCCACCAGCTACCACCGAGTCGACCACATTAGGGAACAAGATATTCACGAACGCTGGGTCTTGCTTAGCAACTTCCAACAAGCTCATTTCAGGCATCATAATCTTCACCGGTTCGCCATTGCGAAGAACAGTCACCTCACGAGCCTCAACAATGGCACGCACCATATCCATATTATAACGCTCCAACACCTCACCATCAGCCGACTGCAAGATATCCCCGTCGCGGAAACCTATATTCTGAGCTGTTTCATTAAACTTCATACCATGATTCATATCCTTCAGAGCCACATACGTATCTCCCCAAGTAAAGAGAATCATCGAATAAATAAACAACGCCAGCAAGAAATTCATGAGCACACCACCAATCATGACCAACAAACGCTGCCAAGCCGGTTTCGCACGGAACTCCCAGTCCTGAGCAGGCTGTTTCATCTGTTCGGTATCCATTGACTCATCAATCATACCAGCAATTTTACAATAGCCACCTAGCGGAAGCCATCCCACCCCATATTCAGTATCGCTATTCTTTGGTTTATATTTGAAAAGCGAGAACCAAGGGTCGAAAAAAATATAGAACTTCTCCACACGGATTTTAAACAAGCGCGCAAAGAAGAAGTGTCCCCCTTCATGAATGATTACCAGCAACGAAAGACTGAGAATCAACTGGAGAGCACGGATAAAAAATGTTTCCATCTGTTTTTCTAAAAGTTTAATTTATAAATCGTTTTGTTTATATTGTACGTATACTGTACGCATTTTCTATGTTATACTTATATTCTAATCTTATTGATTTAAGTTTCGCAAGTTAATATAATAGTACCCCGATGGGTATAAAAAAAGCATAGAGGATTTCTGTAATTAACAGAAAATGAGAAAATTTAAAGTGTAAAAATAAAAAAAATCTACCCCTATGCCAATGCACAAAGTTACAGATTTTCTTTCAGAAATCAGTGTTTTCTTTAAAAAAGATGATGCACATAATGCAATGTATTCCATTATGGACGTGATAAAATGGTTAAGAATGACAGAACAATCCTTATTTGGAATGAAGAGTAAGTGTAATAACACATACTCTTTATTACAAGTGTTCCAAGCGCTTCTATTATATCCATGTTTCATTATTCGTAATCCCTACTGATTTGAGAGTTCATCTTTAACTTCTATTCTGAGTTGTAAAAAGGATGTCTTCTACAGATTTATGAACAATCCAAAGATAGACTGGTGCAAACTTATGTATCGCTTGAATTTACAGCTCTGGACCAAAATAAAAGTCCGTTCAGAACACAACGAAGGAACAACGTGTTTAATAGTTGATGATACCGACTTTGCCAAAACAGGACGACGTATAGAGAATATAGGAAAAGTTTATTCTCACGTTGATCACAAATTAATACTCGGCTTTAAGGGCTCACTAGTAAAACCCTGTGTTTAACCAAAGATTAAAGATAACCTGTAGAGAAAGAAGTCAAGGTCTACAACACCCCTAAGTTGAGCTCTAAACTGTTTTATCTTT
>SAMEA104404106__coassemble_827_pt1 | contig 27955 bp, 22 predicted proteins | sample SAMEA104404106__metabat2_low_PE_044 | metagenome-assembled genome bin SAMEA104404106 (sample SAMEA104404106) | Balaenoptera acutorostrata
ACAAGGGCGTTTCATACTACAATTTTAGGAACGTAGAACTGGACACCCTATTTAATAATACAAGATACATAGTTTCCTATGTTATCAGGGCTCTGCAACCTCGCAGGCTGCTTTCAGTGGTTATCGTTAAACTCCCACGTCACAAATATACATTTATTTTTAACACAATGTTCTTTTTTTATAAAAAATTTATATTTTTTTGCAAAATATAGATAGCCTTAGATGTTCAGAACGGGATTGTAGTTCCTGGAGCTTGCATCTTTGGCTATTTTCATTATTCTCCATGCAGTTCTACAGCCGGTTCCACCTTCATGGCTTTACGTGCAGGGAACCAGATACCCACAAACATCATCACGGCAATACTCAGTGCACTGATGACTACACAAATCAAGAAACGTCCCCACTCCAAGTATGCACCACCAAACAGTGCATTCAATTCATTATAGGTTAACTGGAAATCAATGAACATAGCTAACGGGGTAACTAAAGCAATGAGGTAAAATCCTTCACAAAGCAACCGACAGAAGACATGCTTTCGCGTAGTCCCTCAGGCTGGGCCATCGTAAATACAACAAGGCCGTCACCGCCTCAGGTGTCTTCAACTGTCCATATTATTGGTTGAAAGTTTGCTCACTCATCGAACTAATTGTATTCTCACTTTCTCCTCTCGAAGCACATACAAACATCGTATGTAAAAATCGGTCACGGTTACTTTCAGGAGCATAAGGAGCCACCTTTACCTGCTGGATCATCACCACCAGCATAATCAAAAAGATGGCCAACGCTGTTCCAATGACCGAAACTGCACTAATCACTGGTTGCTGCTTGAGTTGCGACCATACTGCTTTTAAATACTGCTTTATCATTTCTTTTAGTTTTATTCATTTGTCACATTCGTGATATTTTATATAAGCAATAATTAGGATACAATATTCATGCCATTAGAATATCCCATTATCTATCAAGCAATTACATTTTTATCAACTGTACGGATTCGGACGATTGTACGGAAACGGATAAGAATGAAAGAATGAAAGGAGGGTCAATAAATCATCCCATTCTGAAAGTCATCCTCTCATTATGAAAAGCATAAGTAAGGATTGAAATCGTGTCCTTTACTATTACAGACATTGGTTTATCTTGACATTCAACACCTTATGAATTTTTACCATCAAAATTTCTCGTTCTCCACTATTCTGGTATGAAATTAGCATATAAAATTACACAAGAAAATTTAAATACAGAATAAAGATATGCAACACTTGAATTATGGCGTTATTGGCAACTGCTCTACCGCCGCCCTGATTTCAGATAAAGGGACTATCGAATGGCTCTGTTTCCCAGAGTTTGATTCGACATCCGTTTTCGCTTCCCTACTTGATAAAGAAAAAGGCGGACAGTTTGGCTTTGAAGTTGCCGACGACTATCAGACGCGTCAGTGCTACGTCCCCCATACCAATATCCTAACAACAAGCTTTGTTTCGCCTGAAGGAACATTCGATGTGGTCGATTTCATGCCCCTTTATAAACTGGATGGCGAAAAACGATTCTACCGCCCTGCCGAGATTTACCGCTATATCCGATGGGTATCGGGGAAACCGCGTTTCAAGGTTAAATATCTGCCTGCACCCGACTATGCACGAGGTAAAACCATCTTCAACGTTACCTCAGATTACATAGAGACCTATGCTTCATCGGCTAGTAAAGACCGACAATACTTATATGCGTCTATTCCACTAAATAAGATAGTTCAACAAGATGAAATTATACTGGAGAGAGATGAATTCTTCCTCTTTTCTTACAATGAAAAAGTGATTCCTATCGACATGCAGCGAGAGAAACTGGAATACTGTCGTACCTTAGTTTATTGGTTGAATTGGACCAATAACACCAAGAAATATACCCTGTATAATGACGTCATTGAACGTAGTTTGCTCACCTTGAAGATTATGACATACCACAACGGAGCCGTTCTTGCTGCACTGACCACCAGTCTTCCCGAAACAATCGGCGAAGTACGTAACTGGGACTACCGATTCTGCTGGTTGCGCGATGCCTCCATGTCGATTGAAACACTGTTTAAAGTGGGACATCCAGGAGCCGCCCGACAGTTCATGCATTTCATTAAAAACTGTTTCGCCGGTACACACGATTATCAGATTATGTATGGTATTCACGGAGAACGACAGCTCACGGAACTAACCCTTGATCATCTTTCAGGTTACAAAGATTCCCGTCCCGTGCGCATAGGAAATGATGCGTACCACCAACGCCAGAACGATTCATATGGTTATCTGATGGACTTAATGTATCAGTATTATTGTCTGATACCTGATACATTGGATGAGGTGGAAGACCTCTGGGAAATGGTCAAAAGCATTGCGCTGACGGTAACAGACGATTGGAAGATACCAGACAAAGGTATCTGGGAAATACGAGGCGAAGGCCAACATTTCGTTTCATCCAAAGTAATGTGCTGGGTAGCCCTCGACCGCGCTGCCAAGATTGCCCTACTTCTGAACAAATATACCTACAGCGAGAAATGGAAGGCTGAAGCCCAACTCATCAAAGATGATGTAATGGCACACGGATGGAAAGAAAATCTACAAAGTTTCAGCCAAAGTTACGAAAATGAATGCTTCGATTCATCGCTACTTCTCATGGAGCCCTACGGATTCATCACACCCGACGATGTCCGTTATCACAAAACCGTCAAGGCTGTGAAAGAAGCACTGCTTCACAAAGGACTAATGTTCCGATATAATAGTGAAGATGATTTCGGAATGCCTTCTTCGGCCTTTACCATCTGTATATTCTGGCTCATCAGAGGATTATTCGTTATCGGTGAAAAAGAAGAAGCCCGCTGCTTGTTTGATGAAGTACTCAGCTACTCCAACCATCTTGGTTTGTTCAGTGAGGACCTGAATTTCGAAACAAAAGAACAACTTGGTAATTTTCCGCAGGCCTATTCACACCTGGCTTTGGTTAATACCGCCCTACTCTTTGCTGAAGAAGACAAACGATTAATAATGGGATAAGGATAATAGAAACAAAAAAGAACACAACATTAGACATAAAACAAAATGAGAGTATTAAAATTTGGAGGTTCATCAGTTGGAACCGCTAGCAATATATTAAGTGTAAAACAGATTGTAGAATCCATTGATGACCAAGTCATCGTAGTCGTATCAGCCCTAGGTGGTATCACCGACAAACTGATAGAAACCTCTAAACAGGCAGCAGAAGGTAAGAAATCATATGCTAAAGGGATGAAAGAAATTATAAGCCGTCACGTCGACATGGTGTACTCCATCATTCCTTGTTGCAAGAATCGCGATATATTACTCGGCAAGCTAAACCTATTGTTTAAAGAGCTACATCAACTATTAAACACAGTTTATAAAAGCCGTCAGTTATCGGCTGAGACATCCGCAGACATCGTAAGTTACGGTGAGCGCATGTCATCACTTATTGTAAGCTGCCTCATCAAAGGCTCTTCATGGTTCGACTCCCGAGATTTCATCAAGACCGAAAAAAGACATAACAAGTACAATCTTGATTCCGAGCTCACCGAACAACTGGTACGTGAAAGCCTTAGCAATCGTCCTAAAGTATCACTTGTTCCAGGCTTCATATCAACCGATAAGGAGACAGGTGAAACAACGAACTTAGGCCGTGGAGGATCCGACTATACCGCATCCATCATCGCATCAGCATTAGGAGCCGACTGCCTTGAAATCTGGACTGACGTTGATGGATTTATGACAGCCGATCCACGCGTCATAACAGAGGCACATCCCATTGATGAATTAAGCTACGAAGAAGCAATCGAGCTATGCAATTATGGAGCAAAAGTCATTTATCCTCCAACAATCAAACCTGTATGCAACAAGGCAATTCCTATCCTTATCAAAAACACCATGCATCCGGAAGCTCCTGGAACGATTATTAAACGAGACGCACACCTGTTTTCAGATTCTATCAAAGGTATCTCATCCATTAAAGACGCCAGCGTAATTTCCGTCGAAACTTTTGGAACATTTCCAAACGAGGATAGTCGTCAGCGTATTACACAATGCATGAAACAAAATGAGATTGATATATTCTGGATGACCAAGCCTAGAACACCGAACACGATTTCAATGGCCGTTCATCCTGAAGATACAGAAAATGCAACGAAACTTCTTCGTGAACTCTTCGTCACAGACACTGAAGAACATGCTCGTACCACACAGATTCACGTTGAAAACGACCTGTCAATGATAACCATCGTAGGAGAAAACATGAGACAATCATCACACATCATTCACGGACTCCTGAATGAACTAATGCTTTGTGGAATCAATGTACTTGCATCCAGTCAAGGAGATTCTGACACAAATCTGTCTCTCATTACAGAAAAAGCGGACTTGTGTAAAGCCATGAACATCACTCACGACTATTTCTTTGAACCTACTCGACCTTCATACGTGCTCACTCGTCGCGCAGCGCATCGGCAGGCGTAAGCTGTACTGCCTTATATGCCGGTATCCAAATGGACGCCATTATCGTCAGAGCTAGGATTACCCATGTTATGGCGTTGGTAATAATAAAACGAGCCGCGGGATAATCTATCACGTATTCGGGATACATCGTGTCTCTTGGTAGACCGTAATCCACTACCTCGCCGATTACTAACTGTAGGCAGATTAAGATAGCGGGGATGGCAGCTACTGTTAATAATACCAAACCCTCTTTAAAAAGCATCCACTTAATCTGCTTCTTGGTTGCACCCATTGCCATACGGACACCGATTTCTTCTCTTCGCATACGAACTCGATACCAAAAAGTGCCCATAACGCAGAGGATGATATTGATTAGAAAGAACAACGACATTATCTGTCCTAATGATGTCTGAGTGATATAACCGAATCTGTAGTTTAGTTCCTCACGGCTTGTTTTGAACGACTTTATCTCATTTACATAGAAATTACCTATCCGCAGACGGCTGCTCATATCATCCATAAACCTGTCGGCAAAAGTCTGTTCCGACACTCCTGGCTTAAGACGAACGGCAATGCTATTTGTTAAGTATTTGTGGAACATAATATCATCCGCCATATAAATATTATTCTCTGGACGTTCGTAATCGGTACGTTTCACATTACCCACTATACCTACCACTTTATATGTTTCAATCTCGCCCGTCTGCCAAGTTTCGTGATTTATTGTCTTACCAATGGCATTGCCTCCGGGGAAGAGATAATCAGCAGTGCGCTGCGAAAGAACAACGTTATTTGAACTAGCTAAGTCGAAATCATTCATCGACACAAGCTTTCCCTCTGTATCAGTAAATGCAAACGTGCGGAAATAATCAGTTTTAGGGTAAACTTTAATTAAGTTTGTATGAACTATATGTGCAGTGTCGCGTGGATTTATCAGAGAGAACCCGTAATTGTTACCTGCAAAAGGTGCTCCGAAGGGCAAAAGAACAGCACACTGTTCAACATCCTTATACTGGCTCACTGCCTTCAGTATCAGTTCATAATCAGCGCGTTTTCTATCCGCACTATCAGCCGCAGCATCGTAGTCAGGATTATTTTCTAATAACGTTCTTATCTCTATGTTCCACACCCGGTCGGTATCCATGTGTGCCGACGTATTGCGATTAAATCCCATAATAAACAGATAATCGGTGATGAACCACATCAGTCCGAATACTAGCATAAGTTCAATGCCGATCCAAGCATTTCTACGGATGCGTGTAAAGAAACTGATGCCCCTGCCTTCAGTCATCGAGGCACCTACCATTGGATGTAGAGATTCGGTGATGGGATGGCGCGATGCTCTCCATGCTGGAATCAGCGCTGAACATAGATTCAGTAAAAGACAAACGGCAAGTACGATGATGAATACCCATGGGGTGAACAGCATGTCACTGTTCAGCACGATGTGCCCTCCCTCAGCGAGGTTTTTATTCAGCAGAGAGAATAACAGGTCGTCCATTCTAAAGAGCAGAAGATAGGAGAACAGCAGTCCGATGATGCCGCCCAGGAATGTGAAGAGCAGGTTTTCAACGATGATCTGTTTAACCAGTGACGACTTGGATGCTCCGAACGAACGACGTACTCCGAGTTCTGCCATGCGGCGTTCCATACGTGAGTCGGTCATTCCAGACAGATTTACGGCAGGAATAATAAGAAGCATAAGAACAACTATAAGACCTAATATAACAGCATTGGTATAATCTACAGGAAACTGCGATCGCCGTGCAAAGAAATTCTCGAAATGTGTATTAGGACGGTCCATGCACCAGAACCTTACGTCCTTGCCGAGCGACTGTGAGAAGCGGTTGATGCGCTGACGTGCTTCGTGCTGCACGGATTTGACATCGGCACCCTCCTTGACCAATATATAGGCACAGAAGTCTCCGAGAATATCTTTTCCATCATCATCGATGTATTTATAACAGATATAAGGAATCCATACGTCCGAATAGCTCAGTCGTGTGATGGCTGATACATCCTTTACTACTCCTACAACACGATATTTGATAAAGTCGTATGATATGTCCCTACCCACTACATCGGTAGAACCAAAGGTATTCTTTGCCAGCGATTCGGATATCACCGCAACATGTTTCTTAGCATTAAGGTCAGCCTCGGTAAAAGGTCTGCCATTTATAAAATCGAAAGAGAGAACCTTCCAAAAGTTACCATCGACATACTTACTATTACTCGTAAGTTGTCTGCCACCATCTAACTGTACCTTCCCTGTTTCGTTCCATGTTGTCAAGACCGACATCGTCTCGACATCCTTCATTCCGTCAAAACACTGATGAATTGTCCTTGTAGACAAACTGGCAAACCGCTGATTGTCTTCATCATCAAGCATTCCGTAATCGCAAATAAGCATGCGGTCGCGATTCGTTTCGGGATATACATTTACGAACATCACCGTCAGGGCAATGGAGAGAGTCATCACCATGGATACTGCAAGTCCGGTTCCGATGATATATATCGCAGAAAACAGTTTTTCCTGCCGCATGAGATTCCATGCTTGTTTGAAATATTGTTTAATCATAGTTGGCTAAAAGCTTTAAGGATTAGTATTTTAATTGACAACCTCCACGTCTTGACATATACCAACAAATAAATTGATGTCAGCATCCGTTAACTGTACACGGAAGTTATATTAGTTTATTCCACTTGTCGACCATCGAAGAATCGCACAATGCGCTGAGTTTGCTGTGCCTGTGCCTCGTTGTGCGTTACCATCACGATGGTACGACCGTCTTCCTTGTTGAGTTTCTGAAGAATCTCCATCACTTCCGCACCCATCTTTGAGTCCAAGTTACCTGTCGGTTCGTCGGCGAGGATTATCTCCGGATTACCGATGATAGCACGGGCGATGGCTACACGCTGACACTGACCACCTGAAAGCTGGGTTGGGAAGTGACGCATACGATGCGTAAGTTCCACCTTTTCGAGAACAGCCTCAGCACGTGCACGACGTTCTTTTGCACTCACCTTACGATAAAGCAATGGGAGTTCCACGTTATCGAGAACGTTCAATGAATTGATCAGATGGAACGACTGGAAGACGAAACCAAGTGTCTTGTTACGGAAGGCAGCGAGTTCGCTATCCTTCATTCCGTTCACGTTCGTTCCATTGATTTCGATGCTGCCCGAAGTTGGTGCATCCAACAATCCCATGATGTTCAGCAAAGTTGATTTGCCACACCCTGACGGTCCCATGATGCTCAAGAACTCACCCTTCGTTACTTCAAGGTTTACATTTTCCAACGCCTGTGTTTCTATTTCGTCTGTACGATAAATCTTATTGATACCTGTTAACTTAATCATAATTGTATAGTTTTAATTTATGTTCCTACCCTTTAAAATGCAATTTTCATGCCATAATTATAACTATTTATAAAACAGTTATTTAACATTTTAATTATACGTACGATAACGTACGTATGTCCGAAAACGGACAACAAAGAAACATAATTTCTAGAACATCTCTCAAATATATGATAGTTAACCTTAAAAACAGATACTATCATTTTATTTAGAAGAAAATATTTTTGTGGAAGAAAGTAAATATACTACATTTGTGAAAATACAAGAATCAACATGAACAGAAAGCAACAAGATATCGCCTACTTTATTTCATTCTGCATCGAACACTATAAACACGCTAAGAACATGAGCGGAGAAGCAGTAATGACATTATTCAGCCAGTATGGAGTTTTAGAATACCTTCAAGAATTCTTCGATGTTCTCCATACACAAAGTCATCAATGGATTTTGGCAGATATTGAGGAGTTTATTAACGTAAGGAGAAAGGAAGAAAAATGTTAATCTATCATGGTAGTCTAGAACTAGTTGTTCAGCCCGAGATTAGAGTTCCTAAGCATCTATTAGATTATGGCTCTGGCTTTTACGCTACAACTTCATTCGAACAAGCAGAACGATGGGTAAAAAGAAGAATGAAAGAGGGTAAGTCCAACATCGGATATATCAATGTATATGAATTGAACGAACAAAAGACTAATAGTCTACATACACTAATCTTTCAAGAGCCAACAGAAGAATGGGTAGATTTCGTTATGCTTAACCGAACACAGAAAGACTACGTTCATACTTACGACGTAGTGTATGGTCCGGTTGCAAACGACCATGTTTATGCCGCTTTTGCCTTATATGAAGGTCATATTTTAAGTAAGCAAGCGCTAATAGCCGAACTAAGAACTTATAAATTGGTTGACCAATATTTATTTCATACCCAACAGTCATTAAATTGTATCACTTTTAAAGAAGCAAAGGAAATAACATTATGATCGGAGAAATAAAACAAGAAAATCTATATCTGCTTCTACCATCAAAAGTCTGCTGGTTAGCCGATATGCTAACTGAAGAAAAGGGAGTAAGTCTAATTGATGCCATTAAACAAATTTATGCTTCGGATACATACAAGCAGTTAGAAAATGAAGAAACTAAACTATGGCATTTAGGACCCGTTGATTTATATTCTGAACTAGAATCTAATAAAGAGCTCTGATAAATAAGACTATCCCACGAAGCCTATTTTATTTATCATGAGACTTATAACAATAAGCAGATCATAAAAGAAAATCGGTTGCTCATACTTTAATATTCAAATTAAGTATAAACAACCGATTATAAGTTTTCAGATTATTTTCTTTTAATCATCACTCGTCACGCATAGCATCGGCAGGAGTAATCTTTACCACTCGATGGGCCGGAATACTGATGGCAAGAAGGATACCTACAGCTAAAATTAGCCAAGTAATTAGATTCGTGACTAAGAACCGGAAGGTCGGATAATCCAGCAGATATTCCGGTACTGTTCCCTTTGCCAAGCCATAAGAAATCACATCGGTCCAAACCAACTGGAGTTCGACGCACAGTGCAGGAATGGCAGCAGCCGTCAGAAGGACCAAACCTTCCTTGAAAAGCATCTTCTTAATCTCCCACTTGCTTGCACCTAATGCCATACGCACTCCAATCTCTTCGCGACGCATCTGTACACGATACCAGAACGTACCCATCACACAGAGCAGAATGTTCACAAAGAAGAAAGCAAAAAAAGTAATACCTAAGGCGTTTTGATTTGATATACCAAAATGATCAGCTGTGTCTTGTTTGATTTGTTTGAAAGACTTGACTTTCTTCACATAGAAATTACCATATTGAAGCGACTTTCTGATACGTGGTTCAAATTCTTCGGCAAATCGTTTTTCTGATATTTCAGGTTTTAAACGAATGGCAATTGACATATTTCCTAAATAATTCTCAGTTAAGTTGAAAGGTATGTAGTAAGCGTGTTCCAAACGTTCATAGTCAAAACGGTTCACATCGCCTACTGTTCCGATGACCCGGTACGATTCATTTTTATCGAATACATTCTGAACAAGCTGATTAACAGCATTTCCGTCACGGAATAAAGCATCAGACGTTCGTTGTCCAATCACTATACTTTGCGGATCCGACCAATCAAAATCCTTTACCGATACAGGCTTACCTTCAGCAGTTGTATAACCAAAGACACGGAAGAAGTCCGTTTCAGTATCAATCATAATCATTTCACCATTAGCTGACTTCGTTGTATCATTGATGTTGCGATAATAGCTGCCAGCAAAGCTTCCACCAAAAGGCATTCCAAGATCACCGAGAGCAGCCACTACTTCCACTTCTTTTTCTTGTCGCAACCCGCGAACAATGCGTCGATAGTCCGCCAAACGTTGTTCGGGCGTATCTACTACTGGATTGTAGTTTGAATGGTGTTTGGGTAGAGATCCGATTTCTACATTCCATACCTTTTCAACATTTCGACACACTGGAATAGACTGATTATGGAAGCGAATCAGAAAAAAATCGGTCATACCCCATAGCAAGCCGAAAACTAGCATAAGTTCAATACCAATCCAAGCATTCTTACGCAAACGCTGTAGCATCGACATCCCTTTCACAGCAATCAGATTGACACCGATTAATGGGTGCAACGCATCTACAATAGGACGACGCGAAGCACGCCATGCCGGAATAAATGCAGAAAGGGAATTCAGCAAAAAACAAACCAAGAGCGCAATGAGGAAAAGAGGAAGGTTCACAAAGAATTCAGGCTGCAAGAAGATGGTTCCTCCTGGGTAATTCCACCCTAACAACAACTTGAACAGCCAGTCTCCCATTAAGCCAATCCACACATACGATAGGAAAAGTCCAACTATTCCACCCAATAAAGTGAAGAGCATATTTTCAGAGATCACCTGCTTAACAAGTACCCACGAAGAAGCACCAAACGAACGGCGCACACCTAATTCGGCCAACCGACGCTCCAAGCGAGATTCCGTCATACCCGATAGATTAACGGCTGGTACGAGCAACAAGACCAAGACCAACAACGCTAAAACGATATACACTTTCGTAAAGTCGACAGGAAGCGTATTATGAGAATGGAAGAAATTCTCCACAAAAGTATCTGGTCGGCCCATACAGGAGAAAGTATGTCCTTCCTTCAATGTTTGCGAATACCTACGTATACGTTCCTGTCCGTCATATTTCACTACACGAACATCTGCATTTTCTTTCACCAACAGATAGGTATTAAACATGCCCAACGAGCCCGTTTCCTCCCAACACGCATCCGGTTTATAACCTTCCTTCGAAGTATATGGAGTCCATAATTGTGCATAGCTCATAGATGCGATAGGTGAAACATCCTTCACTACACCAGAGATACGATAGTTACGGAAAGCAAATCTAACGTCTTTACCGACCACATCCGTTGTACCAAACACTCCTCGAGCTAAACTCTCCGAAATGACAGCTACAGGAAGTCCCGATTGAAACTCAGCCTCTGTAAAAGGTTTGCCTTTCAGAAACTGAAAATTGAATACCTTCCAATAATCCACATCTACCAGCTTCACCATAGCACTCATCTGATTTCCACTTTGAGATTGTTGGACTTGCTCCCAGCTACCATCTCCCAATACTAGTGACAAGGCTTCTACATTCTTCATCCCGTCAAAGCAAGTATGCGCAGTATGTTCAGACAATAAAGCCATTCTAATGTTTCCATCCGGATAATTCACCATCGCATGATTCACAATCAGCATCCGGTCACGGTTAGTTTCGGGATAGACATTCGTAAGCAGAGCCACTAAAGCGATGGCTAGTCCCATTACCATCGAAACAGCAAGTCCCGTTCCTACAATATAAATCACAGAAAACAGTCTTTCCTGTTTCATCAGGTTCCACGCTTGTTTGAAATATTGTTTAATCATAGTTCTATTCATTAATGGTTCGTATTTCTATTCACCGCCTTTCGCGTTGAAAAGGCCAAGCATCATTCTACCTGTCGGCCGTCGAAGAAACGCACAATGCGCTGGGTCTGCTGTGCCTGTGCCTCGTTGTGCGTTACCATCACGATGGTACGACCGTCTTCCTTGTTGAGTTTCTGAAGAATCTCCATCACTTCCGCACCCATCTTTGAGTCCAAGTTACCTGTCGGTTCGTCGGCGAGGATTATCTCCGGATTACCGATGATAGCACGGGCGATGGCTACACGCTGACACTGACCACCTGAAAGCTGGGTTGGGAAGTGACGCATACGATGCGTAAGTTCCACCTTTTCGAGAACAGCCTCAGCACGTGCACGACGTTCTTTTGCACTCACCTTACGATAAAGCAATGGGAGTTCCACGTTATCGAGAACGTTCAATGAATTGATCAGATGGAACGACTGGAAGACGAAACCAAGTGTCTTGTTACGGAAGGCAGCGAGTTCGCTATCCTTCATTCCGTTCACGTTCGTTCCATTGATTTCGATGCTGCCCGAAGTTGGTGCATCCAACAATCCCATAATATTCAGCAAAGTTGATTTGCCACAACCTGACGGTCCCATGATGCTCAAGAACTCACCCTTCTTTACTTCGAGGTTTACATTTTCCAATGCCTGTGTTTCTATTTCGTCTGTGCGATAAATCTTATTGATACCTGTTAACTTAATCATAATTGTATAGTTTTAATTTGTTTATATTTATTACTAATTTTATTTCTTTATATATTTTAGTTACTCATCGCGCAGCGCATCGGCTGGTAACACTTTCATGGCCTTACGAACTGGAATGTATGTCCCTATCCAAGAGATAGCCAGTAGCAACACATAAGTCAGCAAGGTGACTACCATAAAGTGAGGGACTTCTTCAAACATCCAATAGCTAGCATTGGCTGAAGGTTCATAACCGCCCTGTGGTTGTGTCATTCCATCCCCCATTACCAAGAGATTAGCAATTCCAATCAACGAGAAGATGAATCCTAGTGTAACGAGTAGCCACGATTCACAAAAGAACTGCTTGACAATGGTCAGCGTGGAAGCACCCAAACTACGCATCAAACCGATTTCCTGTCGGCGGGCATTGGTACTAATAGAGAATGTTCCCACCATTCCTAAAAAGATACACAGAAGCGTAAAACTAATTAAAGAATACTGGAGGCGCTGACGATTGTACACATTCATAATCTTACCATGCTCATTTCGCAAACTTGCCATCGATTTCACATCCGCCACGTATAGATTGGCCCCCTTCATCGTAGGAGCAACATCCTTCATAAAACGGGATGCAAACTGTTCCCCATTCACGCCTTTCTTCAGACGGACAACAAACATTGGAGAACTAATTGGCATTTCCTGCGTACACATAACAATCAAAGCATATGGTAAACTGGATTCAGTAGTCTTCACTCGTTCAAATACACCTTTTACCGTATATAGTCTCTGTCCATCCTCATAGACCTTCTGATTGATAGGATTCACAGACCCAAACAAATTCTTGGCAAAATCTTCTGAGATATAACAACGATTCGGAATTTGTTCGCCCTTCGCCATAGACAGGACCTCTCCCGTTTGAGCGTCTTTCAGCCCCATCGTTTGCAAGAAATCACTACCTCCACCATCGTAGACTTCGTACCACTGGGCATGCTGATATTTATGTTCAGCCATTGACAGCGTATCTGGAAAGAACTGACCGCCCGACCACGACATGCTATTGGGGTGAGCTGCTCTACCTGCCAAATAGAAAGACTGAACTTCGGATAAGTTTTGAATTTGGTCCATCATCCGTCGCAAGGTCGCTTCACGAGCTTCTTTAGTCATCACCTCTTTATCAAACAGTGCATGATTCGAACGATAACCATCCAACTCTATTTGATACATACCTTCTTCCTCGTAACCATTAGGTATCAGATTCACAGCCGTAGAAACAAAAACAGTATCGACTGTGTACCAGAGGAAGATGCCGGCAACTACGATTTCTAAAAAGATCCAGGTGTTTAATTTACGCTGGTTCCACAATTGTTTGAATATTAATTTAATCATACGAATTTCCTTTCTGTTAGCGTTTAGTTTGAATAGCTTGAATAATCGGATGGCGTAATGCCGACAAGGCAGGAATCAGGGCCGAAAGAATATTCAGCACGAGACAGATGCACAGCACCACCAAAAATAACACCGGATTCAATAACATCTCTACTGTAAAGTAAGAAGGAACAGTATTCGGGAAGACTACAGTATCAAACAAATGAAGAATCCACCCGTCGGATGTAATAGCAATGAGATAAGCAAAGAGCAATCCAAAGAAACCACCCATAAAGGTCATTACGAAATTCTCGGTCAAGATCTGGCTTAACAACGATTTATTGGAAGCGCCATAGGCTTTACGCACGCCAATCTCTGCTAGACGATCACTCATGCGAGAGGAATTCATGCCACATAAGTTCAAGGTAGGAATGACCAATAAAGCTAACAGGATGTACAACATGCTGCGCATCTGATTCAAGATGGATGATTCCGTACTCATCGCTCCACGAAAAGAACTTTTCCAATACGAATCGGGCTGTCCCAACAGGTTAGTTGTAAATTCCTGATCTGCATCATTGTATTTCTTGACCGCTTCAAGTACTTCTTGACGAAGTAATTCCTTGTCAGACTCCTGAGTTGCCATCAAATAACATCTCATATTACCCTTTAATCCTGATTCTCTGTCATCCATGTGATTCATCTGATTATATCCTAAAGGGAGATACAAATCCGCAGCGGTATTGGGTGTCACAGAAGATACATCCTTCACAACTCCAACTACCTTCACATCATTTCCATCCAATTGGATGTACTTGCCTGCTACATCGGTAGTTGCAAAAATCTTTTTTGCCATGCTTTCGTTCAAGACAACTTCTGCCAACCCTGATTCTACGGCCCCCGCATCAAAGGGTTTACCACTAAGGAAATGAAAGTTGAACACTTCCCAGTAATTCGCATCCACATAATTAATGGAGACTGTCACTTCTCGTTGCTGTTGTGGAAGAGCCACCTTATTATTAAAAAAAGTAGCGATAGGAAGACACAAGGACAACTTATCCAAATGCGGAAGATTCCTAAATAAATCGGCGGCCTTGGGACTAATTCCCATATTGGTTGAATTGTGATTGGAATGCTTGCCCACTACATTCGACGGACCGACCACCAGAATACGGTCGCGGTTATACTCTGGATAGATGGGCGCAAACTTTACATAAAGGACGATGAACAAGACCATCGAAAAGGCGATGGAGAGTCCCGTACCTAATATATAGATACTAGAGAACAACTTATGTTGTTTCATTAGCGTCCAAGCTTGTTTTAAATAGATTCGTATCATAAAATCTCATTTTACTGTTTAAGATTAGATTTTTAGTTTCTTGTTATTATTTGAAAGTTAGTTTCCTTGTAATTAATTGATATGAATTTCTTTGTGTTTCTTTTATTTCACCTTAATGCTTTTCTTACTCTTGAATTCAGCCATGTTGCTGATGACTACCTGATCTCCTTCTTGTAATCCCTCTACCACTTCCACATACTCGAAGTTGCTATCACCGAGGCGGACTTTACGCTGAACAAGTTTGTCGTTTCCATCCAGCACAAACAAATCGTATTCGCCCGGACCTACATAATAAGAAGCATTTGCCAATCGAAGCACGTCATCTTTTACGGCATTCATCACATACACATCGGTTTTCAGTCCCGAACGCAATCGCTTGTGATTCGCCTCATCGAGTTGTACTGAGAACGAGATGACACCATTCTTGCTTAAAGGAGTCACACTACTCACTACACCCGCTAGTTTCTCGTTGCCTATCTTCACAACCGCTTTGCTGCCTGCTGCTACACGGTCGCCATAACTATCGGCAATTTCGCCATCCACCTTGAAGTGACTTAAATCGGAAATCACAGCCACCTGTTCGCCTTGCGAAATCTGCGCACCCACCTGATTATTGATATACGTTAAAATCGCTTTCCGAGGCGAACGAATCTGCGCATCGTCCAACGTACGTTTCATTTCAGCTAAGCTCTTACGGAAAATCTGAAACTCGAGTTCCTTCACCTTCAAATCGGCAGCCTTTACCTGCTGTCCGTTTTCGTACATCTGCTGCAACTGCTCTAATTCTAGTTTACCAGTATTGTAAGCCAACTCAGCCTGACGTACCTTATCGGTAGTTCCGCTTCCCAGACTATCCAAGTAACGTTCGTTGCGAAGTTCCACCTCCATGCGGTTCAGTTTCATCGCACTAATCTTCACCTTCATCTTCAAATCGCTCAACGAAGTCTGGTTATCGATACGAAGCTGTTCCAACTGATAACGACGCATCTGTTCTTCATCGAGCAATTTGCGATAAGCTGTTTCCGTGCTCTGCAAGTCGAGTTTCAGAATCGGCGTGCCAACTTCCACACTATCACCACCCTTCTTATACACCTGAAGGATACGCGTATTGATAGGCGAATTAATGATTTCCTCGAAAGCAGGGACCACCTTTCCCGATGCACTCACACTCACTTCAATCACACCCTTATCAACGGTTGACAAAGTCAAGTCCTTCAACTGAACAGTGGTACGGAACATCGAGATGACCAACCACAACACTACCAAGCATCCACTTCCTATCGCTCCGTAACGAACCAACATCTTATTGCGCGACTTTATACGTTCTTCTTTTGATATTTCTCTATCCATCTTTAAACAGGATTTAATTAGTTACTACTTATGATTTGAATTTACACCTTCATTAAAGCAATTACCGTGCCACAAACGTAACTAACTGATTATAGGGAACTAACAAAATATATACAGTGTACGTTTTCGGACATCTGTCCGAAAACGAATCAGCAGAAGCCAAATACAGAAAAAAAGCGATTACCCAACAAAAACTGAGCAATCGCCATATCAATCAACTAACGTTTTTCATTTCCGAATCGTTCATCAGTAACCTTTCGAGTCCGCTGCTGCACAATACTGATGAAAGCTGAACTAACAATACCTGTAGGAATAGCAATCATCGCTATACCTAACATACTTATGATGATTCCAAAGAACTTGCCTAAAGGAGTGATAGGATAGATATCACCATAGCCAGTGGTAGTAAAGGTTACTACTGCCCACCAGATACTATCGCCTACATTGGCAAAGACGTCAGGCTGTGCTCCTCGCTCCACGTAATACATCAGGATGGCCGAGAAACTAACCATAATCATGCAGGCAGTATAAGCCGTAATAAGTTCATCTTTGACAGATACTAAAACCTGACCTATCAGACGGAAGGCCTTGGAATGGCGTATCAGTTTGAAAATAATAAAAATATAAGGCAGAACAATAACGTGAACGATATCGCTATCCCAAAACAAGTAGGTGAGAACAAATGGTACAATGGCCACAAAATCAACAAATCCGTAGAAAGAGGTTATGTAATTGATACGTGCACGAACGGATTTTTTCTGGGGATATAACGAAGGAGCTGTCAGAATACGTGCTATGTATTCTAAAAGGAAAATAAAAGAAGAAACATAGGTTATACTGAATAAGGATAATTGATAGGGCGCCATTTCCTCAAAGGTACTGGCCATGACAGCCAAAATAGAAATGAGGATGAAAAACATGACAAAATAGTTGGCGAACTTGCTTTGTAAGAAACGGAATATGGGTGATTGAATTTTCATTGTCTTGCCTTGTTTTAATGTTATGTTGGTGATTAGTTTTAAACTACTTCAACTAGTTTGTAGAGGACCTCACAGTAAACAGGAAAAGTTTTCTTTCGTATGGTTACACCTTCTTCACTATGCATATTGCCACCTACGGGGGCACTCAGCGTCATACAGGGAATACCGTATTCGTCATAATCCCAAGTCTCATCAGGCTCAGCATTATGCAAGAAGGTATATTGTCCCTCATAAGTTTTTAGGATTTCGACAATACGATGAGCCGTAAGAATATCAATTCCAAGATCATTCTCGATAGCAAAGAGGTGGTTACTCGCCCACCCTGCATTGGTAACATCAAGCACCAAAGCAAACCGGATGGGCGTCTGTTGTTTGGTCAAGTATACATTGACGGCGATGGCTCCAGCCGAGTCATGCTCTTCATCGCCAGTGAAAGCTATCAGAACATCGTCAGGAAGTGTATCACACTTCATTTCATAAAGAAGAGCCGCATTAGTAAAACTATTATCAAATGTACCATGATATACCTCGTCTGATTCTGTAAAGAAGCAACGCTGGTATACACAATCTATGTGGGATGAGATAAGTACAACCGCGTCACCAGGACGAGGCTGTTTCTTACCATAAAGAAGAAAGAGGCTCTCTTCAGCTAGGAGCTGGTAAGAGGATTCTCTCAGATAATCCTTTATTACTTCTATCCTTTCTGTATGTTGGAAGGTTTCTCCATCGTCTTTACAATCTACTGTAACCCGATTGAGGAGAGAACTTATATTGTTTATTTCTACTGTCATGTGGGCTTTCAAAAAAAATACTGCCGCTATGAAATTTACATAGCGACAGTAAATATACAATGTTTATGGATAAGGTGAACCCTGTGAAGGGTAAAAACGCATCTAATCTATCATTTTTTTACTCTTTCGGCATGAAATCCGTCTCCATAATAATGGTGTTCGGTTACTGGATGAGCAAGTGGAGCAGGCTGAGCTGGCTTAACCTTTGTATCAGTCAACTCAATCAGATCGCCCTGAGCTGTTGCAAATTGAATGAGACCTTCAGCCTCATCGGTTACGGTATAAGCAACTTCGCTACCATCTGCTTTACGTATCTGAAGATTATCCAACGGAATATCTGTCTGCAAGGTAATGATGTTTCCCTGCTCGCTCTGCACACGAATGTAGGTAGTTGCCCCAGCCATACGATTGGCTGAAACAAGGAATCCACCTTGTGCACGCATGTTTACAAAAGAAGCGTCCTTCCAAGAAGTAGGAATTCCATGGAAGACACGAACAGTACCTCCCCAATCCTGCATATAGAAATCATGGATGGTAGATAAAGCACCCAGCGGAGTTTCAATCACAGGACCTGTCTCTGCATAGAGGGTATTTGGTTTCACAAAACGATTGAAGAAAATCTGCATTTCTCCAAGAGCTTCTTCACCTTTACCCATACTAAGAAGCATGGCAGCTTTTCCTGTACGAGAATAACCCTGATTTCCCGTCCAACGGTTCACACTCAAACTAATCTTATCACGATTTTCTTTCTGTCCCCAGTGAATCATATAATATGGGTAAATCATGAATAGGTGTGAGTAGTGTCGATGATTCACATTCTCAAACTTATACGTATCACTTACTTTGTAGCCAGTTTCCTCATCATACGGATAATCAACCAAGTTACTCAGAAAATCTTTCCATTCAGGTAGTTTCGGGTCATTAATACCGTAACTAGTATCGATATCAATCAAGGTCTGCAAGCCCCAACGGAGACTTGTCAAGTCGTAATTGGTATTGGGACCGATGTTGGTACCAATATATTCTGGCGATGCTGTAGCCGGAAGACCGTATTTTCCGTCTTTTTCTGTACGAATATGGAAATAAAGATTCACAGCCGACTTTAAAAGCGGGAACAAACGAGTGGTGAGCTGATAGGTCTTACCATAGGCATTACAATACTGATAGTAATAGTAAAGCAACCAAGTCAGATTTCCCACCTCATACTGGTTTCTTTCAACGAGTTTCGGATTCAGAGGTGCATGAAAATCGTAGGTAGAAGAACGACCCAAACAAGCCGCATCAGTCCACATAGACTGAGATGGAATGTCTGTTACATTTCTAGTCAGATTCTCACGATTGGCATAAAGCGACTCCCATAAAGGTTCAGAGAGCCAGCCAAGATTGGCTTTGGTCTGCCAAGAATAAGTGAGCTGCAGATTTAAGTTAATCCATACAGCTGTCCACGGAGTATCCCAAGTTGGCCATACACCCTGCAAGTCAACAATTGGTTTGCCCGGACGAGTAGTTGAAGCGAACTTATAATACTGCGCCCAATAGAACGATTCGAATCGTGTGTCAGGAAACGACAAGAAAGCTGCCTGCTGATAATAATGATTCCACCAATCGACATGAGTTGCCAACTGTTTATCAGCTGTTTCAGCGAAGCCCTGATTCAATGTTTGTACGGCCTTCTGTATAGCCATTTCCTCCGTTGGTTCATACGAAACAGTTGCCAGCATACGACGATTATTGCCCTGTTTCTGTTCGCGCCAAGCCACTACATACACCTTGCCAATGGTAGTCATGGTGCTATCAGTAGCCAGAGGCTGGATGTGTAAATGCGTCTCACCTTCCTGACGATAGATGACAGCCGGATTAGCATCTCCCTTATGATTCAAATAACCAGCCGGCGCATTATGATTTAGCACCTCACGCGGACTGATGGCTTTTTGTGGGACAAAATTCCACTGATAAGTATCTTCATCACCCGTAACATCAGATTCGAACACGATGTAATTATGAAGCGCGTGTACATACGATTGGAAATTGATACTGCCTTTATCGGTAGTGAACGTTCCTTTCGTAACCGCATTATAAAGCGACAAACGCATGTCCTCCTTAGTCACATGACCCACCGTAGCTATGGTAAAGTAACCAATAGGCAGACGTGCTGAGTTGAACAAATCATAGGGCTTTCTCACTTCAGTTACATCACTCCTACCTACATTCAGTCGGTAGACATTATCCTGCAGTTTATAAAGATTAGTACCGAGTAAACCGTTACCCATAATGGCACCTGCGTAATAACCGGTACGAAGATGTCCATCTGTCGATGGTTCTACCGGATCAGCAGTAAGCTTGTTCCACAACATATCATGCTGACCAAGAAACTCTTCCCAATTAATAGATTCAATAAGCGGATCCTGCTGAGAATGAGTAGCGCATGATGAGAATGAGAAAGAACTATAACATAGTGTCAAAGCGAGTGTGCCCACACCCACTTTCTGACAAAGAAACTGTTTAATGGATATATTTTTCATAGAAACTGATTTATAGACGAAAACACTATTTTCTTAATTCTGACAAAAAAAGAGCCATCTCTCCTACTCAAGAAAGCAAGGGAGAAGGCTCTTTTAAAAGTATTATTTCTTCAACTGGAATGTAACCAACAAGCCTTTGTGGTCTGTTGGCCATGTACCTTTATGCTTAAGGAAAGGATCTTTTGAAGTTTCTTCTACACGCTGATTCTTAACTATACAAGCAGAAGGACCATAAATAACCGCATCTTTCAATACAAGTTTTGGATCTGGGTAATAGAAAATGTAGTCAATGCGTTCACGTTCATCTGATTTAGGAGCCCATGTCAACTTATTTGTTGGCATGTCTACATTATCCGAAGGATATGTGAAACCAGGGTACTTGAGTACATCTGGATACTTTTCACGATAGGTATCCTTAAAGCCTGCGTTATCTAATTCGAGGGTTACTGTCCAAGGAATTATGAGTCCATGGTGGTCAAAAAGGTCTTTAGTTTCACGAGTCCAGTCGAGATGCGACGGTTCGTTGAAGTCGCCACCAATCATCACCAGTCGTCCTCTAGCAATGTCTTCTTTGGCCATCTGGATGAAATTACGGATAGCGTCATCGCGCACTGACTGGTCATTGAATGCCAAAACTTCTGCCACCGTGGTAGGAATAGGTATTTCCTTCCAAGTAGAACCATGATAACCACGTACATTATAATACGCACAACTTCTATAGTCTAGATGACAAGTATAAAGAGCCAGTTCACGACCATTAACAGTAGTAAGTGCACGATAACAAGTACCCTGATCATTATGCAACGGATACACAGTAGTAGAATCAGAGATAGGATTCTTGCTCAACAAACCCGAGTCATCACTCTTGAACGAGTAATAAGTCATACCCTTTTCAGCCAATGCATCCACAATACGGTCACAAAAACGCGTATTATGATAATTGCGCACCTCGCTGAAAGTCACAAAATCCGGTTTCAGACGAGCTATTTCACTAACAATAGCATCAAAGCCACCCTTAACCACCGTACCTTCCTGCCAGATATTCCACTGGAGAACAGTAAAAGTATCATTCTTACCAGCAAACGAGAGAGTTGTGCTAAGAAGAAGTAATAATGATAATATTAATTTTTTCATTGTTTTATAATTTGATATTTATTGACTTATCTTATGTGAAAAAATAACGGACATACCACATCTCACATTAACAGACATGCCGCATTTAATAATCTATTACCAATAATATTTAGCCATGATTTCCTTCATCTTTGGAGAATCCGGGTCTTCATCCTTATATTCCTTGCGCAGTTCCAACAAATCCTTTTTCATCTGCTTAATGATTTTAGCATACTGAGGGTCATTGTACGCATTATGATTTTCATGAGGATCAGCCTGCAAGTCATAGAATTCCCAAGCAGGAGTAGTAGTTGTATTAGCCGAGCCGGTCATATTCAGACGATTGCCATACAAGAACATCAATTTGTAGCGGTCATTACGGATACCCAGATGAGCCGGACGGATATCATGGTGAGTCCAATAACGATAATACATACTCTTACGCCAGTCCTTCGGTGTTTCTCCCTTCAGATTATCGCGGAAGCTATGCCCCTGCGACTGTTCGGGTGCCTTAACACCGGCATAATCAGCCAACATAGCCGCAAAGTCGATATTCATAATCAAATCCTTATTTCGTGTTCCCGCAGGAATTTCTTTCGGATAACGAATCACAAACGGCATACGCAGCGACTGCTCCAACATCATTCTCTTATCAAAGAAGCCGTGTTCGCCCAAGAAATAACCCTGGTCTGAAACATACACCACGATAGTATTTTCAGCAATACCCATTTCATCAAGCGCATTCAGCAATTTACCGATATTGTCATCGATAGTTGCCCCACAACGAAGGTAATCTTTAATCATCTTCTGATATGCCTTGCCACGTGCAGCCGTACGGTGAAGTCCTTCAGTAGAGAAAGGAAGTCCCGGGTAACGACACCACCAGCGATCAGGGTCTTCAGAAGCATACATCCAGCGGCGTGCCATTTCTTCAAGCGGCTGTCCCTGGAAAGTTCTTCCAGTTTCTTCTGGTCCCCACTGATACAAGTTTTCTGGTTCTGGGAAAACCACATCGTCATATAAACGTTTCATACGTTCCGGATAATCCCAAGGTTCATGAGTAGCCTTAAAATGACAGCACATCATAAACGGTTTACTCTTATCGGCATTCTTCATCCACTTGATAGCCTTACCCGTCACAATATCTGTGGAAAAGCCACGGGTACGTGTACCAAAATTTCTATCACCCGGCCATGGCTCATCACTGCTGATGATAGTCGGGTCGCGATATTCGCCCTGATCATGGAACACAGAGTAGTAGTCGAATCCCTGTGGTTGTGTCTTCAAGTGCCATTTACCAACCAATGCAGTCTGGTAACCACCCGCCTTCATCTGCTTAGCGATATTATCCTGATTACCATTAAATGTATCTGACAAGGTATAAAGACTATTGACGTGTGAATAAGCTCCCGTCAAAATAGTAGCTCTACTCGGCGCAGAGATAGAATTGGTACAAAAACAATTATCAAGCACACAACCCTCCTGAGCCAAACGACGAATGTTATCATTACGGACATATTGTTCCAACACACCCCCATAGACACCCCACGCCTGCGAGGTATGGTCGTCTGAAAGGATGAACAAAATATTTGGGCGTTCCTGCTGAGACTGCTGATTGGTAGCATCGGCTGGTGCTTCTGTTACGGCAAAAGCTGGAGCCACTGCTGCAAATGCAAGGGAAGCTGTAGCAGCCACCTTTGGAAGAGCTGAAGCAGCTACTGACTTTAAAGAATCCATATTTCTCATATCCCATTTTTCTTATAAATCATGACGTTGTTTTCCTTTAACTAATCCCGGTTCGCGACGGTCTGGACCTTTCACGCGAGTCAAGTTGTCACCTAGATGTTTACGGTAGTCATCTGCTATCTTCATCAATTTGGCAGCAACTTCAGGTTTCTGGCCGAAAATATCATAACGTTCACCCGGGTCACGACGTAAGTCGTACAACTCAGGTTTGCGTACCTCAAGATTAGTCAGATTACCCGGCTGTCCGTCCATACCAGGTTCATAAGCACCATAAGTAACATACTTATGCGGAAATACCAATTTATACATACCATCAGTAATAGCTTCCAAATCATTCTTATGGAAATAATATGCAAACGATTCGCGCGGATTAGCTCCCTCTTCACCTTTAATCAACGAAAGAATGCTTACACCATCAATCGTTCTCTTATGTAGTGGTGAATTAGTAACTTCAGCAAATGTAGGAAGCAAGTCGATATTAGAAGCCAACTTATTGCATGTAGTACCTGGTTGAGTTACACCTTTCCAATACATGATACAAGGTATGCGATTACCCCCATCAAAAGTAGTTGCTTTTGCTTCACGCAAACCGCCTGTTGAACCTGCATGATTACCATAATTAGCCCAAGGGCCATTATCAGAAGTAAGGATTATCAATGTCTTTTCCTCCAGACCTAGTTCACGCAAAGTCTTCAGTACTTGACCCACACTCCAGTCAATTTCCATCATCACATCACCAAACAAGCCCTGCTGACTCTTTCCTTTGAACTTATCAGAAACAGCCAACGGAACATGCGGCATATTATGAGCAAGATACAGGAAGAACGGTTTATTCTTATTCTTCTTGATAAACTTGACCGAACGCTCAGTATAATCAGTTGTAAACTTAGTCTGATCAGTATTATAACCTACAATCTTATTTCCATCGAAAGTTGGGAGATCCGGAAAATTAAATACCTCACCCTGCTGCGGATGGAAGGGCCACATATCATTAGAATAAGGCAAGCCGTAATATTCATCAAAACCATTCTGAAGAGGTAAGAATTCATGAGCATCACCTAAATGCCACTTACCAAAGATAGCGGTAGCATAATTCTGCTGTTTCACTAGTTCGCCCAAAGTCATTTCATCTGGATGTACACCATAATTTGAACCAGGGCCAGGAGCGCCAGCAAACCCGATACGGTTTGGATAGCAGCCAGTCAATAATCCGGCACGAGAAGCGCCACTAATTGGTTGTGCAGCTAAGAAGTGCGTAAATCGGACTCCTTGAGCAGCTAAATTATCGATGTTTGGAGTAGTATATCCATAAGCACCATTACAAGAGAAATCACCGTAACCAACATCATCAAGATTGATAAGTACAATGTTAGTGTAATCTGCAGCCATGCCTACCATAGGGAGAGCAGACGCAGCCATCAACATAAGAGACTTGCTATTCATAGTAAATAATAAATGATTTTTATTCGTTTTTCAAATATTTTGTAAAATTACGGTTTTTTATTTATAAATCGGAATGAAATCAACTTTTTATGTTTCTATAACATTTGTTTCTATTATATCTGTTTCAATAATATCTGGACAAGCAGATACAGGAAGTAAAAATGCCCTATAAAATAACAACATTTTTGAATGAGTTACGAATTTCTAAATGAAAGAGCCGTGCATTCAGACGTATATAACTACCATCAAAACGGCAGACAGCCTTATTATTGAGTTGAACGATCACAGTAAGGCTATACTTGAAAAACAAAGATATTCCATTCAAAAACGATAAGGCACAGCCGGTGGTATGTAATCAAAAAGATGATCGAGTATTTGAAAAATTAGGTGAATTGGCAGAAATAGATGAATCAGTACGGGAAAACTAATACAATGGAAACGAGAGGATAGATGAAGTAACACCCAACTATGCCCTGTTATGTACCAATACAGTCAGACGGACATTTATTTGTAATGCCTTGGCACTCGGTATTCCTGTACAGGTAGTTATGAAATGGACGGGGCACAGCGACTATAAAGCCATGAAGCGCTATATTGACGTGGCGGATGAAACATGTACGCATCTGAACTGAGGACTGGTTCAGTTCCCCGAAGGAGTGAACAACCGTACCGAGGCGATAGCCCAACGGATAGAAGCGGACAAAACGTTTGGCAACTGGTGCGACGACGATCTGAAATGTCTGCGTGAGACTTTCGGAAAGGAAAATGTAGTTTCGGCAGTCTTGCACATGGAAGAGCAGACGCTGCACCTGCATGCAACCGTCATACCGACATAGACCGGGGAACGTGGGAAAAACAAGCAGAAACAGCAGGAGGGGAAGAAGAAATACCGCAAAAAGAACTCGCAGGCAGCAAAGTTCTGTGTCGATGACGTGATGACGCAAAAGAACTTGAAGCGTTTCCAAGACACCTATGCGCGAGCCATGGGCAAGTACGGACACGAAAGAGGTGTGAACAGTTCGGTGGCAAGGCACATTTTAACAGCGCAATACTACAAGGAATAGATAGAGCAGCAAGGCAGCTTGGAGGAGAACATAGGCAACCTGCTGCAACTGGAAGAGGAAGCGCAGAAAAAGTTGAAGCAGTTAAAGGGGAAATCAACACACACAGAAAATGAAGAGTTCTGCTGTGAACGCCATGACAGCCATAGCGGACGGTGTCAGTTCTCTTTTGGACGGCAGCAAGGTCAAGAGGCTGAAACGGATAGACACCTATTTCCCTCACGTCAAGGAACTGCTACCCATAGCCGACCAATGTAGGGAAATGGAATTTACGGAGGAAATGACAAGGCAGCTCGTATGTTTCAAGCCTATAGGGTTCAGAGTGAAGTTCTATTTAAGGGAGCATGGAAAGGAATTCAAGACGGAACATTCTACGGCAACCATAGAGAAAAAAACACCCTAATTATTAATACTTGTCTCTTCTTCAAAAACAATATCAGTACCTAAATGAAACTCAAAAAAAGAAGAATTCATTACATTCTTTTTGAAATACTGAATATTCTGAAAAGAAGTATCTTTCAATACGATAGCAATGTGATTCTCATTTTCAAGCACATAGGCAGCGACAAAACCTACAGAATCAGGTATTGACTCTATTTTATTTTCCAGTTCTTTAACTATAGCTACAAGATTCCTTTTCTTAAAACTATCAAAAGAAAAAAAACGTTTTTTCATTCTGCTTTCATCTTCCATTCTACTTTTGTTAAAATTGCATCCTATAAGAAAACAAACACCCAATAATAACCAATACTTCTTCATAATTGTAAAATCAAAACATTGTCAAAAAGAATAATCTATTAACATCTTCAGCAGGACAAGATAATCCGCGCGTTGCCCCATCTATAGAGAAGCTACCGACATGAACTCCTACAGCATATCCACTATCATCATACACAATGCCACCACTATCTCCGTTTTGAGAAGCATAACTTGAAGCTATTCCATTAGACATCACAGTACCACCATATCCCTTATACGTAACATAAGTGGAAACAACTTTACCGCTACTATGGTTATATTTTCCTCCCAAATTAACATTTAATCCTACAAAAGCTACCCCTGTCGAAGGTTGCAATGAAGAGAAATTTCCTTGTACTTGATTTATCGCCGTAAATCCACTATTTAAAGAACAAAAAGCTGCATCGACTGTTCCTGAATAAGAACAAGCTTTACATTCACCTAAAATAGTAATATTATCCTCTTTAAATAAATTCTTTCCAACTTGTTTCATTACATGTCCTGATGTAACAAAACCGATTTGACCATTCCTTTTTGCTCTATAAGCCAATGATTCCCATCCACTGCCATTACCTATCGCACTGCCAGAATAAATGTTCTCTTCAAATCGTACAGAACCACTTTTTCTAAATACTAAAAATGGCTCATCACAAACGGATTTTTTAAACTTAGAAACACTTTCTGATGAACAGTCTTCTAACCAAACTTCTACTTTATTATCATAATCCAGCAAAGCAGAACCTAAAAAGCCAAAATCTTCTACAATAGAAGCATTTTTCATCATATCTGTTAGCCTATCAACCACATTACGCAACTCCGAATAAGAATATTCACAACTTTTAATTTCGAAATCAGCACCACCACACCTACTTAACAAGTTATTTCTTACTGAAATGCAAGACCAAAGCCACCAACTTATGCCTTATCCTCTAAAATTTCGTAAGAGCTATGAGGAAAAGCTCAAACTATTCCTGATTTTGCTGTACCACTTTATCTAACGCTTCGGAAC
>SAMEA104404106__coassemble_844_pt1 | contig 27470 bp, 20 predicted proteins | sample SAMEA104404106__metabat2_low_PE_044 | metagenome-assembled genome bin SAMEA104404106 (sample SAMEA104404106) | Balaenoptera acutorostrata
TCTCGCAATATATCTTCTGATATAATTGAATCAACATTCGGTGTATTCAAACAAAAACAATCGCCAAACAAATTGTATGGCATAACTCCTTTTGTTCTGTTCATACCGTTACACGCAAAACTCGAGAACGATTCTGCTACTAAAACATTTAATTTCAAAGAGCGCTTATGTAATGTTAAATTAAAGGACATTGATGCGTTTGCAAAAGAGCACATGTCCATAAACTGGGTTACAGTACGCACCCAACAACTCAAAAATGTGGGCTAAATTGGGAACGTTAAACTGGACACCCTAATTATTAAATAATTTTCAAATAGCATGGAGGGAATGGCAGCCTGACATTTTTAGTCAATTCGTCGCTCTTTGTGTTGTTTACTTAAAAAGATGAAAATCATTAGGTTCTAAGCCGTAAGGCTGTGAGCCCCCTTCTGGCAGATTCTTGATATCTAGAATCTGCCAGTCGTATTTTTATTAGTTCTGGTTATATTATAATAAACTTAATTTTTTATTTCTTTTCAGCTAATTTAGATAATAATCCAAAATATTAGTGTGGATGTCGACGATGGTACCGCCTTCGTTATGAATGCTGGCATAGGGCAGTGTGGTTTCAAACACTACAGAATGATCCTCAAGTCTGCTCGTGATGGAGCGTCTCAAGGCACCGGTCTGAACGAGTAAACCTCGTGAGGTATCATCATTAAATTTTCGTCTATGCCATGCCTTGTTGAAGAAAGCCTCTCGTTCAAAGTTGCGGTCAAATTCATCTGCAGCCTCAATCTGAATGTCCTTCATGGTCTTTCGGATGTATTCTTTGATGCGTTTTTGCAAATCATTCATATATTTTAATATTATTTTTATCTTATCTTGTTGTTTATGAGATATAAATACTTATATTTGCAACAGGAACATTAGTTCTTAGGTTCTAAGGCGAAAGCTTGTGGACCCCGCCTCAGACAGATTTTATTTATTTAAAATCTGTCTGTTGTATTTTAAATCCCTCTCTAACATCGTTGGCCATATATTTGTGGTCTTTTTTGTGTATTACAATGGTTATACTCTGAAGGGATTTACATCGTTGTACTCTGTCAATCATTGCATCTTCAAGAATATTAAATGGAATATCGTTCTCAAACCAAAGAACTATGTTATCAGCCTGTTTTGCTGCTTTCTGAATAGTCTTGTCAATGGCATTTCTTGTTGGTGTTTGATTGAGCTTATATTCCTCTTCATATCCTAACGTTTTATTGAAGGAATCTGCGCATTTCTCGGTGTCTTCTTCTTGAATTTAATACCCATGAAATCTGAGTGAAGCTGGTTGATGAACATGATGGTCTTTTCATCCAGTTCCGGATAATCATCACGGTGCTCGACCATCCAGTTTTCGAGTTCCATGAGTGTGTCGATTTTATTAACGATAGTCGTTGAAGAATTGATGGCCGAAAGTCCTTTAGCGGCCTTAACGAGGGAATCGGTCATACGGTTGATGGATTTCTCATCTGTCTCCGTCGATTCGATAGCGTCTCCAAGTTTGGCCAGTGTCTTGGAAGTGATTTCTTCCTTTGACATGGCACGTGCAGCACGTTCATCTTTCCAGCCTTCCTTGTTTACCCATCTTGAGAGTGTCTGTCGGCAGACCTTGGTCAGTGCTAAGATCTTATCTGTAGCCACACCTTTCATGTAAAGATGCTTTGCTATTCCTTTCTGCTCTTCCTTAGTGTTTGCCATGTTGTTTGTGTTAGTTGTTATTGTTTGATGTCCAAATTTAACCCTGTGTCTCATTTGAATAAAAAAATAATGTAACCTTTACATAGAATAGGGAAAGCGTTACAGAAAGGTTGGCAAACGTTACACACTTTTTTGGATGACGGTATTCATTACCATTAAATTAGCGCATCGAACAACAAAAACCGACAGGATAATGACAAAACGAATACGAATTTCAAACGAGTCTCTGAACTGTTACAGTACCTGGGTAAAGACTTCAGGCATCGACCTTTCACATGTTAAGAGTGGCTTCGGTCACTCTTTTTTGTTTTCCTACTAATCGCTTTTGTACTACATTTCATTTTATTACTGTCCGTTTTCGTACGCTTGTCCGTTACTGTACAGTGTATTATTTCTGTAAGATATTGATAATTATAAGTTTATCCCTTTGGCACGGTAATTGCATTTATTTGGTTGAATAATCATAAAACCAAATAAGGATGATGAAACGTTATAAAAATAGTGGATGTATCAGATGCTTAAGCATTCTCTTTTCAATATTCTCTCTCGTGAATGGAGTGGCTGCTAATTCCGATCAGCAGCGCTCCATTACATTGGATGAGGCTATCTGCCTGGCTCGTTTGCAGAGCGTGGATGCAGCGGTGGCATTGAATGAACTGAAAACAGCGTATTGGGAGTATCGTACTTTCCGTGCGGACTTGCTGCCGGAGGTGAATCTGGCTGCGGTAGTGCCGAGTTACAACAAGAGTTATAGCTCGTATCAGCAGAGTGATGGTTCGTATACTTTCCTACGTAATAATCACTTGGGGATGAATGGGGGGCTGTCTATCGATCAGAATATCTGGCTGACGGGTGGTAAACTTTCGCTGACTACTTCGCTCGATTATATGAAGCAGTTGGACGGGGATAAGTCGAAACGCTTTATGTCAGTTCCGGTGGCGCTGACTTTGAATCAGCCTGTCTTTAGTGTGAATCATACCAAGTGGAACCGTCGCATCGAACCGGTGCGCTACGCGGAGGCTAAGGCTGCTTTCCTCTCTGCAACAGAGGAAGTTACGATGACTACCATAAACCATTTCTTTAACTTGCTACTGGCTAAGGAACGCGTGCAGATAGCTGAGCAGAATTTGAAGAATGCGGAGAAATTGTATGATGTGGCGAAGGCGAAACGGAAGATGGGACAGATTAGTGAGAACGATGTGTTGCAGTTGGAACTGAATATGTTGGAGGCGCGTTCGGTGCTGACGGATAATGTGAGTACGCTCAAGAGTAAGATGTTTACCTTGCGCTCTTTCTTGGCATTGGAATCGGATGAGGTGCTGGATCCAGTGGTGCCTGATACGCTTCCTCAGTTGACGTTGCTGTATGATGAAGTGCTGGACAAGGCGCTTACGAACAACTCGTTTGCTAAGAACATCCGTCGTCGCCAGTTGCAGGCCGATTATGAGGTGGCGAAGGCGAAGGGAAACCAGCGACAGATTAATTTGTTTGCCAAAGTGGGACTTACGGGTACCGATCGTACGTTCCGTGGAGCGTATGATCCGCTCAAAGATAATCAGGTGGTAGAGGTTGGATTCCAGATTCCGCTGCTCGACTGGGGTAAACGGAAGGGTAAGGTAAAGGTTGCACAGAGCAACCGCGAGGTGACGATGAGTAAGTTGCGTCAGGAACAGATGAATTTTCAGCAGAACATCTTCATTCTAGTAGAACACTTTAACAATCAGCAACAACAGTTGCACTTGGCCGATGCAGCCGACCGGATTGCTCAGCAGCGTTATCACACCAATGTGGAGACCTTTATGATTGGTAAAATTTCTACACTCGATTTGAATGACTCACAGGCTCGTAAGGATGAGGCGCGACAGAAATACATCAATGAAATGTTTTATTACTGGCATTATTATTATCAGGTGCGTAGTCTTACGCTTTGGGATTTTGCCAATGAAACGAATATAGATGCCGACTTTGAAAAGATAATTCGTAGGTAATGTGAAAGTATGAAACATACGGAGCTTTTCTGTACGGAAAGACTAGCACCTTTCCATTAATTCTTTTAAATTTGTAGTATGATATTAGTAATTGACGATGATAGTGCAATCCGAACTTCACTCAGTTTACTGTTGAAGCGTGCGGGGTATACGGTGAAGGCGGTATCGATGCCGCGTGAAGCCATGGAGGTGGTGCGTGCAGAAGAGCCGCGCCTGATATTGATGGATATGAATTTTTCACTTTCTACCGATGGGGTGGAAGGACTTACCTTATTGAAACAGGTAAAGCTGTTCCGACCAGATGTACCGGTGATTCTGATGACGGCTTGGGGAAGCATCCAGTTGGCCGTGCAGGGAATGCAGGCTGGAGCCTTCGATTTCATCACGAAGCCGTGGCAGAATGTGGTGCTGATGCAGCGCATTGAAACGGCCCTCGAACTGACGGAAACGAAGGAGGATGTACAGCCGGTAATTGAAACGGAGAATGGTTTCAATCGGGCTGGTATCGTGGGTGAAAGTAAGGTGTTGAAGGATATCTTCAAGACCATCAAGCGCATAGCTCCGACTAATGCTCCGGTGCTGATCACGGGCGAGAGTGGAACGGGTAAGGAACTCATAGCCGAGGCTATTTATCGCAATAGTCAACGGGCGAATAAGCCGTTTGTGAAGGTGAATTTGGGTGGTATTTCGCAGTCGCTGTTTGAGAGCGAGATGTTTGGTCATAAGAAGGGTGCGTTTACGGATGCTACTTGCGATCGTACGGGACGTTTTGAAATGGCGGATAAAGGTACCATCTTCTTAGATGAACTCGGCGAACTGGATATGAGTTGCCAGACCAAGATGTTGCGTGTGTTGCAGGAACAGACGTTCGAAGTCTTAGGCGATAGTCGCCCTCGTAAGGTCGACGTTCGTGTGGTTTGTGCCACCAATGCCAACCTTCCGGAGATGGTACAGAAGAAGACCTTCCGTGAGGACTTGTTCTATCGCGTGAATCTGATTACCATTCATCTTCCAGCTCTCCGTGAACGACGTGAGGACATTCCGCTGCTGGTGCGCCATTTCGCCAATCGTTTGTGCGAGAAGAACGCCTTGCCAAAAGTCGATTTTTCTGAAGGTGCCATGAGTTATCTTTCAAGCCTTCCTTATCCGGGCAACATTCGTGAGCTGAAGAATTTCGTGGAAAGAACCTTGTTGGTTTGTGATAAGTCGGTACTCGATGCCGATGATTTCAAGCAGCATTATCAGCCCATACAAGCGGCTCCCCAACCAAGTGCTCATGCTTCATTGGAAGGAATGACGCTCGAAGAGGTAGAACGACAGGCCATAGTGGATGCCCTCGAGAAGTATGATAAAAATCTTACACAGGTGGCGCAAGTGTTAGGCATCACCCGTCAGTCGCTTTATCGAAGAATTGAGAAGTTTAGGATAGACTTGTGAGGATGAACGGAATAGTTTGATTTGTAAAATGGATAGGACCAGATATTAATGTAAAATCGATGCCGAAGGAAATAACATGAAAAAGTAATGAAACTGAAATATTTGTTTGGTATATTAGTCGTGCTGCTGATCCTCATCGGGGGACTGTTATTAAAGCTCACCTTGGGTCAGGGCAACCTTCTGCTCGTTGGAGCGGAGGGCTTAATTCTGTGTACTTTACTCTTCCTAATCTATCTCTATCGGAAGGTGGTGAAACCGCTGGATAGCATCGCCAACGGTATGGATTTGTTGCGCGAACAAGATTTCAGCAGCAGATTGAAACCCGTGGGACAGTTGGAAGCCGACCGTATCGTACAGGTCTTCAACCGCATGATGGAGCAGTTGAAGGAAGAGCGTCTTCGTCTGCGCGAACAGAATCATTTCTTGGACTTGCTGATTGAAGTCTCTCCGATGGGTGTAGTGATTCTCGATTTTGATAATCGCATAACCATGGTCAATAAAGCGGTTCTTCGATTCTTAAATGTTTCAGCAGAAAACGCACTTGTTGGTAAGAAATTCGAAGAACTGCAGACGCCCTTAGCCGATGAAATCCTTCGTCTTCCGCTAGGAACAACCCAGACAGTTCGCCTGAGCGACTCCATGATTTACCGTTGCTCGCGACTCTCGTTCGTGGATCGCGGATTTGCTCATCCCTTCGTCCTGGTAGAAAGTCTGACATCCGAAGTGGTGAAAGCCGAAAAGAAAGCCTATGAGAAGGTTATTCGCATGATAGCCCATGAAGTGAATAACACGGTGGGAGGTGTGACCTCTGCACTCGATACGGTGAAAGAAATGTTGAGCGACTTGGAAGAAGGAGCCGACTTGCAGGAGGTGATGACCGTCTGCATAGAACGAAGTCTCAGCATGAGTCGTTTCATTACTAATTTTGCTAATGTAGTTAAGATTCCAGAGCCACAACTAAGCGAAGTCGGTCTCAACGACGTAGTAGACTCCTGTCGTGTTTTTATGGAATCCCTGGGTACGAACAAGCAGATTACGTTAAAATGCGAACTCTGTGAGACCAATCCAAGAGTCCGTATGGATCAAGTGCTCTTCGAACAAGTGCTCGTGAATATTGTCAAGAATGCAGTAGAAAGCATACCATCTGATGGAACTGTCATAATCCGTACTTCCGCATCTGCACCGATGCTTGAAATATCCGATAACGGCGAAGCTATTCCTCGCGAAGTAGAAACCAAACTCTTTACGCCGTTCTTCTCCACTAAACCGAATGGTCAGGGCATAGGACTGCTGTTTATTCGTGAAGTCCTAGACCGTCATGGCTGTACTTTCTCTTTGCGTACTTATCCAGACGGATGGACCAAGTTCTGCATTACCTTCCCTTAATTCATCTAAATCAACTCCTTTTATGTGATTTTACCTCTTTTGTTCCTATTTAACCAAAAAATAAAGGAGGTGTGTCTTAATGCCTCTGTTGAAAAATTCACCCCTGTTGCAAGTATATGTAGCAGGGGTGAATCGCTAAACTTAAACTAATTGATTTATAGTTAACTTTCTTTAACTATTGCATAATAGTGAACTTTATCTTATTTTAGGTCTTATATATAAAACACAAAATAATAAGTTTTTTGCATGAATAAATTTACAATAGATATAGATGAAACATTCAAATATTATTATCGACCGTTATGTCTGTATGTGTTACACTATGTTCACGATACGGATATCGCAGAAGATATTTCACAAGACAGTTTTTCTGCCTTGTGGGAAAAATTAAATATTAACGAAACCGAAATAGAAGATGTCAGAGCCTACCTTTATATAACAGCTCGCAACCGTAGCCTAGATTATCTGAAGAAGAAAGATATCTATGATCAGAGTATTTCCCCTTCCGATCTTGAAGCTACACTGAGCGATGAGGAAGCAGAGGAATGTTCGGTCAGAGAAGCGCAGATGTGGACTGCCATTGATGCCTTGCCTGAACGATGTCGAGAAATATTTCTACTCAATAAGCGCGACGGCATGAAATATAAGGAGATAGCTGCTAAGTATCGGATTTCCGTTAATACGGTGGATAACCACATCAGCAAAGCATTAAGGCTGATACGGAAAGGAACACAAAAAGTTTATGCGTTTTTATTTAACTAAGATTTACAGATTCTGTATAATGAATTTGCTTGTAAGCTCTGTCTTCAATATGAAAACTAACTAATAAAATAAAAGAGTATGAGAACCTCGGACGAAAAATCCCTCCACTTTGTCTTACATTACTATCAAAAGAATAAATTAGACACACAAAAAGCATTAAAAGCTTTCAAAGAGAAATACCAGATAACGGAACAGAAACGGAAATCGCTCCGCTTGTGGTGGATGCTTCCTGCCGTGGCAGCAGCCTGCTTGGTAGTCGTTTTTCTTTACCCTTATTTTCATAAAGATGAAATGTGGAAGGAGGTAACGGCTTATTCACACTCTGTGGATTATACGCTCCCAGATAGTTCTTCCGTAACTCTATTCCCACATTCCTCAGTCCGTTTCCACATAAAAGATTATCGGAATTCCAATCGAAAAGTTCACATGGAAGGAAAAGTTGCGTTTTCGGTCAAGCATGACAATATGCATCCGTTTACGGTAGAAGGAAAACTGTCACAAGTCAGAGTATTGGGTACTGTATTTACCGTAGATGAAAGTCATGTAGATACAGCTATCGTGCAAGTCATGTCAGGAAAGGTACAGTTCTCGGCAATCGGACAATCTAACACCGTGATATTGACTGAGGGCATGGCAGCGCAAGTAACGAAAAAGCAGCAAGACGTACAGATAATTACAGAACAGAAAGCGAGCAACTTCATCTTCGATAACACCCCATTATCCAGAGTACTTGAAGAACTGTCGAAATACTACAAGGTGAAGCTGATTACCGATAAAACGGACAAACGCCTGACGGCTCATTTTAAGGACAAAAACCTGGATGAGATTATTGAGATCATAGAAAAAGTATTGAATGTAAAGATTGTGAAGAAAAAACAATGAGAATCTTACTATCCCTGTTCCTATTCTGTATATGTATGGGATCCAAAGCTCAACAACAGGATATGACAGACATGAAAGAAGTTATCGACCTAATGCAGAAAAGGTATGATGTAACTTTTGTATATGAATCATCGATGGTGACTACTAAGCCCCAAGCCTTCCCTTTGGCAGGAAATTCTTTGAAAGAAAACTTGAAAAGGATTTTTGGTGGCACTGGCATAAAATGGGAAATACGAGATGAATACGTCCTTCTGTTCCGTCCGAACAACTATACTTTTTCTGGATATGTGTATGAGGATAGTGGGGAAACGCTTATTAATGTGACCGTTTTGGACCTGAATACCTTGAAGGGAACGCTGACTAACGAACACGGTTTCTTTAGTATCACACTGCCAGAGGGAAAGCACAGACTTCGTTTCTCTTATATGGGTTACCAAAATATAGTGAAGGAGGTAGATCTGAGTTCCAATTATAACGGTATCATCTACCTGAAAGAGAGCAGTACTTCGCTGAAAGAAGTGGAAGTGATTGCCAACTTGAATGCTCCTCTCCGCACTACACAGACCGGGAAAGTTTCACTGACGTCGAAACACTTAAATAAAGAGTTTTCATTACTCAGTTCACCGGACTTGGTAAAGACTCTACAGAACATTCCTGGTGTGGCTTCCGGTACGGAGCTGCTGTCTGGTATGTATGTACACGGGGGCAAGAACGATGAGAATCTTTTTCTACTGGACGGAACGCCGCTTTACCAAATTAATCACCTGGGTGGACTGTTTTCTGCCTTTAATACGGATATCGTTAAGAATGTAGATTTCTATAAAAGTGGCTTTCCGGCACGTTACGGCGGCAGGCTTTCTTCCATAGTGGATGTACGCACCAAAGAAGGGAATATGAAGGAATTTCATGGGACTTTCTCTTTGGGGTTGCTCGATGGCAGAGTTCAATTTGAAGGACCAATCATAAAAGATAAGACTTCGTTCAACATAGCCATGCGAAGAAGCTGGGCAGATCTTTTCACAGCTCCTGCCTTCTTCTTGATGAATCGTTCCAATCCTAATGATAAAAAGAACGCGCGCTATGCCTTTCATGACATCAACGGAAAAATTACTCACCATTTTTCGGAAAAGAATAAATTATCCCTCAATATGTATTCTGGAAACGACTTGTTGAAGACAAAAACCCGTCAGGTGTTTGATGACGGAGAACACTACGATTCCGATTTCAAAACTAAATGGGGTAATCTGACTACGGCTTTGACATGGAACAGTCAAATCACTCCAAGATTGTCTGGTAGTTTTATCGGTGTTTATTCACGCAATGTCTCTATGTATGATTATGTAGAGGACAGCCGTTCTTTTTCTGATGGAAAACAAACTTCCACGACAAGAATGGAACGGTTCAACCATTCCACGATTGATGATATGGGATATCGCATGGAGCTTGATTACCGTCCCAACACGAGTCATCATATACGTTTGGGCAGCAATTATCTACACCATATCTATCATCCGCAAAGCACGGCTTCCAGAAACCAGACAGATAAGGATACCTTATCGACAGAAAGTGCAAGCAATTATAAAGGCAACGAACTTTCTTTTTATGCGGAAGATGAAATGCAGCTGTCCTCCAACGTAAAATTAAATGCAGGGCTACATTACACCCTTTATCAGACAGAAAGAAAGATATACCATTCCTTAGAGCCAAGACTGGCAATGAGTTATCAATGGTTAGATAAGGCCACAGTAAAAGTGTCCTATACAGAAATGAGTCAGTTTGTACACCAATTGTCAAACACCTATCTGAATTTGCCGACAGACTGTTGGGTTCCTTCCACACGCAGAGTCCGTCCCATGCGTTCAAGGCAAGTGGCAGCTGGGATATATACAGAATTACCCTGGCATATCTGCTTGAATATGGAGGGATATTACCGTACAATGAGCCAGCTATTAGAATATGATGGGGGAAACAGTTTAATGCTTCCTGCTGATAACTGGGAGAACCTGGTCAAAACTGGTAAGGGAAAGTCTTACGGCGTAGAATTGTCACTAGAGTACAAAGACCATCATAATAGCATTGAAGCAGGATATACATTGTCCTGGAGCAAGCAAAAATTCACGGATTTTTATCCCGATTGGTATTACCGTAAGTTCGACAACCGACATAAGCTGAACGTTGCTATCCGGCATAAGTTCAATGACCATATTGATGCCTATGCCGCATGGAATTATCATAGCGGTGACCGTGCCACTGTTCCGACACAGTATGTAAACGGACCATCTTTTCCAGGTACATCGAATTCCAGCGAGCCGGAACTGATTTACGAGAAGCCTAATAACATTACGCTTCCTGCATATCATCGACTCGATCTGGGAGCTAATTTTCGACGTACTACCAAAAGAGGATTCGAACGTATCTGGAACATCAGCGTCTATAATGCCTATAGTCGCACGAATGCGTTTTATACCCGGATAGAGCGCTTGCCCGATGGTAGTTTCAGAGGCAAGGGATTTGGCATTTTCCCGATTATACCCTCGTTTTGTTATACATTAAAATTTTAAATGCATGAACCATTTATATCAGATATTATTATCCGTAAGTATCGGTTTGTTTTCATCCTGTACTTATTCTTTTGAACTGGACGATGTGGGTGCTTCCCCAAAACTGGTACTCTACAGCTATCCGGGAAGCAATGACACAACGGTAGTTAGCCTTTCACGCAGTCTGCCAGTCAGTCAAAAAAGCGAGCTCAGTCAGGGATTGAAGGGAGCAGACGTCCGTCTGTCCGTAAATGGTGAAGCGATATCCCTCTCATGGACTGATGATTCCATACCGGGAGTACCCGCCCAAAGCTATTACGCGGTAAAAACATATAAAGATGGTGATAAGGTCAACATAACCGCAATGGCAGAAGGCATGAAAGCGGTTTCATCCGCTACGGTTGTTCCGTCTAGTTTTCCTTTGACTTCTATCGATTTAGCTCTCAAAGACGGTGAACCGAACCAACTTCAGTTTCAGATAAACTTCACAGATAATGTATCGACAGAAGACTATTATGCAGTGAAAGTGGAACGTAAACAACTGTTTTGGAATGATGGCGAGTATTCGGAAAAAAACAGTTCCCTTGCGTTAAACCTAGATAACGAACCACTGCTGAATAATTCTTCGGGGTTGGATGACATTCTGATGATTGAAAACGAGTTTTACCAAAATTTGTATTACTGGGCCGATACGAAAATTCAAGGAAAAAGTTACACGCTTCGTTTAAATACCAATTATGAGGCAGACTATGAAGATGATTTTATAACCCCTGACGGAAACGAACATATTAAAAAGCAGGTGAAATATAGGATTACTCTGTACAGCCTCTCACAAGAGTTTTACCGCTATCTAAAATCGCTGAACGACCAGAAAAACAACGGACTTGGCAATTCTGAACTGGCTCCCATACGTTCTACTTATACCAATGTTATCAATGGAATAGGTATTGTAGGAGGATGCAGAATGTTACAAACTGAATGGATAGACAATTTATATGAACACTAAATAATAAAAAGAAAATGAAAAAGACAATTTTATCAATGCTATTCCTGCTGACGGGAATAGGATGCTTTGCACAAAAATCCGGCATTATCATTGGAGTAACGGATGGTCATTTGGGAAAATATTCAGGATATGCTTACATGAATTCGGGGAACAATACTTCCTATCCCGAAACTCAATGGACACCTGGAATAGGCTTCAATTTAGGCTACCAATTTGGCTTCGAACTTTCCAAACGTTTTTGGATTGATGTCTCCATGTTGGGAAAAGCAATTCAGGGGAAAGCAGAATCTTTCGATCTGAATGAGAACAAGGTCGTTCCGTGGACAGAAAAGGCATGGATATGGGGACTCGCCTTGAATGGTACAGTCAATTATCGCATCTGTTCTGGACTATATGCCGGTATCGGTATGGAACCTACTGCTTATATCAAGACCGACAAATTGAAGGAAAATATGGACAAGCAGGTTTTTGACTTTCCGGTTGTCCTAACTTTGGGTTATGAATTAAAGAATGGTATGAAATTATCTGCTTCCTATAAACATGGTTTCAAACCGTTGTATGAAAATGCCTTTTCTTCTAATACAAAGAATAATAAAGAACTTGGCATATCATTATACGTACCAATATTTAAATAATAAACATTATTAAATCAGGTTATTACCCAATTATTCGGGACGGACGTCGAATCATATTCAGAGGTTCGTTCCGAATAGTAAAATTTTCATCTTATGATCAGGAAAATAGTTACTTGTTTTGTTGTGATTTCCCTTTTTCTTAATAAAACCATATCTTACGGGCAGGAAATTCAAGTAATGCGTGATACCACCAAGGTTGCAGGAAAGGAAGATTATGTTTTGCCTCACAACGAAAAAATCATTATCCAAAAGCCTTTGAATATACAGATAGCGACTGCTCCTTCTGACAGTTGTCCATCTCAGTCAACATTTACTATACAGGGTTCTTATAATCCGGTATTTACTACTGATAAATCACCTTTACATGAAGGAGAATATTCGACTTCCGGCATCATTAAAAATTATCCTTCCGGCTATTTTTACGGCATGGGTAGACAGCAAAATTTTATCAATTTGGGAATAATGAACTATGCAGGCATTGGATATGTGTATTCTTCCGGTCGCTGGTTATTCGACTTGCAAGCATATACTGTGAAATGGAGTGCTCCTAGACACGAGAGCCATATATTGGGATTATCTGGAATACTAACTTATCCCGTCAACGAAAAAATACGTCTAAACACATTTGCCTCGTACTCTACAAATTTTTCTTCCTTCGGTTCCCTGGATTATGGAGGATTCGTTTCCTATGACATTGCCCCTAAATGGGGAATAGACATCGGTGTCAAAAGTCATACCGATTACCCCTTACATAAAACAAAAGTATCTCCGATAGTAGCTCCATATTTTCAGTACAAAGGCAGTAAATTGGGTGTTGATGTTGGTGACGGATTATTGAATTTGTTACTTAAATAGCCTTCTTTGCAAGAAACTTGTCAGGCAGTCTGTTGTAACTAGGTACGCTATCTGAAAGTCTTACTTCCCGAATTATTAGCTGGGCTATTTTTGAAATGTCGAATACTATGCTTATATTTGTAATATTATATTAGAATAGTTATGCGTATATTTTCAATTGTCATATTTTCTTTGTTTTGTGTCTTAAATTCGTTTGCACAAACGCTTGAGGAATCTATCCGTTGTGTTTATTCAGAGGATTACATCCTAGATTCTGCCAAGCCGCAAAATGTTCGTCATGACGAATTAGCACTTGACATACATCCAGATGGCAGATCCGCTTTTTACAGTGTGTATGAACGAGCTATTCGGACCTCACGTGATAGCATGCTTCGTAGAGGTATGACTTCAGCAGAAATCATCAGTCGACAGGCTGATATGCCTCGAACTCATCAGTATTTTGAATATTTTAAGAATGTTCCCGTCAAAGGTTCTTACAGATGCTATGATAAGGTGGTGAAAATGTACTGCTATGAGGATAAACTCCCTTCACTGCAGTGGAATGTTGTTTCGGAGACAAAAGAACTCTTGGGATATACTTGTCAAAAAGCAACAGCAAGTATAGGTGGTCGTACCTGGAACGTGTGGTTTACGCCGGACGTACCTGTTTCTGAGGGTTCATGGCTCTTATGCGGTTTACCAGGACTGGTACTAGAAGCTGCAGATTCTGAAGGGATATTCCACTTTAAAGCAATAGAATTGAAAAACATAGCCGAAAAGCTTGAAGAACCTCAATCAAAACGTATTATTCGTTGCACAAAGAAGGAATTTCTTACGCTTCGAAAAAACTATGATGAAGACCCAACTAGTGGCTTGAGAGCTGTTACAGGTAGAAATTTGAAGATTATGGGTCCTAATGGAAAACCGGTAAAAAGCAAAAAGAAACTAACGAACCACTTTGAAAAGTAAGATTCAGAGGGACTGAAAAACAAGTATAAAGAAAATGTTTAATCTTCAAATCTGAGTATAATGAAATATATAAATCTACTGGCTGGTGTCTTATGCTTATCTTGTTGTTTCAGCAGTCAGTTGCAAGCTCAAAGAACGGATGATGAACTCATATTGTCCGTTCGTTATGATGCGAGATTCAGAACGTATGAAGAACATCCAACACTTTATGAGGACGAGAAGATTCTTGAAATAGGAAAGAATCATTCTATTTTCTATGGATTCTCGAATACTCGACGTGAGGAGGTGAAAGATAGTATCTTGTCGCGCGGAGGAGGGCTTTCGGATGTCCTCAATGCTTACGAGAAACTAGGATATAAGTTGTCCAAACAAGACTATAAGGTACTTAAAAACTTTCCTTCACGTGGAAAGTCAACTTATACTGATAAAGTCTTTAAGGCTTTCAAGTATGTGGAAGAGATGGAGCGTCCGTCTTGGAAAATATTGGAAGGGGATACATTGGTCTGTGAATATCCTTGTCAGAAGGCGCAGACTAATTTTCGAGGAAGGACGTGGACAGTCTGGTTTACTCCTGAGATTCCTATCAGTGATGGTCCGTGGAAATTATATGGACTTCCAGGATTGATTTTGCAGGCGGCTGATGTTACTGGGTCGTTTACATTCCATTGTACGGCTATTCGTCAGGGTAAGGGAGAACCGATGAAGACTCTGAAAGGGAAATTCATTGATTGTACTCGCTCTGAATTAAGAAATATGCGTAGTTCACTCGGAAAAGACCCAATGGCGTATGCGCAAAATTTCGGTGTTCCTAATCATACTGCTTATGGTCCGGATGGAAAGAAATTAGTGTATAAAGAAAAACATTGTATTTTCTTGGAACTGTTGCCCGAAAAGTAATTTTATTTCCTGATATGAAACGATTCTTCCTAATAGTTGTTTTGCTGTGTGCCTCGCTTATAGGCTTTGCCCAGAACTTTCATGGAACGGTTGTGTCTAAATCGACCGACAAGCCGATAGATGGTGTGTCTATTTGTCTGCTTGCAGCGGATAGTACAATTGTGCATTTTGGCATTTCAGATATAGAGGGGAAGTTCAGCATTGACGCTCAGCAGTCGCAGAAGAAGGTAGTATTCTTGTCGTTTCAATGCATGGGTTTTAAACGACTCATGCTGCCGGTGAATGGACTGGATGGAAATCTTCGAATTCGGATGGAGGACAAGGCTTTTCGCATCAAGGACGTGAAGGTAACTTCCAAACGCATCGTTGAAAAGGAGGATACCCTGGTTTATTCGGTGGTAGGATTTGCGCAACCGCAGGATCGGAGTATTGCGGATGTAATAGCTAAGATGCCGGGGCTAGAAGTGAATGCTGGAGGACAGATTAGCTTTAATGGTAAGGCCATCAATAAGTTTTACATCGAAGGTATGGATCTGATGGGTGATAAGTATGCGCTGGCTTCCAATAATCTTTCGCGTAAGCGTATTAAGTCAGTGGAGGTATTGCAGAACCATCAGCCCATTGCGATGCTGCGTGGTAAGAGTTTCAGTGAACAGGCGGCTTTAAATCTGATATTAGAGGATAATAGCAAACTGAATCTGACGGGGTCGGTCGATTTGGGCGCGGGTGGCAGTGAGGATGATTTTTTATATAAGAATCGTCTGCTGGCTATGCTGTTTGGCAGGAAGTATCAGACACTCAATATATACAAGAATGATAACACGGGAGCGAATCTGTATAATGAGATTAGTCCGATGAATGTACTGCTTGGACGAAGAAATGAAGCGCAGGAGGAAGGTGGGGTAGTCTCGGCGGTTTCTACGGCTGTACCTGATATAGACCGTACGCGTTATACGTTTAATAAGTCGCACCTAGTAGCAACCAACCACTTGTACCAGTTGGCCAAGCAGGCTACGTTGCGTGCGCAGGTCAGTTATTTCGATGATATTTCAGAACGTAGTAATCGGGTGGAAACGGAATATTTGTTTGATGAGAATCAGTCGGAAAAAATGTATGAGATCAATCTGGGTAAGTGGCATAAGAAGCGTCTGGATGCTAACTTGAATCTAGAGATTAATCGCAGTGAACTTTATGTGAAAAACGAACTGAAAGGTAGTTTCGACTGGCTCACGGCCGATAGTCGTACACAGTGGAATGATGCGTCACTGAATCTATCGTCCACTCCTGACCGACGATTCTTTGCAGACGAACTGGATGTAAAGCTTCCTTTATCGAACGATCGGTTTATCTCCATTACTTCATCTAACGGCTATAATAAAATGCCGCAAGAACTTTCTATATATTCGGGCGAGATGCAGGCAGTAGATTATACTTCTTTTTATACCCATACCACAGCTTCTTTCCGACATAAATTCTTTAAGTTGTTTGCCAATTACAAAGTCGGCTTCAAAGGACGGTTTCAAGAATTAGAAGCCTCGGTAGCAGGAAAACCGTCTTTGGCGAACCAACGATTAGATCGTTACATGTCTTATGCGGGTTTGGGATTGATGTATGAACGAAGTTCATTCAGAGTAGAAGGTGATATGAATGCGGAGTGGTTGGATTGTTCTCGTTTCTATCCGAAGGCTCAGTTGAGACTGCGCTATCAGTTCAATGGATATTCTGAAGTCAACATGAGGTATGGTTATGATACAGAAGTAGAAGACTTACGTCAGATTTACGATGGCTATTTGTTTACTTCTTACCGTACGATGGTAAACAATGCACACGCTCCAGAGGTGAATGAATCGCATCGTGTTTCCATGCATTATAAGTATAATCAGCCTATTAAAGGGTTGTTTTTCTCCGTGTTAGCCTCAGCCAATTTCAGCCAGCGGCATTCGGCTTATAAAACCGAGTTGTCAGACCAGCACAATTTGTTGGTTCGTAACCGTATCGCTGTGAATTATGACGCAACGACTTATATGGTGAATGCGCGTTTTAGTAAATCGTTCAGCTGGTGGAAGAGTTTATTAACGCTTAATGGTGGCTTGATTAATATACAGGATGCTCAGTTTACAGGAGGAAAGCTTCAAGATTATGACATGAATAATTATATGGCATCGGTTTCATTCTCAGCTCGTCCACTTAGTTTTTTATCTATCGAACTCCAATCAAGCTGGTCGCAACAGCATTTGGATTCGCCAACGGCAGACTCAAAGGCGAATCAGTGGCGCCATCATGCAGATGTGTCGTTCCCAATCACTGACAACTTTTTGCTGGGGATGACCAATGCTTTTCATCAGTCGGTAGAAACGCATGAGGATTCCTGGTTCTCTGATTTCTATGCTAATTATACATACAAGCGGGTAGAGTTTCAGTTGAAAGTGAATAACATCATGGGTAAGTCCACTTATGAGCGTGAATATGTTTCCTCCATTGAACAAAACTACTACCGCTACACGCTGCGTCCGCGTGAGCTCATTGTTGGCATATCCTTCAATTTTTAATAGGACTCTTTATTTGTTATAAAAAGGTATCAATCTTTCTTCTTAAAACATTATTTAACGATTGATATTTGTTTATAATAAAGAAATTGTTTTCATTTGCAAACGAACTAAGTTAGTTGGATAGACTAACAGTGATATAGATTTAGAACTAACTGCATTATATATAAAACAAAAAGAAAGGATATAAAATGAAAGCATTTTCACAGCGAGAAGAACAGATTATGAATCTGCTTTGGGACAACGGACCAATGTTTGTAAAGGACATGATTGAAAAGATGGAAGAGCCTCAGCCTCACTTTAATACGATTTCAACTTTTGTCCGTTCACTTGAAAATCAGGGCTATGTGGGTCATAAATCCTACGGCAATAGTCATCAGTATTATGCCATTCTGACCCGTGATGAATATAGCAACAAGAGTTTGCGCAGTCTGATTAAGAAATGTTTCAACAACTCTTATCTAAGTGTGGTCACTTCATTGGTGAACAGTGAAGAAGTTACGGTAGATGAGCTGAAACAGCTTATTCGTCAGGTGGAAAAAGCCAATAAGGAAAACAATAAATAAGAGACAACAAGAAACAACAAGAAACAACAATAATTCATGAGTAACGCAAACCCGCAATAACTAATAATAAATGGAGTGTTATGGGAATCTTCTTTGTCTACATCTTAAAATCAGCTATCTGTATGGCGGCATTTTACTTGTTCTACAAGATGCTGCTCAGTAAGGATACTTTTCATCGTTTTAACCGATTTGCACTGCTAGGTATCTTAGTCGGAGCATTTATTCTGCCCGCTGTTAATGTACAATCGCACATTCAGCAGGAAACAACTAATGTGCTGATTGATCTAGGCAGCATGATGGTGGAACCATTTGGAGTGATTGAAGCGAATGTAGAAGAGGATACTTTTCACTGGGCAAGTGTATTACTTCTTACATATATGGTAGGAGTAGTGTGCTTCTGGACAAAGCATCTCTTTGCTATAAGCAGTTTAATCCGACTGATACGTAAGGGTAGTAAAGTAAGACAGGAAGATGGAACCATCTTGGTTCTCTATCATAAAGATATAGCTCCATTTAGCTGGATGCACTACATTGTCATTTCGGAAAAGGACTTGGATGAGAACGGTGAAATTATTATCCGTCATGAAACGGCTCACATCCGCAATCGCCATTCGTGGGACCTTATCGTGGCCGATTTATGTATTTCGTTACAATGGTTTAATCCAGCTGTCTGGCTAGTGAAAAGCGAACTACAAAACGTTCATGAATTTGAAGCCGATGAATCGGTAATCAATCAAGGCGTCGATGCAAAAAAATATCAACTTTTATTAATTAAAAAAGCTGTCGGCACAAGGCTCTACTCTATGGCCAACAGCTTTAATCACAGTACACTTAAAAAACGTATCACTATGATGATTAAGAAAAAATCTAATCCATGGGCACGTTTGAAGTACCTCTACGTACTTCCGTTGGCTACAATTGCCGTTGCAGCCTTTGCCCGTCCCGAAATTTCTTCCGAGTTGGACGAGATTTCAAATGCCAAAGTTAGTGATTTATCAGCAATTATGAAAGCTGAATCACAGAAGAATGTGGTGGAAGACCAGAAAAATGCTATCATGAAAGGTCTGGTAATTGACGCAGAAACGGATTTGCCAATCTCTGGTGCTTCTATTCTGATTAAAGGTACCATTAAAGGTACGCTGACCGATTTTGATGGCCGTTTCACAATACCTGTTGACATGGGACAGGTTCTACAGTTCAGTTACACAGGTAAGCAGAATTATAGTTTTGCCGTAGATGGTGTTCCTGAAAAGGAAGTGACTATCCGTATGAAGAATGCTAAGAATTCACAAGGAGAGTTGGTAATTCATCCTACAACTGAAAATTCAGCCAATTCTCAGCCTAAGCAGCAAGACACAAAGGGACAGCAAATTGTTAAGAAAGATATCCCCAATGACGAAGTTTTTATGGTAGTTGAGCAGATGCCTGAATATCCAGGTGGTTTGCAGGAATTGAGGAAATTCCTTGGAAAAAACATCAAATACCCAGCTGAAGCAGCAAAGGCAAATATTCAGGGTAGGGTAATTGTTCAGTTCGTTGTTATGAAAGACGGAAGCGTAGCCAACTTGGAAGTCAAGCGAAGCGTACATCCGCTTCTTGATGCAGAAGCCTTGCGCGTGCTGGCTACCATGCCGAAATGGAAGCCTGGGACTCAGAAGGGTAAAGCTGTGAATGTGAAATTTACGATTCCTGTTTCGTTTGGTTTGATGTCGACTGAAAAGAAAACACAAGATGAAAATCAACTCAGTCTGCAGATTCTGTCCAATGAAAAGAATGACGCGCTAGATAGAGCACAACAATCAGTGAAAACACCTGGTACTGCAACTAATACCTTGAAATCACCTATCATCATTGTAGACAAGAAGGTAATGGGTGCTGGCTTTGACGCCTCAAAGGATATCAATCCAAATGATATTGAATCGATTGTTGTTTTGAAGGGACATGAGAAAATAACTAAGTTTATTTCTCAAGGCATTCCTTTGCAACTTTCTGAGACCGAGATTCAGAAGTTTAATAAACTCTACGATAAGGAAAAGAATAATGGGGTTCTTTTCATCGTTATGAAGAAGAAATAATCGATTCATAGGACACTTACGTAGTCTAGATTTATGTAACATGTGCGAAATCGCATGCAGTGCGGATTCGCACATGTTCTGCTTAATACCTTCAGTCATTTTTAAATCTAATTAACGTATGATGAAGTCACTTCAACTAATCGCAATCTTATTCTTATTTTCTATTCCTACGGCAATAGCGAGTTCATTGATTAAGCCGATGCATTGTGGAAACCTGGTAATTACCCACGATTCAATCCCTCAAACTTCCAAGGCCGATAATACCTTGCAGAGGTTGTTGCATGTAGGAGATAGCTGCCTTTTACGATACAATACGTTCGTCGCCTTAAAGGCATACCAAGAGGCCGAAGCAATAAGTAAGGAGCCGTATGTGTTACGCAAGTTGGCCGAGTGTGAATATGAGCGCGGAATTTACTCGTCATGTTTATCAACCCTGCATAAGATCCCCGTTGACAGTATCAGCCATAACGATATGCGTATGCAGTATCAGTGCCTCCATAATATAGGAGAGCGCGATTCAGCACACGTGTTATGTAAGAATATTTTGGACAGATACCCTTACGATGCTCAAATGACGGTCAATATGGCTACCCATTATAATCAGAAAGAAGAACTCGATTCAGCTTTACTGTTTACCAGTAAGTTTAGAGAAACCGATGCTTTCAATGCCATCGTGAATCAGCAACATGCATTCCTGTTGTATCAAAAGGGTGATTTTACCGAAGCTCTTACTTTATATCGTCAGTTACACGCCATGAAAGCAGAGAATGCCTCAATCTGCTACTATATGGGCTTGTGTTACGATCGATGTGATAGCGTCTTTTGCGCTGTGGATAAGTTGCAGCAGGCAGCTCAGATGGAAAATTATACAAATCCCCATGTGCTTTCCTATTTAGGGACGTTGATGGTTCAGATAGGTAGGTACAAAGATGCTGCAGAGTATCTAAATAAAAGTTTAGAATTACTCAAACCTAGTGACAAGCAGTTGTTTATGATTGAAGAAGGCTTGAGTAATGCCAATTTCTATTTAGCGGATTACAAAGAAAGTATAGTCCATTTAAGAGAATGTTTGAAGTATAATCCAGATCACATTTATACCTATTTCAAACTGGGACAAGCCTATGGATTCCTTAAAAACAAGAAGCGAGAAAGAGAGGCGTATCGCACCTTTGTGGAGAGAGCAGAAAAGAAACAGGCGGTTCGTCAGTCTTTACGTAATTTGATAGAAGATGCTAAAGTGCGCATCAGACAAATAAACGAAGAAGAGTTTTTTAAAGGAAATAAGTAGAATTTAGCCTCCTACACTTGTGTAACATGTGCGAAATCGCACACAAAAAGTGCGGAATCGCACATGTTTTTTTATGGCTAAAAATGTTATAATGCAGATAATGAGTCTATTAATGTTTTGGCATACTATTTGTAATACCTTAATAATGTGTATATTGATATTTATCTTTAGATAACATCTTGAATGCATGCTGATTACTATCTGTAAATTGTAAAAAGTGAACTAATTTATGAAAACAAAGAATTTATTAATGGCCTTCCTTGCTGGAGGCTTGGCATTAGCCAGTTGTAACCAAACACCGAAGGTACCAGAAAGTGAATTTTTGATTGAAGGAGAACTGAAGAATGTTCCCGATAGCGTGGAGATAAGTTTATTAAAGAATGATGGTATGATGCTCATACCTGTAGCTAAAGATACTGTTGTTCAAGGTAAATTTATAATACGTGACTCCATCAGCGGTGCAGAAGTTCAGAAATTATATCTGCTTTGTATGGCAGATGGTTTTCCTGGTATGTGGGCAGATGTTTGGGTGAAATCAGGTTCCTATACCAAAATAACAGGTGAGGACCGACTCCTTCCTATATGGAAAATCAGTAGCGAAGTTCCCGAACAGCAATATTCCAACGAATTCTTGAAATTATGTCCGGCAGAGAGAAAGCGTTCTTTGCAGTGGAAGGCCCAAGAATATGATTTGTTTCGAGCCGAAAAGGAACATGGTTTAGATTGGCATAAGGTAGATTCGTTACGCAATCTGCATGATCCTTTGGATAGTATGGTATATCTGGCAGAAATAAATTATCTGAAAGAAGCCCCTGTCACAAAAGTCTGGTTGGATAAGTACAAATTATACAGTTCTTTCTTGCAGTGGAATACCAAATTTGGTCATCAGAAACAAATTCGCTCACTCTATGCCCGCATGTCGGAAGCAGATAAAGCCACAGAGCTGGGAAAAGAAATTACCGGCTACATAAATCTACCAGAATTGGTAAATGTGGGTGAGGACATGGTAGATGGTGATTTATACGATTTGGATGGAAAGGTAAGACATCTTTCAGAGTTCAAAGGCAAATATATATTGCTTGATTTCTGGAGTCAGGGTTGTGGCCCGTGTATAGAATCACTTCCTGAGATGGAACTCATTACACAGCAATATAAAGAGAAAATGGAGGTGGTCAGCATCAATCAAGACCCCAAGAAAAAGTGGAAAGAATTTATTGCAAAAAAAGGACTGAAAGGTAATCAGTGGAACGAACTACGTAAAGGAAATACTGGTCTTGCTGCAGCTTATCAGGTTCGTGGCATTCCACATTATGTAATGATTTCACCAGAGGGTAAGGTGATAGATATCTGGAGAGGATATGGTGAAGGTTCGCTGAAAAAAAAGATGAATGAATTGATTAAATAACCCCGAATCACCTTGAATCAGTAGAAACACGATGAAAAAGTTTTTATTTGGAGGCCTAGTTGGATGCCTGTTGATGGGCTGTTTGGCTGGTTGTACGCCTACCGAGAAAAAGGAAATCATACGAATAAGCGATGTACCTTATACTGTATTATCGGATAGTCTTGGCAGCGAGCATCCTGTCACGCTGTTAGCATACGATGGAAAGGTTTATTGGTCAGGATTAATTGGTAACCGCGTACATGCCATTGACGTAAAGGCTAAGAAGGAAGTGTGTACTTTCGGAAGAGAAACAACAAGCCCGGATGGAGAAAATCACTCATTAAACGTCTTTCTATCTACTGACGGACAGGTGTTTCTTGCTGATGCAATAAAAGGATGGTTATTCAAATATACCTTGGATTCGGAGAACACTGTAAAGGAGGAAATGGTGACATGTGCTAGAGATAGAGGAGCTACGAGGATGACTCATTTAGGCAAGAACCATTTAGTCAGACTGCGTCCTGAAGGGAAAAAACTATTTACCATTACGGTGGATAAGCAACAGTGTCAGTTTGGTACATTCCCAACTGGGAAGAAGTATAAGAACGCGCTCAATTTATATCAGGGTTCTATTGCTTTTAATCCGGTTAATCACCTGTTGGTATATAGCTGTTTTTTTCTTCCCTATATGGCAACGTATTCTTGGGATGGCTCGAAGTTGGTCTTAGAGCATGAGGTGAAAAAAGATTTCAAGCATAGGGTAGTTGATGGTGAGTTCAAAGCAGGCAAAGATGTTGGTTGGGGTGGAATAGAACTTGGATTAACCCGAAGTCATGTAGCTACAATTTATAGAGACCGAGAGGTGGAAGGTATGCCATCTACAAAAAACATTTCATATTTACTTACTGCTGGTTCTAAATCACTATTTGTTTTTGATTATGAATTGAATCTATCTTATATTCTCAATCTTCCTTTCCCAATTATGCGCGTAACGGGCGATGTAAAGTCGGAGAAGATATATGTTATCACTGAATTTGAGAATTATACCCTGCTGGAAATCGACTTGGACGATTTGAAGGGTTTGCTGAAAACGAATAAAGAAATAAAAAGAAACTAATATATGAAAACAAGGAATTTATTGATAGCCTTCCTTATGGGATGCTTGGCATTAACGAGTTGCAGTACCCGTACTGACAAAGAATATTTGTCTGATGTATTACAGAATATGAAAAAGGTAGAATCTGTAAGCTATAAGGCTATTCTTCAAGCTTGGGTACCAGGTGAGAAAGATCCTGTTTACAAGACACCCTTTGATGTATATGAACACATAAACCCTCAGGATACAGCTATAGGCTCATCATACGTAGAGCTTCAGAATCATGTTCTTTATAGTGTATATGATGGAAACGTTCGTTCGGTGGTTCATGATAAAGATGGTGAGATAATTATTCAGGAAGATGATTTTACCACGAAAGGTCCTCTCCCTTATCGTCTTGTCGTGCCTCAATTTTTCTATTATACCCAATCAATTATTAATTATGCGATTACTACAAAAGATTCTATAGACCTTTCCTTGCAGGATTTGGGAGATGACTATTTGATGGAACTGATTATTCACATGCCTACACAAGTGGAATTTTTTGGAAAGGTACGTTATATGCCTCACTCTCCATATTGCTTTGATCCAACTTCAAAATATAAAATCTGGATTTCGAAAGCGAATGATATGCCTTATCGCTATCGTAGAGAAATGGACACAAACATGAATGAAACCTCTTGTTCCGATTTTGTTTATAATCCTTCCGATAAAGGGCGTATCGTGGCGACTGATTATTATCCAAAAGGTTATGAGGTTATCAGAAAAGGTCAGCACTCTTCCAAACCGACTGTGGATATGGCGGGAAAGAAAGCACCCGATTGGACACTAATGGATATGAAGGATCAACCGGTTTCCTTGAAGCAGATTAAGTCGAAAGTTGTATTGCTGCAACTTACAGGTATTGGTTGCGGTCCGTGTGGAGTCTCTACGAAATTCCTGCATCAGTTAAGAGAAAAATACAGTTCGGATGATTTGGCCATCGTATCCGTGGAGACTTGGGGCAGAAGAAAATCTGCTCGTGAAACTTACATAAAGCAGCATAATATCAATTATGAGTTCTTAAGTGGAGAGAGAAAGGTTATTGACCAGCTGCTTAACGATTATCAGGCTGGCAGCAGTGTCCCACAGTTCTATGTCATAGGTAAGGACCGCACCATTCTGAAATGCTTCAAGGGTTACGCATTGGAGACATCGGATAAGATGATTGAGGAAGAAATCAAAGAGGGATTAAAGAAATAAAAGCTAATATATGAAAACAAAAAAACCATTAATGGCCTTCCTAATAGGAGGCTTGACATTAGTTAGTTGTAATGTAGCAACCTTGTCTGCACAAGGCACAGTGGATTACCCCTCATATCGTAATCATGCGAATTATATTGAGGTCTACCACATAGAAGCTCATCCAGAATATACCTTATTCGAGACAACTGTCTACAACAAACCAGGGTATTGGATCCAAATGAATACCACAGACCAGTTAGTGGGTTGTCAGACTGGCAAACACTACCGGTTCCTTCGTACTGAGGGTTTCGAGATGGACAAACAAGTCTCTATGCCCGAATCAGGACATCGGAGTTTCAAAATCTATTTTGAGCCATTGGATGCTCAGGACAAAGCCATACATTGGATAGAAAACGGAAAGGACACTGTATTTTCCACCCTCAATGTACGTCCCGTTACACGTCCAGAAAGTATGTATTCTTGCAGAATCAAGGGTGAAGTAACAGGGGATAAGCCGTGTGTCAGACTGTTGTTAGCAGATCCATTCGAGGATATGAGAATCATTTCTCCATTATCCATTCCTGTTAAGGATAATAAATTCGACTACACTTACTATACCAACCAGCCGGAAGTGAAACATTTGATACAATGGGAACAATATAGCAATGGCCGTTGGTATGATCACCCTGTCTTTATAGAGGCTGGAGAAAATGAAGTGATAATTGAAGAAAATTCACGCTTCCTGAAAATAAAACAAGGTACTCCTGCTAATGTGGACTGGGTCGAACTACAAAACAAGAGGCAACAGGAAAGAGAAGCTGCTGGCATCAATCAGTTAAGGAAAGAGATGGCTTCAATTTCAGAATCCGACCTGTTTACGCCAGAAGGAAGAAAATTATTTGAACGGGTAAAGGAACTTAGTAAAAATAAAGAATTCACTGACGAAATAGCTGCTGAACAGAAAGCTCTTTTTAAAAGGATCAATATGCTTGAAAAGAGTAAATCTCTATATTCTAAGAAATATTATGATTTTATGGATGAAATAAACAGTAGAGGAAAGATTGTCAATCAACGTATCATCCAAGATTTAGCCCAGCAGCCTTCATTAGCCAATTTATATGAATTGTGCGAATCTATCCAGAGGAATCTTCACGATAATTCGGATGAATATCTGAAGGGATATGAGATTTACCGCAAGAATTTCGCGAAAAAGTGGGGAAAGTATTCCATTGGTCAACATTTGGAAAGCATGGTACAGGCACAATTACAAATGAAGGTAGGTCAGCCATACAAAAACTATTATGCGGAAGACTTTACTGGTAAACCTGTATCAATAAGTGAACAGATTAAGGGCAAATGGGCCTTGATAGACCTTTGGGCATCATGGTGTGGTCCTTGCCGTGCCAAAGGTAGACAAATGATTCCCGTTTATGAGCAATACAAAGATTTGGGATTTACTATCGTAGGAATCGCACGCGAGAAGAAACTCAGCGATGTACAACAAGCTCTAAAAAAAGAAAAATATCCGTGGATGCAGTTGGTGGAAATCAATGATAAGAATAAAATCTGGCTGAAGCATGGTATTGAATACTCAGGGGGAGCTACTTTTTTGATTAACGATAAAGGAATCATCGTGGCCATAAATCCCAAGGTCGATGAAGTTCAGAAGATTCTTGAAAAGCAACTTCTATCATGTTGTTCGTCTACCCAACAACCTAATAAAGAATGGAATAGAATCGATAATCAACTCTATTCCATAAATTTCCCATCTTCTTGGGTTGCAAGACACCAAACTGAAGATGGAGGCGGTTTGATAGAACGAGATATAAAGTCTCTTGGTTACCATTATTATTGTTTGATGTGGGGCACTCCTCATGGCACCCGAGAGGATATCGATAAACGCATGTATTGTGTAATTCAAAGCTATGAAAAACTGAATCCCGATTCTGCTATCACCTTACAGGAAATAGAAGAGTTGCAAATGAGTCAGTTTTACGACCTCAACAAGCTTCGTAGTAAGAGAATAATACAGTCCTCTAAAAATCAAAAGAAATTCGTTATTGTGAGAGAAAGTCAGAATTTGGATAAAACAACTGATATACTTCGCGAATATTTTTTGTTGCAACAGAAGGGGAAGATAGTACATTGCTTATGTGTCACTCTACCAGAAAATTATGCCCAAAAGCATCCCGAAAAGATAAGTGAAATAGAAAAAATAATCGATTCCTTT
>SAMEA104404106__coassemble_845_pt1 | contig 27446 bp, 23 predicted proteins | sample SAMEA104404106__metabat2_low_PE_044 | metagenome-assembled genome bin SAMEA104404106 (sample SAMEA104404106) | Balaenoptera acutorostrata
TTAGATAACGTATAATACAATAATTATTTAGAGAAATGACTAAAGCAGATATTGTCAACGAAATTGCAAACAACACCGGTATTGAAAGACAAACGGTTTTAACCACTCTTGAAGCCTTCATGGAATCAGTTAAAGGATCTTTAGCTAATGAAGAAAATGTATACCTAAGAGGATTTGGCAGTTTCATCGTTAAAAAAAGAGCTCAGAAAACAGCTAGAAACATCTCGCAGAATACAACTATAATTATTCCGGAACACAACATTCCGGCATTTAAGCCTGCAAAGACATTTACACTTTCAGTAAAGAAATAATTAACATTTAGTATTAACCCTATAAAATTTTGAAGCTATGCCAAGCGGAAAGAAAAGAAAAAGACATAAAATGTCTACTCACAAACGTAAAAAAAGACTAAGAAAGAACAGACATAAAAGCAAATAAAAATTGCTAGTCTGTCCTGACTTCAATAAAGAACAAACTTGCAAAGCTAATCAAAAAGACTTTCAGGTTTGTTCTTTGTGTAAATGAGAGAATGTAATTTTCTCCTAATTAAACTAAAGTCATAATTAAAACTAAGTAAAGGTGACAAGCGAACTAGTAGTAGATGTACAGCCCAAAGAGATTTCTATCGCTCTTCTTGAAGATAAGAACTTGGTAGAATTCCAACGCGAAGAAAGAGAACAGTCTTTCGGCGTAGGCAATATGTACCTCGGAAAAGTCAAAAAGCTGATGCCGGGACTCAATGCGTGTTTCGTGGACGTCGGCTATGAGAAAGACGCTTTTCTTCATTACTTGGATTTAGGACCACAGTTTCACTCTTATCAGAAGTATCTTAAACAGGTACTCAGCAACCGAAAGAAATTATACCCTATCTCTAAGGCATCTGTCCAACCTGATATTGAAAAAGATGGTACAATTAATACTGTACTGCAGCAAGGACAGGAAGTCATCGTTCAGATTGTAAAGGAACCTATCTCTACAAAAGGTCCGCGACTGACATGCGAACTTTCTTTTGCCGGACGTTATCTGGTATTAATACCTTTCAATGACAAAGTATCAGTATCACAGAAAATCAAGTCGAGCGAAGAGCGTGCACGACTCAAACAACTGCTTCAGAGCATTAAGCCAAAAAACTTCGGCGTCATTGTACGTACAGTGGCTGAAGGAAAAAGAGTGGCTGAACTTGACTCGGAACTTAAGGTGTTACTGAAACACTGGGAAGAGACCATTACAAAGGTGCAGAAGGCCACAAAACTGCCTTCATTAGTTTATGAAGAGACTAGCCGTACAGTAGCTATGCTACGCGACTTGTTCAATCCTTCTTATGAAAATATTTATGTAAACGATGAAACCGTTTACAATGAGGTTAAAGACTATGTTTCACTTATAGCCCCTGAAAAGGCAAACATCGTCAAACTTTATAAGGGTCAACTTCCTATCTTCGACAATTTTGCCATCACCAAGCAAATGAAGTCTTCGTTCGGCAAGACCGTTTCATACAAGAGCGGGGCTTACCTGATTATCGAACATACAGAAGCACTGCACGTAGTCGACGTAAACAGTGGTAATCGATCTAAATCAGGCAACGGACAAGAAGCAAATGCACTCGACGTCAACTTAGGTGCTGCCGATGAACTGGCACGCCAGTTGCGCCTCAGAGACATGGGTGGTATTATTGTAGTGGATTTCATTGACATGAATCTTGCTGAGAATCGCCAGAAACTATACGAACGTATGTGTCAGAACATGCAGAAAGACCGTGCTAAGCACAACATTCTGCCACTAAGCAAATTTGGTCTGATGCAGATTACCCGCCAGCGAGTTCGTCCAGCCATGGACGTATCGACCGATGAGGACTGCCCCGTATGTTATGGCAAGGGAAAGATTAAACCATCTATCCTATTTACAGATACACTGGAGAGTAAGATAGACTATCTGGTCAACAAACTCAAGGTGAAGAAATTTACGTTGCACATCCATCCGTACATTTCAGCTTACGTTAATCAGGGAATCGTTTCCTTGAAGCGCAAATGGCAGATGAAATACGGATTTGGTGTTAAAATTATTCCAGATCAGAGTCTTGCCTTCTTACAGTATAAGTTCTTTGACGAACACAGAGAAGAAATAGACATGAAAGAAGAATTCGAAATCAAATAACGAGTTCTTTATTATACAAGACTAACTCTGACAATCTTCTTCAGATTATCGTGAATAACGATATCTCAACGAATTTATTATCGGCTTTATTAGCTGGCGAGGATGTTCGCTATGCTGATAAAGCCGATTTTTTGTGACTCGATGTGGAGTTTTGATGCTTTTCTATCGCCCGTATCAATAACTAAGCACTCATCTTGTTTTCTACGACTGCAACTGACTGCCCCGCTTATAGATGATAGCGAACATCAAAACGGTCAACTAAACCCTTTAGTTGCACGTAGAACACTAATAGTAAAGACATTGAAAAAACCGTGCAGGAATACAATAGCATCTAGAAGAACGATAACCACGTCGTCAGACACATTAATACCACCGATAACACTTATAGAAAAATCCAACATCCAATGCTTTCAAAATGCATACAGACCAGCTACTTTTGCATCGTAATAAAAAAATAACAATACATTATGGTAAATCAAGAAGCAATTATTTGGACAGCCATCGTATTAGTCTTGGCATTCGCGTTAATCATCAAAACAATCTCAGAACTTCGCAAAGACAGAAAATCGCATATCATCGAATTCGGTCCTGAAGAAGACATCTTTTATTGTCCAGGCGACGTGAAGTATAACGCAGACAAGAATTAATGGCTATGACTATAACTCCATATCAGCCCTCAGTAAAAGAGATTTGTATGTTGCTATCCGATTACGCATCGTGGTTATTGGGATGCGGAGCAACGTGTATCCGCATAGAGAAAAACATAGAACGTATATCGGAAGCTTTTGATGTAGAATGTGACATGACCATCATGCCATCAAACATCCACCTGTCTGTGTGGGACAAGAACCATGATCATTCATACAGCATCGTGAAGAAAATCCATAAGACAGGTATCAGCTTCAATATCAATACCCAGTTAAGCAAACTGAGCTGGGACATAGCCGACAAGAAACTCGATTATAAAGGCGCTCTAGAAACATTTGAAGTTATAACAAAAACTAAACCAACTAATAAATGGGTAGTGTTAATCTTAGCATCGCTAGCCAACTTATCTTTCTGCAAACTGTTTAACGGCGATTTTACCTCCATGGTGATAGTCTTCGTTGCTACCCTGGCGGGATATCGCCTTAAACAAGTGCTGCTAGAATCGAAAGTGGACGTACGTGTAGTTTTCTTTTGCTCTGCATTCGCCTCATCGGTAATTGCTGCAGGAGGGCATTTGTTCAATTGGGGTAGTACACCTGAAATAGCTATCGGAACTAGTGTTCTATACCTTATACCGGGAATTCCTTACATCAATTCAGTAAGCGATATGCTTGACGGTCATCACGTATGTGCTTTTAGCCGTTTCATGGATGCTGTTATTCTGACGGTGTGTTTATCTGTCGGACTATGCGGAGGAATGCTGCTTATGGGACTAAAATGGCTATAAGAAGTTAAGAGCCGACCGAGTAAAACGATTAAAGAAAGAAACAAACTATCAAACACTAAAAAGAAACAATGATTTTCAACATCTTACAAGATGGATTCTATGCCGCAATAGCCGCTATCGGATTTGCCAGCATCAGCAATCCGCCACGTAGAGCTTACCTCTATTGCGCACTCATAGCAGCCATCGGACATTCCATCCGATTCATTCTGACAAACAACGCATTATACCACGTACACATCATAGTAGCAAGTACCATTGCCGCCTTTTTCATAGGTTTATCAGCTGTGTATATGGCACCAAAGGCAAAATGTCCGGCAGAAACTTGTTTCTTCCCTGCCCTACTTCCTATGATTCCGGGTATGTATGCATACCGAACCATCGGAGCTTTGTTATTATGCCTCTATCACAAAGAAGAAGACATATTCTCACACTACTTCTATCTGTTAGCTTACAACGGATTTACGTGTGTTTTCATCATTTTAGGTATGGTTATAGGAGCTACCATTCCAATTTTTATATTCAAGAAGATTTCTTTTCAAGCAACAAGATAACGAGATAAATGGTAAGTCAGCATATTAGGCTAAGCATTTTTTTGTATCTTTGCTAAGGCTAGCTAACATACTTACTAATAATCAGATATGGAACTTAGACAACTAAAATATTTTGTAAAAATCGCAGAGACATTGAGCTTCTCGAAGGCCTCAAAACAATTATTCATCACTCAAAGTACACTATCACAACAAATTCACCAGTTGGAGCAGGAACTGAACACACCACTGTTTCAACGAAATACGCATGGGGTAAAAATGACTGAAGCGGGTAATGAGCTGCTTCCTTATGCCATCCGCACTCTTCATGCTGCAGAGACATGCATTGACAGAATGCAAGACTTGCAACAGTTGTTAACGGGTACGTTGAATATCGGTGTTACGTATTCGTTCAGCCCAATTCTTACGGAAACGCTGCTGACATTCATGAACAGATACCCGAAGGTAAAGTTGAATATTTTCTATAAACCGATGACGGACTTGATGGACATGTTGCGTGAAAGCGATTTGGACTGTGTACTGGCTTTCAAGCCGTCTATACGTTACGAGGGGATTGAATCGCATATTCTGTTTGACAATCATTTAGCTGCCATTGTAAACAAGGAGCATACGCTTGCTAAGAGAAAATCGGTCACGCTGGCTGATCTGGAACATTTTGACATCGCCCTACCTGCAACAGGATTACAGGCGCGAAGTGCTTTCGATAAGTTGCAGTCGCGATATTTCAATCATTTGAAGATACGTATCGAATTGAACGAGGTCAATATTCTGCTCAAACTTATCAAGCAGAGTCAGTTGGTTACTATTCTGTCGGAGGCTACCATTCACAACGAACAAGGTGTGGTGGCGATTCCTATAAACCAAGAAGGCAACGAGATGGAGGGATGTGTACACATGCTCTCTAATGCATACCGCAAACATTCGATGCAGGAGTTTATCCGTATGCTAGGCGAATCAAACGCTGTAAGGGAAAGAAGGCATAATTGGTTGGACATATAAGTCTCGGTCAGTAGAAAAACAGTTGAAAGAAAACAGAAAAGAAAACAGAAAAGAAAACAGGAAAGAAAAATTTAAAACCAGTACATTCATTTAATAGACAAGCCTCATTAGCGATGATAAAACGATTCGCTCTTGAGGCTTTCACTTTTATACGGAGTCCCAATAAGGACAAAAAAAAAGATACCCCTAAGGATATCTAACTATTAACTATAATCTTAAAAAGGCACTATAGCAATTACATGAATTCTAGTGCATTGATTTCCAACAACCAATCTGGAGCCGAAAGCGGGACTCGAACCCGCGACTTACTCATTACGAATGAGTTACTCTACCAACTGAGTTATTTCGGCCTAAACGCCAATCTGCCACATTGAAGCAACCGTTAAAAAACAGTGCTTTTCTTAAAAAGCAATGCAAAGTTACCCATTTATACGTATAAACAAAACAAAAATCCTTTTTTTTTCAATAAAATAGTTTTTTAGCTATATTCTAGCTAACTTTGTTTTATTAAAACTAAATTATTTAATGCCATGAAATACCCTATATTATCGGCTGAAGAAGCAGCCACTTTAATCAAAGACGGTGACACTATCGGAATTGGCGGATTCTCCAGTGTAGGTACTCCGAAAGCTGTTCCTGCTGCACTGGCTAAACGAGCAAAAGAATTACACGAAACTGGACAACCCTTCCAAATTGGCTTAATTACAGGCGGAGCATCAGGAAATCCTGTGGATAATGAACTGAGCCTGGCTAAAGCCGTCAAATTCCGTACACCATTCCAGTCGAACAAGGGAATGAGGGATGCTATTAATTCACATGAAACTCAATATTTCGACCTGCACTTGTCGCAAATAGGTCAGGATGTCCGCTATGGATTCCTAGGTAAAATTAATGTTGCTATCATTGAAGCGTCTGAGGTTACTGAAGAAGGTGATTTTATCTTGTCTACTTCTGTGGGTATCACACCTACATTAGCTCTAAAAGCCGAAAAGATAATTATCGAACTCAATGCGAAACACAGTGGCAAGTTAAGAGGCATGCATGACGTCTTCGTGCTGGAAACTCCGCCGTATCGTCAGGCTATTCCTGTCTTCAAACCAAGCCAACGTGCAGGAAACATTGCGTTGAAGGTAGATCCTCAGAAAGTGCTAGGAGTAGTCATGACCGACTCTTATGACCACTTAAGTCCGTTTAAACCGCTTAATGAGACAACACAACAAATAGGCTTGAACGTAGCTGAGTTCTTAGTGCACGAGTGGAAGAAAGGTGGAATACCTAGAGAATTCTTACCTCTACAGTCGGGAGTTGGCAACATCGCAAATGCTGTCCTTGGTGCATTAGGAGAAGATGTACAGTTGCCTAAACTTACTATGTATACTGAAGTTATCCAGAATTCTGTAATCGATTTGATGCTTAAGGAACGTGTCAAATTTGCAACCGGTAGTTCGCTGACATTGTCAGAAGACCAGTTGTGCAAGATGTACGATAATCTCGATTTCTTCAGAGAACGCATTCTGCTTCGTCCGCAGGAAATTACTAACCACCCTGAGACGATTCGCCGATTAGGTATCATCGCCATCAATACAGCATTAGAGGCTGATATCTTCGGAAATGTAAACAGTACGCATGTTCTAGGAACGAAGATTATGAATGGTATTGGCGGATCGGCCGATTTCTCTAGAAATTCATACTTGTCAATCTTCACGTGTCCGTCGACTGCTAAAGGTGGACTGATTTCGTCTATCGTGCCTCAGGTATCGCACGTTGACAGCACAGAACACGACGTACGCATACTGGCAACAGAATACGGTGTGGCCGACCTGCGAGGCAAATCGCCATCACAACGTGCCCGACTCATCATTGAGAAATGTGCACATCCAGATTACCGTCAACTACTTTGGGACTATCTGAAGCTATCTGAAGGAAAGAGCTGCCATACACCGATGTCTCTAGCCAACGCCTACAAGATGCATCTCGCCTATGAACAAACAGGAGACATGCACAACACAGTTTTCGAATAATCTTTTTAGTTGACTTACATAAAAAAAGACAATTTTTATGTAAGTTTGCAACTATGGAAAAATTTGAAGTAAATATATTAGGATGCGGGTCGGCACTACCAACGACCCGCCATCTTGCTACCTCACAAGTAATCAATATTCGTGAAAAACTGTTCATGATAGACTGCGGAGAAGGCACCCAGGTACAACTACGCAGATCCAGACTAAAGTTTTCACGCTTAAATCATATCTTTATCTCACACCTGCACGGCGACCACTGCTTCGGTCTCATGGGACTAATTTCAACATTTGGAATGTTGGAACGCACGGCCGACCTTCACATATACGGCCATAGCGAACTACAACGCCTCATGGAACCACAGCTAGAGTTTTTCTGCAAAGGAATGCCCTACGACGTAATTTTCCATCCCATCAACCCGGGAGAGCGACAAATTATATACGACGACCGCTCCGTTAGCATTGAGACCATCCCCCTACGCCATCGCCTCCCCACCTGCGGCTTCCTATTTAGAGAAAAGCCCACCCCAAACCACATACGCAGAGAAATGATTGACTTTCATCAGATACCCCTCTGGATGATAAATCGCATAAAAAACGGCGAAGATTATATAAGAGAAGATGGTACCGTTATTCCAAACAACGTACTTACCTTCCCTTCAGACCCTCCCCGCACCTATGCATATTGTTCAGATACAGTCTATCTGCCACGCATCACCGAACAAATACAAGGTACCAATTTGCTATTTCATGAAAGTACATTCATAGAAGCCGATAAAGTCAGAGCCAAACAAACGCTCCACTCCACAGCCGCACAAGCAGCACAGATTGCTAAATCGGCCAACGTAAAACGACTATTGATAGGTCATTTCTCAGCTCGGTATGAAACGGAAGATACACTCCTCAAAGAAGCAAAAGAAATCTTTCCAGACACAATCTTAGCAAATGAAAACCTCCGCATAGAAGTAGTCTAAGACAAAGAAGTACAACGAAAAACAATATTTCATGTTAAAGATTACGTATAACTTTAAACCTTCTATGCCGATACCTGTCTAAAGACTGATACCTAACACCAACATCGCACAAATAAAACAACAGATTAACAAAGGTATCAACATGAACGATGTATCATAAACAAGATGAATTATATAAACGAAAAAGAATTAATATCCGGGTTACAAGATCCAGCTACAAGAAGAAGGACATTCGAAGAAGTTGTTAAAACCTTCGGAGAACCACTATATTGGCAAATCCGCAGGATGGTTCTAGACCACGATGATGCAAATGATCTACTGCAAAATACATTCATCAAAGCATGGACCAACCTCGACTTATTCAGAGGTGAAGCAAAATTATCTACATGGCTGCACAGAATAGCCCTGAATGAATGCTTGAATTTCTTGAACAAACAAAAAACACAACAATGTTTGTCCATTGACACCGAAGATGCATCCATTGCCAACCAACTAGAAAGCGATCCTTATTTCGACGGAGACGAAACCCAACGACTATTTCAGGAAGCGATACATACACTACCTGAAAAACAACGCATGGTATTCCAACTAAAATACTTCCAGGAAATGAGATATGAAGACATTTCAGATGTCATGGGTACCACCGTGGGAGCACTAAAAGCCTCATACCACCACGCAGTCAAAAAAATAGAGGATTTTTTCAATAAAAAAGATTAAACCATTTATAAATAGAACCATCTAATTATAAAACAAGTAACTAGTAATCAGTCTACCTAAAAGAGCATTGACCTTAACCACAAAAAGATAAGAAGGAGTAATAAACATGAAGGAAGATACTAATCTTAAACATAAATTTGGAACGGAAAACCATTTTACAGTTCCAGAAGGCTACTTCACAAACCTGGTCCCAAATATCATGGAACAACTGCCAGAAGTGGAGCGAAAAGAAACACCACCCATCAGACTATGGGACCAAGTTAAACCTTGGGTATATATGGCAGCCATGTTCTGCGGACTCATCTTTACAATAAAAGCCGTAATAGGAAATCCAAACTCAATAAGTGGAGAAGAAACATTTGGCGATGAACAATTCTCTGAATTACCAGATGAATACATAGACCCGGTCATAAACCAGATGATGATAGACGACTATACGTTGTACGTTTATCTGACCGATACAGACGCTGGTATTTATTAAGACAGAACAAAATTTTAACCACATAAGAAAATGAAGAAAGTACTACAACTACTCATATTGCTCATACTAGGCAGTCTCACGACAGTAAATGCCCAACAGCGGCCCATGAACAAACAGCAATTTAGAGAAAGACAGAAAAATTACCTGACAGAGAAAGCCGCATTGACACCGAAAGAGGCTGCAGCTTTTTTCCCACTATACTTCGAACTACAAGACAAGAAGCACAATCTGAATAAAGAAGCATGGGGAAAATTACGTAGGGAACAAAAAGAAAAGCTTACCGACTCGGAATACGGAATGATTATCGACGATGTAGCAAAGGCACGAATAGCTGCCGACCAACTAGAATATGAGTACATTCAAGCATATAAAAAGATACTAAGTGCTAAAAAAATATACCGTATCCAACGTGCAGAGATGCATTTCCACCGCGACTTACTTAAATGTGCAAAACACGGAAATAAATGCAGAACTCCTCATGGAAGATAAGTGAAATACAAGAAATGCACTGATAATATCTTTTTTTTCAACTAATCATAGGAAAGGTTATGTATTTTTTGGTTAACTTTATGCCAAATTACACATAACCTTTAATGCTTTATGCAAAAAAATCATTTTACAGCTTTATGCGCAAGCGCATCGCTAGCCTTTTTAATGGCTTGTAGTGGTCAAGTGGGTGAAACAAAATCCTACAATCAGGGCATCAACATTATCCCTATGCCACAAACACTCGTTCAGCAGCAGGGCTCATTCAAATTGAGCAGCAGTACAAAAATTGCAGCAACCTCCCCTGAAGCTAAAACTGTAGCAGAATATTTCGTTTCTAAAATGAACCGAGCTACAGGTTTCAACATTAGCGTTGCTGAATCTGGAGAGATTCAATTGAACCTTGACCCAGCTCTCGAAATGGGCAACGAAGCTTACAAACTAGACGTTACTGCTTCTGGTGTTCAGGTTTCAGCAAAAACACCTCATGGTTTGTTCTATGGTCTGCAGTCGTTCATGCAGTTGCTCCCTGCTGAGATAGAAAGTCCAACAGAAGTTAAAGGCATTGCGTGGACTGCACCAGCCGTTAATATCACTGACGAACCTCGTTTCGGCTATCGTGGTTTGATGATTGATGCTTGCCGTCACTTCATGACTGTAGACGAAGTAAAGAAACAGCTCGACGTAATGGCTTTGTTCAAAATGAACCGCATGCACTGGCACTTGACTGAAGACCAGGGATGGCGTATCGAAATCAAGAAGTATCCTAAACTTACTGAAATCGGTTCAAAACGTATTGATGGCGAAGGTACTGAATATGGTGGTTACTATACCGTAGAAGATATCAAAGAAGTGGTAAAATATGCTGCAGAACGCTTCATTACTGTAATACCTGAAATCGAACTTCCTGGTCATGAATTGGCTGCTATCGCTGCTTACCCTGAACTTTCTTGCAAGGGTCAGGAAATATCTCCTCGTGTTATCTGGGGTGTTGAAGATGTTGTAATGTGTGCAGGTAGCGAAAAGCCTTTTGAATTCTTAGAAGACATTTTCAAGGAAATTGCTCCGTTGTTCCCTGGTGAATATATTCATATCGGTGGCGACGAATGTCCTAAGAAGAGTTGGAAGACTTGTCCGTTGTGCCAAAAGCGTATCCGTCAGGAAGGTTTGAAGGCTGATAAGCATCATACTGCTGAAGAAAGACTGCAGAGCTACTTCGTACAGCGTATGGAAAAAGTGGCTGCTAAATATGGTAAGAAGATCATAGGTTGGGACGAAATTCTGGAAGGTGGTTTGTCTGAAACTGCTACTGTGATGTCATGGCGTGGCGAACAGGGTGGTATCGCTGCTGCTCAGACTGATCATGATGTTATTATGACTCCTGGCGGTAATGGTATGTATCTCGACCATCATCAGGGCGACAGCAAGATTGAACCTGTTGCTATTGGTGGTTACACTATTTTGGCTAAGACTTATAGCTATGACCCTACTCCAGACACTTTGGTGGCTATGAAGAAAGATCATTTCATCAAGGGTGTACAGGGTAATGTATGGAGCGAATACCTTTATACTAATGATATCCGTGAATACATGACATTCCCTCGTGCTATCGCTATTGCTGAAATTGGTTGGACTAACAATGATCGTAAGAATTTTGATGATTTCGCTCGCCGTATCAATAATGCGTATGTTCGTTTGGATGGTCATAATGTAAATTACCATATTCCACTTCCTGAACAGCCCAATGGTTCTTGCAATTTTGTTGCTTTCACTGATACTGTATCGTTGACTTTCAAGACTACTCGTCCTGAAAGAATGGTTTATACGCTTGATGGTTCTGAACCTACTGCACAGTCAACAACATATGCGGGTCCTATCGCTTTCAATGCTTCTACTACATTGAAAATTGCTACTGCTCTGCCTTCTGGCAAATTGAGTAAGGTACGTACTATTCAGGTAGAAAAGCAGGAATTGACTCCAGCTAAGGAGGTTGCTAAGACTACTCCGGGCTTGAAGATGCAGGTATTTGACGGCATGTTCTTGAACGTAGACGAATTGGCTAAGGCTAAACCGGCTGTTAAAGAAACTAAGACTATTAAGAAGACTCGTGAGCTGACTGCTTATGTTAAGACTGATGAGTCTATGCGTGGTGTTAAACAGTATGCTGCTATTGGTACTGGTTATGTAAATATCCCTGAAGATGGCGTATATTATATTTCTTCTGATTTAGAAGAAGTTTGGATTGATGGCAAATTGTTAGTAAACAACAAGAATGAAGTTAAACGTTTTTCACGTTCAGACAATTCTATAGCACTTGCTAAAGGTTTGCATGAAATCAAGGCTGTGTTCTTGGGTCATATTGTGGGCGGTTGGCCTTCAAACTGGAACGATGGTAGCATTAAATATCGTAAAGCTGCTGATAAGAAGTTCAAGACAATTGATGAAGATATGTTGGTTCACTAAGCTGATAAACGCAATCAAGAATTAAGATCTAGATAAGGGGCTTCGAAGAGTAAGAATTTATATTCTGGTTCTTCGAAGCCTTTTTTATTGATGGACTGGAATGATTATATAAGGCTGAGGAACTGCATTAAATCAGATAAACAAGCTCCCTTTTTGACTAGTTCAAGCAAAAAAATCACCATTTTCGATAAAAAAACGTTGAAAAATTTGCAAGTTCAAAAATAATGCGTACCTTTGCATCGCTTTAGAAAAATAAAGCACTTCTCAAAAAGGAGTTTTGGAGAGGTGGCAGAGTGGTCGATTGCGGCGGTCTTGAAAACCGTTGTACTGCGAGGTACCGGGGGTTCGAATCCCTCCCTCTCCGCTTAGAAAGAGCTTACTGATTTTTTCAGTAGGCTCTTTTTTATTGACCAATTTTTATATCTATTATACAAATTTTATATCTTTGGGCTCAGAAGAAATTTGTTCAACAAGGCTTTAACATCTAGTCTACAAGATTTATATATCAAAACTTCATTAATATTAAATTTATTCACATGAAAAAAGGATTAACTTATACGAGTAAGGAGACCGTTCGTATTGAAAACATCGCTAAGACGGTTGGCTCTGGCGACTTAGAGGTATTTGCCACACCAGCTATGGCGGCTCTGATGGAGAATGCTGCTATGAATGCTGTAGCATCTGAACTCCCAGAAGGATCTACTACTGTCGGTTCGCTCATTAGTACTACACACAACCGTCCTTCTGGTCTTGGAGAAGAAATTTCGGCAACTGCTACCCTTGAAGAAGTCGAAGGAAGAAAACTGACATTCTCAATTGTTGCTTCCGACTCTAAAGGTATCATAGGTGAAGCAAAACACATACGCTACATTGTGGACAGAGAAAAGTTCATGAGTAAAGTGAAAAACTCATAATCAAGCAACACAAAGAAATTGTTGATCTTCGTATGAATAACAACATAAAAGCCTCTCTTTAAAGCAGCATTCAGAACAATGTTTATCTCTGAAAGCATCTTTAAAGAGAGGCTTATTTTTAAGAAGACTCTTTATCAGATAACCCCGTAATGCTTTAACGCATTAGCGATACCATCTTCGTCAACAGAAGTTGTGACATAATCAGCTTCTTTCTTTACTTCTTCGTTTGCATTGCCCATCGCAACGCCCACACCAGCAAAACGAATCATCGGGATATCGTTACCACCATCACCAAACGACATGGTCTCACTTACATCCAGGTTGAAGTGTTCCAAAATGTGCTCCATACCCTTTTGTTTGGTATTGCCCTTAGCTGTAATATCCACAAAAGCCGGATGCCAGCGACCGAATTCACTATCGCGCATCGTCTTCTTCAATTCATTCTCCACCTCGATAGAAAAGAAAGGAGTCAGCTGATACGAATCATAAGAAGTACCTTGCTCGAAGGATACAACCTCAAACTCGTCGACACGTAGAAAATCATAAAAGATTTTACGGAGCATGTCATTAGGCTGGCATACACTGATTTCTTTTTCACCTACGAAGATGCAAGGATAATCATTCTCCTTACAAGCCGTCACCAGGGTCTGTACGTTGTCCTTAGCAATAGGATGTTTGTAGATAATCTCATCACCTACATAACAATAAGAACCATTCATTGTAATATAACCATCTATTAAGCCTCTTTCCTGCAGAGCGCCGATATTGTTCATTATCTGAGGTGGACGACCAGTGGAAATAAAAATCTTAACTCCATTCTTTCGAGCTTGTTCTATGGCTTCAATAGTGGATTGCGGAATTTGCAGTTTTGAAAAACTGACTAGTGTTCCGTCGATGTCAAAAAATAAAGCTTTTATCATAAGGATGCAAAGATACATTTTTTTGTATTCTTAATAAAATATTTATTAACTTTGCGCCCGTTAAGGTCCACCTTTTTAAAGACCTGCCTTTACTGTATTGACAACCTGCAGGGAAACGGGATGGGATTGATTACACACCATTTATTTTGATATCTGAGCCGTATCCTTGAATCAAGATGCGGTTTTTTTATTTTTAAAAGAGAGTATGGCTATAAAATCAGACATAAAGTTCATATTATTGGGTCTCTGTTTGCTACTTAGCATTTTGTCGGCTTGTAGAAAGGAAGAAGGTGTTTTATCTTCTAATGTAACTGTTATAGGCGGTTATAAGAAAGGTGATATCAAGGGCTTCTTTTTGTTGAATGAAGGAAATATGGGAAGTAATAAGGCTTCACTGGATTATTTCAACTATGATTATGGTATCTTTTACAAGAATATTTATCCTGAAAGAAATCCAGGAGTGGTAAAAGAATTGGGAGATGTAGGAAACGACCTTCAAATCTATGGCGATAAGCTATATGCAGTCATCAATTGTTCGCATTTCGTTGAAGTTATGGACGTGCAAACGGCAAAACATATTACCCAGATTTCTATCCCTAATTGTCGCTATATTACTTTTCATAAAGGGTTTGCTTATGTCAGTTCTTTTGCTGGACCTGTTCAGATTGACCCAAATGCTCGTCTGGGGTATGTTGCCAAGATTGATACCGCTAGCATGAAGGTGGTGGACGAATGTGTCGTTGGATACCAGCCAGAAGAACTGGCTGTTGTTGGCGATAAGCTATATGTGGCTAATTCGGGTGGTTATCGTGCTCCTCATTATGACAATACGTTATCTGTTATTGATCTGAATACTTTTACGGAAATAAAGAAATTGGAGGTGGCTATCAACTTGCACAGGGTTAAGGCCGATAAATATGGAAATCTTTATGTTTCTTCAAGAGGTAATCATAAAGACATCCCATCCAAGACATTTATCATAGATACAAAAACCGATGAAGTGAAAAAGGAAATTCCTTCTTTATCGGCTAGTGAAATGACCATTGGGGGCGATTCGCTGTATGTTACAAGTACGGAATGGAATCAGTCGACGGGTTCTAACACTGTGTCTTATGCCATCTACGACATCAGACAACAGAAGATTGTGTCTAGGAACTTTATAAAAGATGGAACAGAGCAACGAATTGCAGTTCCTTACGGGATAGCAGTCAATGTCGAGCAATATGAATTCTTTGTCACCGACGCTGGCAATTATGTTACACCAGGCAAACTGTACTGCTACTCACTCGATGGTATTTTGAAATGGTCGGTTACTACAGGAGATATACCTGCGCACATTGCTTTTACCAACAAGCGACTGAAAGCCGTAGACGACACAAATAAATAAACAATCTAATCCAAGCAATAATGAAACTTGAAAACAAATTATTTTTACTAATTAGTTTAGGACTTATCTCATGCTCATCGTCGGATGATGAAGTACCTGAAGTAGAACATCACTCGCCTTATATAACGAAAGTATTTGATTATGTCCCCGCTGTGGGTCAGTTTACGAATGAATTGCCTGAATATAAGGAAGGCGATACACAAGAAGATATGAACCAGAAGGTCATGGACGCTATCGGAAACAACAAGAAAGGTCTGATTTCGCTAGGTGGATTCGGGGGATATGTAGTTGTTGGTTTCGATCATACCATCGAAAACAAACCCAACTTGCGAGATTTCCGCATCTTAAGTAACACTTTTTATTCGGAATCTTTAAAGCCGGGCGAACCTGATGGAGGCAACAGTGAGCCTGGGGTTATTATGGTTTCATATGATGCCAATAAGAATGGAAAGCCTGATGATACCTGGTATGAAATAGCAGGAAGTGCTCACATCGATGCTAGTAAAGAGCCTTGGTATGAGATTGCCAAGAAGGCTGGTAATGACGTGAAGACTTATTCTAATTATGAAATTACATACTACCGACCTGCTTCTGAGCCGTCATCTGAGGCCGAGATGAATACTTACATCAAGTGGAGTGATAATCAGGGTAATACTGGATATAAAACAAAAAATAAGTATCATAGTCAGTCGTACTATCCTAAATGGATTAAAGATGATAAGCTTACTTTCAGAGGAACATGTCTACCGCAGAACGGAGTTGACAAACATGGTGACGGTAGCTTCTATATTCTCTACAAATTTGGCTTTGGTTATGCCGATAATGAACTAGACAGTAAGAAAGATAGTAGTATTGATATTGACTGGGCTGTTGATGCTAACGGAAACAAAGCTAATTTGGCCGGAATCGATTTTATCAAGATTTACACGGGAGTCAACCAAGAGAATGGTGAAATTGGTGAAAGCTCTACAGAGATAAAAGGTATTGAGGACCTTCATCTCTTGGGTATTGAGATTGAATCGGGCCACTAAGAACGACATCTGCCTTATAAAGATTTAAAGGGTGTGTCATAATCCCTTATTAAAAAGTTTACCCTTGTTACAAACAACATGTAGCAAGGGTAAAATCTTAATTAGGGAGTTTTGACACACCCTATTTGTTATTGCTAGAGTTCAACTCATTCAATAATAGAACCTTAATTGGCCTCAACTAAACGTCCGCCGGCCTTTAGGTATTTCACATACTGCAGATACAGTTGGAAATGTGCGTCTACTTGAGTAGCATAAGCCTGTTGCCAAAGAGCCTGGGCTTCCAAATGATCTGACAATGTTTCCAAGCCAGCTTCATACTGACTTCTACTCACCCGCTGATTCTCAGCAGCCTGCTCAAGCGAACGGTCGGCCAACTGAGTCTCCAACTGAGCCTCATCAAGATTATTCTCGGCCTGGGTAAGTTCCAGCATCATCTTCTCATTCAGATCCGACTGTTCCAAGCGAGCCTGCTCAAGCTTGATTTTGGATGCACGAACCTTGTTATATCGTTCTCCGAAATGAAACAATGGAACGGTTACATTCACCATGACAGAGAAACTACCTTTATCAAACAATTTCTGTTCGTTTACTTTTAAGCCGTTGACATACTCATATGAGCCACGAACGCCAACCTTGGGCAACAATTCGCTTCGCTGAAGTTTCACGTCTTGTTTTGCTAAGGCCACCTTTTTATCAAGCATGGCATACTCCGGTCGGTCATTTATAGTAGCTAAATCATCACCTTTCCCTAAAGCAACGTGAGGATAAGAACTGTCTATCTCAAGTTGACTAGTAAGCGGCTGCCCTATCAGATGACAAAGATTCATCGTAGCCAGACGACAAGCATTCTCTGCTTTGCGTATAGACAATTCGCTCTCATTCAGTTTAACCTGCACCTTCAGCACATCGTTTTTAGGTTTCAGTCCATGCTTATGCGCACTTTCCACCACCTTCATCAATTCCTTCAACAGCGAATTATAAGTTGCAGCCACCTTCTTCATTTCATTAGCTTTAACAAGCAGCGCATATGCATTTTCAGTTTCCAGGATTACCTCAGAAGCCGTCAGTCGCTCGTTAAGGCGCGCCGCCTGTACCCCTAATTTCGACATGTTATAAGCTGCAAAGATCTTACCACCCATATATAAAGGCTGTTCCATCATCACACCACCCATGAAAACGTTCTTCATCTTCATATTAAGGTCAATACCAGGAAAGTAAGCCGCTCCAATCGGAATATTTAAGTCAGGACGGACTGGAATAAATACAGGCAGATTACCACCTGGAATCTTCAGTGAACCATCCATAGATCCATACATATCATTGGCATATGCCGAGAAGTTGGGAAAGAAATTACCCTTCATACTTTTCTGCATATATCGCGCACTCTGCGTCTGCTTCACAGCTGAAGCCATTTGTTTGTTATGTTGTAAAGCCATCTCCCTACAATCTTGCAGCGTCAGGATTTCCTTTGCCATCACACTGAATGGGAGTAGGAAGAATAGGCCTAGTAAAAATTGTTTCTTCATTTCTATATGGTTTATAGAATTCCTAAATTATGCATTTACTCGTTCTGAGTTTGCTTATTTTATCAAAATAATTCAACGGTAGAATCACCATTCGTTTCAGCCTCGTTTCTCCACTTTTATATGGAAGAATAATGCGTAAAGTACTGGAATAAACAACAATGTAATTACCGTACTGAAAAGCAATCCTCCCATAATAGAAGCTGCCAAAGATCCGAACATGGCATCTGGAAGCAACGGAATCATACCTAATATTGTGGTGAGAGATGCCATCATTACAGGACGAAGACGACTCTGGGCACCATCTATCAGAGCAGTTACTGGTTCCATGCCCGACTCAATCTGGGTATTAATTTCATCCATAAGTACGATACCATTCTTAATCAGCATACCTACTAGTCCAAGCGTACCTACAATGGCAACAAAATTAAAGACCTTACCAGTTATCAGCATCACTATAACTACACCTACGATAATGAATGGCAGGCAACAGAAAATAATGAGAGGCTTGCGATAATCTTTAAAAAGCATAATCAATATCGATATCATTAGGATGACACCCAATGGTATGTTGGCAAACAAGTATTTCATTGATTCTTCACTTGCGCTCTTCTCTCCCTGCCAGTTCAAGGTGTATCCTTCAGGCAAATGAATCTGAGCAATTTTTGCTGATACAGCCTTGAATGCGCGATCGGTCTCAACGCCGAAAATCGGCGAGCACTGCACGCGCTGACTGCGTTGACCGTTGAATCTCGGAACAACAGGCGGTTCCCAGTTGAGCGTTATTTCCTTACTAATTTGCTGTAAAGGTGTACTGCCTATCAGGTGTTCTATGACATCTTCTTTTTGCAAAGCACCCGTCTTGAGTTTTATGAGCAATTCTTTATTCAGCAGTTCGCCTATAGGGGGTAGCTGAGAGAATACCTGGGTGTTATTTAGGTCTTCTATAGGGCCACCCTTCTCGTTCAGACATTTTATATATATGTTGTCTCTATGGATGCCTTGATAGAACGAGCCGATAGGAATACCACTTGTGGCTGTCAGCAGAGACAAGCTTACATCACTTCTGCTCAATCCCAGGGCGCGAGCTGCCGGCTGGTCGTATTCTACGGTCAGTACAGGTACGTCTGGTTCCCAGTTGGTGGTGATGCATTCTACCTCAGGAGTTTGTTCCATAAGCAGACGAGCGCTGTCGGCCAAATGATGTAGTACTTTCGGGTCGGGACCGAGGAACTGAGCCTCAATCGGGAACTTCTTGTACATAAGGTTGTAACGTTTCATCTTTACGTATGCCTGAGGATATCGTGCGGTCAGTACTTGCTGAATCTCATCCATATTGTCGACTAACGCATCTGGCGATTTGAAGTCGATAATTAATTCGCCATAGGCTAATGATGGATTGGCGATACTGCGCACCAGGTTGTAACGACCCGGAGTTCCGCCTATAGAGGTGGTAACATTCGTTATCTCAGGACGACTCTTCAAGTAGTCCTCGATCTCATTCAAGTCGGCCAGTACACGGTCAGAGTTAGTTCCTTCTGGCAGCTTGTACTCCATATACATCTGATCATACACCATATCAGGAAAGAATCCCTGTTTCATATAACCGAAACCAATTCCTGAAAGTACCAACAAGCCTATCATGGCAAACACACTAGCCCAGCGGTGACGAAGACCAGTGTTCAACAGGCTGCGCAAGATTCCGTAGACCTTACCCGGGTATTCGCGTTTCACAGGTGCTGCTGATGAGGCTTCCTGGTCGGACTGTACTGCATTTGCCGCACTCATTGACTTATCTGTTTCAGACGCTATGCTATCTATTTTCTTATAGTCAACCGGCATACCAGGCAAACGATTATTAGCCATTAGAGGCACATGCACCAATGCCAGCACCCAACTCAGCAACAAGGATACACCCAGTACGATGAACAAATCGCGCACATAAACACCAGCTGTATCAGGCGACATATAAATAGGTAGGAAAGCGATAATAGCAATCAGAGTTGCCCCCAACAGCGGCATTGCCGTCTTTCTACCGATAGCCGTCAATGCCTCCAAGCGAGGTTTTCCCGATTTTAGGTCCACCAAGATACCATCGATAATCACGATAGCATTATCCACGAGCATACCCATCGCCAGAATAAAAGCACCCAGTGAGACGCGCTGCATGGTGCCGTCCATGAAATGCAAGAACAAGAAAGAGCCTAATACCGTGATAACTAAACTATAACCGATAATAAGACCACTCTTGAATCCCATAGTCAGCATCAGAATCACTATCACGATGAGAACAGATTCTACCAGGTTGATAGCAAACGTACCCAGAGAATCTTCCACACGTTCCGACTGATTAAATACCTTGTGACATTCAACTCCAACCGGCAGACGTGTTTCTTGAATCTCAGCCAGTGTTTTTTCCACCTTTGCTCCTACTTTCACGATATCAGCTGAACTAGACGCTGCTATCAAGAGACCGATAGAACGTTGCTTATTATAGAATAATTCGTTGCGCGTAGGATTTTCGTACGACTTCTCGATGCGAGCAATGTCGCGCAAACGCAACTGGTCGTCGTTATGTCCTTGAATCAGCATGTTGCCTATATCGTCGACAGTCTGGAACTTGTCGTTCACGGTAACGCGAATACGATTTTCTCCATTTTCGAAATAGCCTGTATAGTTAGTCTGGTTCTGGCCGTTGAGTGTCACCAATACCTCGGCAGGAAGCACACCCAGATTGGCCATGCGGTCCTGCAACAACGATATATTAATACATTCCGGTCGCTTACCATAGAGTTCGATGCGTTCCACACCATCTATCTCAATAATCTCACGCTTTATCAGTTCTGCATAGTCCGATAGTTCTCTATCGTCGAGTCCATCACCTGTTAGCGCGTAGAACATACCATAGACATAGCCGAAGTCGTCTTTAACTACCGGTGCCATCACTCCTGAGGGGAACGAGCCCTGAGCCTGAGCCACTCGGCGGCGCAGTACATCCCAGCATTGTTCTACATCCTCATCTTTCACGGTGGTAAGAAGATCCACCTGAATCAACGAATAATCGTTGTATGAATAACTTTCTATATCGCCTACTCCGGCAACTGTTCGGACTGATTTTTCCAATACATCAGTTACTTCCAGTTCCACCTGATGAGCGGAAGCTCCAGGATACATCGTAACCACCATCGCAGTCTTGACCTTCACCTCAGGATCTTCCAACTTACTCATCTGGTAAGCCCCGAAGATTCCTCCTACCACCAGTACGGCGATGAGGAAAAGGACCAAGTTGCGGTTCTTAAATGACCATTTACTTATATCCATTACAATAATCCTCCTATGTTAGTGCTTGATACAGGTTCCAGCGGACGGACCTCATCACCGTCCTTCAGGGAATGAATACCTGCTGAAACGATTACGTCGCCAGCTTTCAGTTCGGCCGATGAAACGATGGTAGTTCCGTTGCTCAACGGACGTTCGCAGATTACCTCCGTGAATTTTACGTTTTGTGACGATTCGTTATAAACGAACACACCCACCTTACCATCTTTATGGAGCAATGCGCTGGTAGGTACCTGAAGCGTCTGATCTTCTCCATCGGTATAAAAGACACTGACCATCGTATTCATGCCTGCAGAAGGAAGAGGACGATCAGCCACGTCAAGTTTCAGACGCATCTTATACAATTGATTAGCATTCGCTTTGTGAGTGATGCCAATAAGCTGCAACGGATATATTTTTCCCGGGTACAAATCGAATGTACAATGGTAACTACTGAATTGTTCCTTGCGGATGTATTCTGCCGCAGGAAGATTAATTTCAACCTCCGGTGTACCCTTACCCAACATAGAAAGAACTGGCATACCAGCACCTACGGTCTCATGAGAATCAAAGAAACGTTTCTGAATAAAGCCATCAAAAGGAGCATAAAGTTTGGTGTAGGCCAACTCATCCTTGTGGTGTTTATAAAGAGCTTCTATCTGTTTCAGACCGTATACAGCCTTGTCGTAATCGTTGGGTGTGGAACCTCCGTCATCGAATAAAGCGATGACACGACCGGCTTCAGCCTTGATTTGCTTGTACTTGGCTTCTGTTGCGGCCAACTGTATCTGGTAGTCGCTCGGGTCCATTTCTGCTATGAGCTGACCAGCCTTGACTGTAGCGCCATCTTTTACATAAATCTTCTGAATGGTACCGCTAACTCTGAAAGCAAGGTCTACATCTTGTGCCGCTTTAACTCGTCCCGGATATTGTAAATAACTCTTAGCTCCATTTGAGAGCACTGTGTCAACTTTAACAGAAGGAATTCGCACACGCTGCCCTGCGCCATTGGAACATGAAGCCAATAGCAGCAACAAGCAGAAATTAGTTAAGATAGAATGAAAAATCTTCATATTTCTTCGTTTTTTATGTTTATGTTTCTCGTATAACTGATATTTTAAATATACAAATAGTTAATGCCGCAACTTTTAAATACAAAAGTACGTATATTTTTTGAATAATCCACTTAGAACAGCCTATATTTCATGCTAAATAACATATATAAACGTTATAATACCTAAAAGAATGATTATTTCATTGCACCACTAACTATTCTTTTATTATCAGTTTGGCGATTCCTGCCTTATTTACTGTCAGTGTGAAATCTTTACCATTGTTTTGCTGCATGAATCGGAATTTATCGGCACCTGTTGTCTGTATGGTTACTTCCCATCCGTCATTGGTCTTCAGGCGTTCTATGCTCAACACGTCTGAAGTGTTGGCTTTTGGGAGTACCGCGAGACCTTCTGCGCAATGTATGGTCTCAATCTGATGACGTCGGACATCTACTTGGTACGTGTGACTGCCATACTGAAAGTTTGCAGACTGGACGCCGTAACAGGTTTCATGAATTTTCCCCTCGCCTACAGTCTGCTTGCTCTGCCAGTCCATGTTCAACAAATATATAGTTCTTCTATCTGTAGCTTTGTTGGCGTTCACTATTGCAACTCCTGTATTTCTTATATCTTCATCCCAAACGGTAAAACCTACTGTCGGATTATCTGTAATCCATCCTTTCGACGACTCTGAAGTAGTGATTGTCTGAGCTAGTTCATGCATGGTCGCTTCATAATCTTTCCTTATGGCATGATTGATTGGATATACCGCCTGCGGATAATAAATGATTCTACCATTTCCAAGCTCTATTTCCGTTTTTTCAGTCAAAGTTCGATAATTGTCGCCCAACAGACGTCTTACTGCTGCATCCTCTTGTGGGAAGCGTGTCGGTGTATTAGGAAGACCTGCTTCGTTGATATGAGCGGCAGTTAGCATGAGAGTACCACCCTGGTAAACATAATCATAGAGTCGGTCGAAATCTGCTGCATCGAACGAGTTCCAGCCTAAGAAAATCATCGCTTTGTATTGTTTCATAACCTCGCGTGAGGCTTCTACGGGAAGCAAATCTATTGTTCCGTAGGGAGTATTTGTGAACCATCCGCTCGGTCCGCAAGCATCTAGCACATCGTGAGGATAGAAGACTTTCAACAAGTCGAAACTTTCATTGGCATGGTCGAACTTCCACTGATTGGCAGCCTGCGACCACAGATTTCCTCTTACGAACGATTTCCATGCGTCGTTTCTGCCTTGAATCACAGCAATATGACTCTTCAGTTGTCCCCTTCGCTGATGGGTTTCTACGAAGTCAAGCACCTGATGCTGAGCAAACATATGTTCCTTACCACTGTCAGAGTAGCGGTCGTTAGCATATTCATCGGTCCAGAGGGCTTCTTCTGTATTCATGTGTGAGGAACCATGCATGTATGCTAGAGCCAGCGACATGTACATGCGGAGTGAATGCCTCGGATCGGTAAATGGTCCTGACCCCCACTGCATGGCATGTAGTGTTCCATATTCCGGATGATTATAAGCTCTGGATGCTCCTCGTAAAGCCGAAAGGATAGTTGTCTCAGGACCGTACATTTGTTCGGCACCCAACCAATTATATCCTGCCTGATAAAAATATCGGAACAACGACGACGGACCTGTGTGTCGGGTGCTTTCGCCTTTTGAATATTGGAGATTGGCAACGAAAGTGCGTGCACCATCTGCCATATCTTTAATTCCCGCAGTATCGTAATGAACAAATGTACCATGGTCAGTAACAATGGGTCTATGTTTCGCGAAAATGCCGCCATACGGCCGGGCACGTGCTGCCAAATCTGAGAACAATCCTTCATACTTGAAGTGTCCCCAATAGTAATATCCTCCGTCGTTTTCATGTGCTTGTTTACCTCTGAACATCGGTGAAGCCAACTCGGTCAACGATGGATTAATTTTCGATGATGCCAGTGTTCTACCTTCCACCTGCCATGCATAAGGCACCTGCAGACGGTCGAGGAGTTGTGTGTAATGACCGATTACCTCCGGATTGGCAACACGAAAACCGCTCCACTGATACGATGGGCGGAACTGGTACCAGTTGCCTACTCGGTTATGGTGATACCATTTAAAGAAATAATCATAAGTTCCATATTCTTTGTCAATGTAGATTTCATCGCCCGATGATACATAAATGCGTTCGGCCGGTTTGTCAATGACTTGTTCTACCTCAACTTCTTCAACACGCTGACCATCATCAAACGTCAACTGTATGCTTTTTCCTGGCTCGCCAGCGCGGAATTCTACTACATGCAAACCAGGTTGTTCAAATAAACACTCTTGTGTTGCTGCTGAAACTGCACCTTGAGCACTCGCCTTAACCGTTACGTTAGGCTGGTTGGTCTCCAGAAGGACACCAAAAGACGAGTTGCGCGATACGTAACGTGGCACGGAAACTACCTCATACGAACGGGCTGTCTCTTCAATGAGTTCTAACCGACGAACTTCATACGGATATGCAGCTCGAGGAGATTCTTTAAGCAAGTGCAATTCGAGTTCAGACTCATCAGAGACCCAGTTGGGCAATGGGATGTAGAAATCGGCCACATTTGAAGCGCGATCGAAGATATTTCCTTCAAAGATAGTCCTTCCACCAGCCTCCAGTCGCCACCTCGGCCAACTGCGAGTCGACAAGTTGCTACCAGCCCAATAATTGATTGAATCAGTACGATGTTCAAACTTTGTGAACGGGATGCGGAATCGTTCCTTGTGTTGCTGATAAAACCGCGGAGCCTCTACCCAGCACTCGCCGCTAAAGTGAGTACCACCCAACTGCAAGAAAGCGCAAGCTACATTCTCCGGCAGTTCAAAAGTGCGAGTCAGTTTTTGCGAACGACCCGTTCCCTCCGGTATCGGAATAAACAAGACAGAATCGGGCTCATCATAAATATCGTTGCTATCCCTCCCCTCTTTCTCAAAATACAGACCGATTTCAAGTCCGAATCTTCCATCGGGTGTCACTTCCAAGTTATTCTTCTTCACAACCGGAAGAGTTACCGTACATTCACCTGCAGCCAACTTACTGCCTGGTATACGCTGAAAAGCTAATCGCTCGAAGTTGTCGTTGTCGCCTTTGAAATACAACGAATACTTATCCTTCTTAGTTACAATCGAATCGAGGTTGTCGTCAATCAGATACTCAGAAGCACGAAATAAAGTTTCACCACGCTGGGTAAAAGGAGCAGGCATTTTCACACCACCCACAACACGTAAAAAACGACGTGCGGGAGAATCCGTCAATTGGAAATTGACCTTCTGCGAGAACGATGTACCCGGCATGATTACATATGTATTGGTTCCCGACGGTGTAAACAGCACCTTACGAGATTCTTTCCAGGTTGACTCAGCGCTACTTGAAAAGACTGTTAGAAACATCAGAGATGAACAGAGTATTGTTTTTTTCATATATCCTATAGATCTTTGTCATATGCAAATATACTATTATTCGGCAGTCTTTAAAATAGATTCATTACTTTCTTTAAATAATTAGAAAACATACAAATACATGAAAAAGAATTTCTATCAAGATGAAAATATCGCTAGAAGAGGCTAAAGAGAAACTACATGAGTGGTACAAGGAAGTCAATGCTTGTACACTCAGAGAAATAAAAGCGGCAAGGAATACAATTCAGGGAAAGGAAGAGTACATACTGAACTATTTCTTAAACAGATCAACCAATACTGCAGCAGAATCACTGAACTCTAAGATAAAAGGCTTCAGAGCACAATTGCACGGCATTGCTGACATTCCATTCTTCTTGTATCGTGTATGTACAATATTTGGCTAAAAGCTGAGACTGGATTTCCACGGAAGATTTAAACTGCGCCTATTTCTTCTTTTGTTTTCAGCACACCCTTCAATTTATCTAAGTCAATTTCAAGCAAGGTATAATTCTCAAATTCAGTGATAACATATATCTTTTCCGACTTTACATCACCCGTTACGCGCATGATAGGAAAAGGGAAATTGAGAATGTAAGAAAGATTCAATTCATAATCAAAAACAAATAGTGATTTAGAACCAGCAGTAAGTAAATATGAAATGTTTTTTGTAGATGGCATACCTTCCACCTCTCGGTCTCTATAAATTGTAGCTACATGACTTCGGGTTAATCCAAGTTCTATTCCACCCCAACCAACATCTTTGCCTGCTTTGAACTCACCATCAACTACCCTATGCTTGAAATCTTTTTTCACCTCATGCTCTAAGACCAACTTCGAGCCATCCCAAGAATACGTTGCCATATAGGGAAGAAAAAAACAGCTATATACCAACAGGTGATTAACCGGATTAAAAGCAATAGAACCCTGATATAAATTGAGCGCGTTCTTATACTTCTTCCCAGTTGGGAATGTACCAAACTGACACTGTTGCTTATCCACCGTAATGGTAAATAGTTTTTTCCCTTCAGGACGCAGTCTGACTAAATGGTTCTTGCCTAAATGAGTCATCCTCGTAGCTCCTCTATCTCTAGCACATGTCACCATTTCCTCCTTTACAGTGTTCTCCGAATCCAAGGTATATTTGAATAACCATCCTTTTATTGCATCAGCAAGAAACACCTGTCCGTCAGTAGATAGAAAGACGTTTAATGAGTGATTTTCTCCATCCGGGCTTGTTGTTTCTCTTCCGAAAGTACACACTTCCTTCTTAGCCTTTACGTCAATGGCATGTACGCGGTTACCAATTAATCCTGACCAATAAACCTTTCCATCGTATGCTAACAGCGTGACAGGATGCTCGCTGCCAAGACTATCCGATAATACAGTATAAGGTACATCGCTTATTCGTATGATTTCCTTCTTCTCGGTAGGCGTACAACCTGCCAAACAGCCCACCAACAGGCATCCAACTAAGCCTCCAAATAAAAACTTTTTCATCGTGTTTCTACTGATTCAAGATTATATTTTGGTTATTTAATTAATAGGGTGTCCAGTTTAACGTTCCCAATTTAGCCCACATTTTTGAGTTGTTGGGTG
>SAMEA104404106__coassemble_863_pt1 | contig 27138 bp, 14 predicted proteins | sample SAMEA104404106__metabat2_low_PE_044 | metagenome-assembled genome bin SAMEA104404106 (sample SAMEA104404106) | Balaenoptera acutorostrata
AATATGGGCGAAAAATAGCCAAAAATAATTTAGACCATCAAACTTGGGTTAAGATCGCGATGGTCGCCCCGTATTTCAAGTGGCGTGTTGATAAATAACTTTTTAATGTCGGCTAGCAGTTCGTTGATGGGAACCAACTCCAAAGAAGGAGTACCGATACGCGTTAGTTTGCGATAATTTTCCACGAAATCCAACAGACCTTTGCTGCGACGATGAATGGTATTAAGACCTTGTTCGATAATCTTCGAATTGTTCTTATCGTCTTCATTATCGTCTTCATTATCGTCTTCATTATCGTTTTCACTATCGTTTTCACTATCGTTTTCACTATCATCGCCCCCAGCTGCGGTGCTATCATCCTTTTGAGAGGGCGATATTTCTTGCGGAATATAATCAATGAGGGTTTCACTCAACGAAATAATCGGAGCAATGGAGTTCATAATTTCATGCGTCAGAACACGTACCAGTTTCTGCCAAGCCTCCATCTCGTTCTCTTCTAGAAGCGAACGCATGTTGCGCATGTGGTACAGACGGTAGTAGATTCCTTTCTTCAGATACTCAGTCAGCGTAATGGCCCAGTCGATAGCCATGTCATCCCGATAGATGCGGATGGCCTTAGTATCCCCCGGTTTCATGCCGCGAAGGATAAAAGGAAATTTTTCGTCTACGCGAGTCAGTTCATCCAATGAATGGAAGGCATGTCCGCAAATCTGCACTTCTGCACTGCGATTGGTCCAGATGACCTTACCGGCAGGATCGCACACCATGATACAGCTGTCTATTGTATCCAGCAGTGTCTTATAATAGGACGACTGCTCTTCATAGTTGAGGTGAACTTTCTTCAGATTATCAATAATCTGATTGATTTGTGAAGCCATATGCTGTTCCGTCCTCGATTTTCCTTTATATGAATAATGCAGCGAGAAATCGTGATAGCGTATATCCTCCAGCATACGATTGAACATACGAGTGGTTCTACGCTGCTGACGAAAAATCAGCATTCCGATGATAATAATCGCACCGATGCATAGGAGACCATAGGCCATAGTTCCCTGCGCGAAACTATAACCAGCCAGCATTCCTATGCCGGCCAATGCAATCAGCAGACATCCTATTCGAGACAGCGGAGAGTTAAACATTATTTCTTATTTTTCGAGTTTGCGATACAGTGAATAGCGGGTGATGCCGAGCAGTTCGGCTGCCTGGTTGGCATTGCCGTCGCAGCGTTTCATGGCACGGTCGATGGCATCGCGCTCCAAATCCTTTAAGTTGAATACCTCGTCTTCTACTGCTGTCTTGTCGGTCTGCGGACGAAGCAAGAAATCGGCTGGTTTTAGTTGCGATGCATTTGACATGATGACGGCACGTTCCATTGCATGTTGCAATTCGCGCACATTTCCCGGCCACGGATAGCGCATCAGTTTCTGCTTGGCTTCGCGGTTCATGCTTCTGATTTCTTTCTTGTATTTATGGGCAAATACATGCAGGAAATGTTCGGCTAGCAGGATGATGTCATCGCCACGTTCGCGCAACGGCGGGATGTGGATTTCGATGGTATTGATGCGGTACATCAGGTCCTGACGAAACTGTCCGTCGGATACCAGCTGATTGATGTTGGCATTGGTGGCACTGATGATGCGCACATCGATAGGAATTTCTTTGGTAGAACCCAGACGAGAGATGCGGCGTTTTTCGATGGCTGTGAGCAACTTGCTCTGCATCTGAAGCGAAAGGTTGCCTATCTCATCGAGGAACAAGGTACCCCCGGCAGCCACCTCCATACGTCCGGCTTTCGACTGGTGTGCATCTGTGAACGCACCTTTCTCGAATCCAAACAATTCACCCTCAAAGAGCGATTCAGGGATACTGCCTAAGTCGATTGTAATAAACGGTTTTTCGCGACGAGGAGAATAAAAACGTAGGAGTCGCGCCACCAAGTCCTTCCCCGTACCATTCTCACCCAAAATCATGATGTTGGCATCCGAATCTGCCACCTGATGAATCATGCTGACCATTTCCTTCATCACCTTCGATTCGCCCAGCATGAGCGGCATATCTTCCGAAGCATTCAGTGCAGTCACCTGATTCTTTAGTTGGTCGACCTCCAGTCGCGATTTTCTGAGTTTAACAGCCGTAGAGAGCGTAGCCAGAATCTTCTCCTTTTCCCAAGGCTTCGAAATGAAATCTGTAGCTCCCGCTTTAATAGCCTTTACCGCTTTATCCGTATCGGCATAAGCCGTCATAAAGATTACCACCGCCTGGTTATCAATTTTTAGAATTTGATCAAGACAGTCGAACCCTTCTGTACCACTGATGGCATCCTGTTGGAAGTTCATATCCAACAGAATCACATCCGGATTGAACGATTTCATGAAATGTTCGATTCGGGATGGTTGTGTAGTTACTTTCACTTTCTCTACGTGAGGGGTGAGCAAAAGATTCAGTGCAAATAGCACGTCCTCGTTATCATCGACGATTAATATTTTTCCTTGTTTTTCCATACTGCGACAAAGATAAGGATAATTTTCTTGTGTTGTATGTGCGAATTCGCACACATTATGTGCGTTTTCGCACATGGTTTTAAGAATACAAAAATTGTAATAGGCTGGAATATAACGATATAATACTTTGGCACGGTATTTGTTATATGAATAATGGAAATCTATCCAACAACAATCGGTTTCGAATCGGTTTGCGTTTTAATGCCAACAATCAGAGGTTGTCTATTAAGCATAACGCATTTGATGCAGGGAGACAGAATGAATAGAAAACACCAAAATAGAAAAATACTATACTAAAGATAAAAGATCCTATTTTTTATGAAAAGAACCTACCTACATACCTTATTAATAGGTGGACTGCTAGCAAGTTCGATTTCGGTTCACGCTCAGCAACCGGAACCTATCAATCTTACGTTGGCTGACGCCATCCATGTAGCCCAAGAAAATTCGCCGGAAGCTGAGGCTGCCCGACATACCTTTCGTGCGGCTTATTGGAATTACCGCTTTTACAAAGCCAACTACCTGCCTTCGTTGACCATGAATGCCACTCCATCCATGACGAAATCTATCAATAAGATTACGCAGCCGGATGGAACCAACTTGTTCCTGAAGCAGAATCAGTTGAACAGCGAGGTGAAGTTGAACATTAACCAGAATGTTTGGTTCACGGGAGGTAGCCTTTTCGTGAATACTAATCTTCAACGATTGGACGATTTCGAGCACGATTCACATGCGTATAGCTCTTCACCCATTGAAGTCGGTTACCAGCAATCTCTTTTTGGTTACAACGGACTGAAGTGGGACCGTCGCATCGAACCGGTTCGTTATAAGGAATCTCAGAAAGCATACAACGAAGCACTTGAATTGGTAGCTTCTGAAACGAGCGACTTATTCTTCCGTCTGGCTACCGCTCAGACCAACCTTGATATCGCAACTTCCAATTATGCTTCTGCCGATACCCTTTATCGTTATGCACAAGGCCGTTACAACATCGGTACCATTACTGAAAACGAAATGTTGCAGTTGGAAATCAATAAACTGACCGAAGAAACCAACGTAATGAATGCACGCATCGAAGTAGAAGACCGCATGCAGGCTTTTCGTTCCTTCCTCGGATTAAATAACGATGCCGAACTTCGCGTTCATCCAGACGATTTCGTTCCGCAGTTTGAAGTTCCACTGGGCATGGCTTTGGAACTCGCTTATGAAAACAGTCCCGAGCCTGAAACTTTCAAACGTAGAAAACTTGAAAGTCGCAGTAACCTGGCATATGCTAAGGCTAATGCCGGATTGAAAGCCGACTTGTATGTTCGTTTCGGTTTGTCACAAACGGGTCATGAACTGAAAGATGCTTATCGCGACCCGATGAATCAGCTATATGCAAGTGTCACCGTCGCCTTACCGATTCTCGACTGGGGTAGAGGAAAGGGACGCATCCGCATCGCTCGTTCGCAAGTTGACTTGGTAGATACTCAGGTACAGCAAGGCATGAAGGACTTCGAACTCAATGTGAGTAAGATGGTACGTCAGTTCAACCTTCAGGCACGTTGCGTAGCCGTAGCTTTTAAGACTAGCAATACCGCCGAACGTCGTTATGATGTGGCTAAGCGCTTGTACATCTTAGGTAAATCAACAATTCTCGATCTGAACTCGGCCATTGCCGAAAAAGATGCAGCCCGACGCAACTACATGATGACGTTGAAAACCTACTGGGGACTCTATTACGGTCTCCGCAGCATGACGGGCTATGATTTTGAACGCAATCAGAGAATTGCAGAAAACTTTCCTGAAATCTAAAGCCGCTTGATTTACTATCCCATCCCCTATACAACTCATTTCGTGCCTACTGTAGATGAATTGGTGAAAGGGAAAGAACGATAGAAGATATAGAACGAAATAATAGACAGAAACATCACAACGAAAAAACAACATATACTATGGATATCAAATTAGAAAAGAAACCTTGGTACCTTCGTTATCGCTGGACCATCGTAGCAGGAATCGCCTTTGCAGCATTCCTTATTTATGTCATCATTCTGAGCCTCGGACCGAACCGATTCCGCGTAGATGCCGATCGCATTCAGATTGCCGAAGTAAAGGACGACAAGTTTATGGAGTATGTGGATGTGGAAGGATTGGTTCAGCCTATCCTGACCATCAAAGTGAATACCCGTGAAGCTGGAAGTGTGCTCCGCATCGTGAAAGACGAAGGATCGTTGGTAAAGAAAGGAGACACCATCCTAGTGCTTGACAACCCGGAACTTATTCGTACCATCGATGATCAGCGTGATGAATGGGAAAAGCAGCGCTATACTTATAAGGAACGAGAGATTGAAATGGAACAGAAAACACTGACGCTGAAACAGCAGACGCTGACTTCGCAGTATGAGATGAATAGCTTGAAAAAGAAGATGGCACTTGAGAATGAAGAATTCAAGATGGGCATTAAGAGTAAAGCGGAATTGGAAGTGGCTCAGGATGAGTTTAATTTCAAACTGAAAAAGACAGCGTTGGAGATGGAAAGTCTACAGCACGATTCGGCTATGACAGTGATTCGGAAGGAATTGCTTCGTAACGACTTGCATCGTGAGCAGAAGAAGTATGAGCGCTCTACCGAACGCTTGGAGAACTTGGTGGTGAAAGCACCGATCGATGGACAGTTGAGTTTCGTTCGCGTTACTCCGGGACAGCAGGTATCGGCAGGAGAGAGCATGGCGGAGGTAAAAGTACTTGACGCGTATAAGATACATACCCAGCTCAGCGAATACTACATCGACCGTATCACTACCGGACTTCCGGCTACCGTGACTTACCAGGGTAAACGTTTCGGCTTGAAGATTACCAAGGTCGTTCCCGAAGTGAAAGACCGTATGTTTGATGTCGACTTGGTCTTCACCGATGAAATTCCAGAGAACGTTCGCGTAGGTAAGAGCTTCCGCGTACAAATCGAACTAGGTCAGGCTGAAAAAGCCCTCGTGATGCCTCGTGGTAACTTCTATCAGCAGACCGGCGGACAGTGGATCTTCAAGGTCAACAAAGACCAAACCAAAGCTGTGAAAGTGCCTATCACCATCGGTCGTCAGAACCCAAAACAGTACGAAGTGATGGAAGGTCTCCAGCCAGGAGATTTGGTCATTACCACCGGATATGATACCTTTGGAGACGCAGAAGAACTAATTTTGAAATAAAAAACAACTAAACGCATGATACAGCATTATATAACAACAGCTTGGCGCCAATTGATGAAATTCAAGGCGCAGAATTTGATTGCATTATTAGGCTTGGGCTTGGCACTGCTTTGCTTCAGCGTATGTCTGAATATAAGTCGTTACATGTCCAATGTGAATGAAAGTATAGAAAACAGAGACCGTATAGCCCGCATCAAGGTAAAGCGCGTAGAAAAGGACGATATATGGACCATGACTTCCGGCCAGCTAGCCGCCGAGCTTCGCACCAAGGGCTTGCAGCAGGTGGATTTCTGTTCCGTAAATGGAAAGGAACTTCGCGAATATAAAGTCGTGTTCAGCGAAGAACGCCAGTTGCCCTACCGGATTTCATGCTTAGAAACCGATTCACTTTTCAACAAACTGTTTCAGCCAGAGATACTTTACGGCTCATGGGCTGCTACCTCGCGTACACCCAATGCCGTGGTTCTTACGCTTCAGAAAGCCAAACAAATCTTCGGTAATCCGGCCGAAGCAGTGGGTAAGCATCTCATTTCTACCCATCGGTTTGAAGGCTCTTCCCAAAAATCTCCATCTACTGGCGGCATAACGTATACCATTACAGCCGTGATGGAGGATTTTCCTACCAATACGACCGTTCACTTCATGCGCCCTTTCGATTCGCTTGTTCTCAACGATAGCGAGGGAATACTTCTGAATCCGCTTCCTATGGCAGGCACCCAGACCTTTGCCATGGTAGGAGAGGGACAGACTGTATCCGATTTTATCAGTCAGTTGGACCGTCAGCAGCTTATCGTAGAACAACTTAACCAAAAATTTTCGGTGGAGGCAGTTCCGTTTGAAAAGGATTTGAGTTTCAATAAAGGCTTTCTGATACTTTCTATAACCATTGCGGTAGCAGGTACCCTCGTACTTTTAGCAGGATTGCTCAACTTCTTCTACTTCCTCATTGGTTCCTTCCTGATTCGTATCAAGGAATACAACATCCGTCGTGCCCATGGTGCCGGTTTCGGATCCTTGGAACTGATGCTCTTTGTCCAGTCGGCTCTTTATGTAGCTTTGGTGGGTATCGTAACCTTCATCGCCATGGAATGGCTCATCAAGGGATGGCAATTGGACTTCCCCGGTGTGTACTTTAGCTTCCAGATGGATGTCTTGTTGCAACAGACCTTCTCTTACCTGTTGGCTTTATTGCTCATCTGTATGGTGGTGGCAGTAATTCTAATCTACAAAGTCCGCAAAATCAATATCAGCGTGGGTTTGTTCGGTGCCCTTGGAGGAACCAGCAAGCATCGTCTACGTACACTCATGATGGGAGTCCAGCTGGTTATCGCTTGGATATTCCTTTCACTTACCGTGGCACTCTTCCTACAGTCCGACCATGTTAGCAAGGCTATTTTCTCTTCCTTAAGTACGGAGGAAAAAGAACGTACCCTCAGTGTATCGCTTGAATACCGTTTCCTTTCGGATGGACAGAAAGAAGAAATTGTGAATCGTATTCAACATGTCAGCGGGGTGGAACTCGTAACTTGTTCACGTGAAAATATAGTGGGAAGCGGTAGGTGGCAGACAGCTTTCTTTAAAGGAGAACAAACACGCGACAATGCTGTGTCTGTTTACTTCTTAAGAGTAGATGCCGATTTCTTTGATTTCTTCCATGTCCCGTTGCTTTCTGGTACCTTATCGAAAGCACCCGGACAACTGATGGTTGATCCTATATTAGCGAAGAAATTAGGCGAGAAAGCACTAGGTACCCAATTATTTGATTACGATCGAAATTCTTATATAGTGACTGGAGTTTGTGAGAAACCACTCTTTGCTATGTATAATCCTGATAGAGAAGCATTGGGTGAACTCTATTGGATATACGATTTCAAGGGGCAGTTTGGTCACTGCTACGTGAAAGCTGCACCTGGACGTACGGCCGATGTGAAGCAAGCTGTTGAGGCCATCCTCCGTGATGTCCTTCCTGAGAATATGGAGCCCGAAGTATCTACCTTTATGGAAACTATTGAGGAGACGCAAGCCATGGAATTTAAGTTGCGCGATATTATATTCTTTATGGCCATTGTAGCTATGCTGATTTCCATCCTCGGCATCTATTCATCCATCACCTTAGATACTGAACACCGTCAGAAGGAGATGGCCATCCGTAAGATCAATGGAGCTAAGATGCATCAGATTGTACTGCTATTTGCACGCCTGTACCTAAGAATGCTCGTGATTTGTGCACTAATAGCCTTCCCGGTAGTAGGAACCATTATCAATACTGTGACTTCCTTCTATGTATCTTCAGCATCGTTCGGTTTCTTCTTCTACCTGGGAGTCTTCCTACTGGTAGCTGCATTGGTAGGCATGGCACTGTATGTACGCATCCGAAACATCGCGAGAATTAACCCTTCGGTGATTCTTAAAAACGAATAAGCAGATGAAAAATAACGTAAATCTTTTAATGTATGGCCCATACGCCATACGCATCACTGAATAAAAAGAAAATAACATGATAACACATTACTTCAAAATAAGTATCCGCAACCTAATGAAGTACAAGATGCAGTCGCTCATCAGTATCTTCGGATTAGCAGTCGGATTCGTCTGCTTTGCCCTGTCCCTCATTTGGATTCAGTATGAATCCACCTACGACAGCCAGTATAAAGACTCCGACAGAAGATTCTTACTCTATACTTCGTCTGCGTTAAACGAAACGGGTTATTCCGTTTCAAATACCTATAAAGGATTTAAGGGCGTCAAGGATGAATTCCCAGAGATTAAATCGTTCATAGCCCTGTCCCTCTGGAAAAATGAAATAATGGTCGATGGCGTGAAACACAGTGACATCAACTATCTGCTGTCAGATTCTTCGTTCATCGATATCTTCGAACTGAAACTCCTGAAAGGCTCTCTCGATTTCCTGCATGATGATAAACTGTCGGCCATCACAGCGTCTTGTGCCAAGCGTCTGTTCGGAACTACCGACGTAATAGGCAAACAATATACAGGCAACCATGATAATGCAACTTTTACCATCGGAGCTGTCTTTGAAGACTTGAAACATAGCAACTACTCGTTCGATATCTGGGGCGAATGCAACTACTTTGATCGTTTGAAAAAGAATGAAAATGCAGGGATTGGTGAAGGTTTCTACATCTTACACAAAGGCGTCGACGTACAGAAACTTCTTGACAAGATGCACACCTGCCAAAACAAAGAAATAAAGCTGAAGGTCAACTCCGCAGGATTACTTCCACTGACCGAGTACCATCACTCCGAACTCAATGAAAAGAGCAAGATTCAGTTCTATTATCTCATTCTGTTTGCGGCAGTCGGCGTATTGATCATCCTCTGTGCACTGTTCAATTACCTTTCCATCTTTGTCATCCGTTTGGGTATCCGCCGGAAGGAAATCGGACTGCGTAAGGTGTGTGGTGCCACCTGGGCGAAGCTCTACAGCATGTTCTCCGTAGAGTACGGGCTGTTCCTTGTCATCTCCATTGTGGTATCGTGGATCATGGTCACCATTGTTCGCCCTTCGTTTGCCGAAATCTCGGGTGTCACAGGATCCCTCAACCTGCCTTTTATGCTCTATTGGGCGATGGTAGCCTTCATATCCCTCTGCGCACTTATTCTGTTGGTTCGCCATTATGCCCTGTCGGGTGCCAACATTCGCGAAAGCCTGATGCGCAAGTTGGCCGTGTTCTTCCAGCTCACCATCAGTATCCTCATGATGTTCTGCATGGTGGTACTGATGAAGCAGATAACCTTCCTACAGAAAGGCGATTTGGGATGGACCCGTGAAAACATCGCTACGTTCAGCTACATTTATCCCGCCGACAGAATTGAAGAAATTACGCAGCGCCTGTCCGCCTTTGCATCGGTGGACACCCTCATTCCGCATAAAATGGCGCTGGCCCCTTCACAGGTTCGAATGGCAGGGGGCATCGTTGATTGGGACGGCAAAGTAGACACCACCCGTACGTTCCTTACTTACGAAGAAAAATGCTATGCCGATGTTGTCATTCCCTTCTATGGTGTCCGGCTCATTGAAGGAAAGCTACCACAGCCTGGCGCTCCGAAAGCGGTAGTCGTGAATGAAGCGTTAGTGAAAGCCCTTAATATGGTCGACCCAGTAGGAAAGCATTTCAGTTCTGGTGGTAATGAAGACTGGGAGATTATAGGGGTGGTAGAAAATAGCTACATAAACCCGCCGACAGTTCCTGTTTCACCTACCGTATTTTCTAGCAGGACACAAAGCTATGTCGATCAGATGCTTATCCGTGTGAAGGAAGGAAAGTGGGACGAGTTTGAATCGCACGTACACCAGCTCTTTGCAGCCGATTATTCGGATGTGCAATACAAACTGGTTAACACCGAGAAATGGTACGATGAATTCCTCTATTCCGAACACCTGTTGGTGAAGCTCCTCACAGCCGTATCCATCGTCTGTGTACTGATAGCCGCCTTCGGTATCTATTCGCTCATCACCCTGAGTTGCGAACGTCGCCGTAAGGAGATAGCCGTACGCAAGGTGAACGGAGCCAAGGTGAAAGATATCCTGTTCATCTTTATTCGTGAATATATCGTCCTTTTGGTTGCGGCATCAGTCATCGCCTTCCCGATAGGCTATGCCCTGATGAGAGAATGGCTGACCACTTACGTTCGTCAGACTCCGATCACCTTCTGGGACTATGCCGTTATCTTCATCGGCATTGCCCTGCTCATTACCTTGTGCATCGGCTGGAGAGTGTGGAAGACCTCACGAATCAATCCGGCAGAAGTGATTAAGAGCGAATAACTTGTGTCAGGTGTGCGATTCCGCACGTAAAAAGTGCGATTTCGCACACATTTATACAAACCTTAATTTATCTGTAAGGCGTAAAATGCAGATAGTTAGGTGTTTAAGTATATGGCACGGTTTTTGTAATTACAAAAATGAATAAAAGCCCCGCAATTCATGTCGATGGATGATCAGAAGGAGGAGTAATTTCACCTCTATCATCCATGACCGATGCAGGCACAATTTCTATTAATAAATAGGGTGTTAAGTTTGATGTTCTCTTTTTGAAGAAGATTTAACAACTTAATCGTTTGATTATAGGCATGATAGCCCGATTATTTGATACAAATTTAACTCATTTATAAAGCGCTGTTGTTTACATAATATTTCTTGGTTATACACCTTCTAATTATCAGTACTTTAGGATAAGTATGACCTCTTTTTGTAGCTAAAATCGGAACATCAAACTTAACACCCTAATTAATAAACTAAAATTTTAAAAATATACAACTATGATTAAAGTAGAAAACCTACAGAAAGTATTCCGTACAGAAGAAGTAGAAACATGGGCATTAAACAATGTAAGTATTGAAGTGAAACAAGGCGAGTTCGTTGCCATTATGGGTCCTTCAGGTTGTGGTAAATCAACTTTGTTGAACATCCTCGGTTTGCTCGATAATCCAAGTAACGGTTCGTATAAGTTGAACGGAACCGAAGTGGCTCAGCTTACCGAATCACAGCGTACCGATTTGCGTAAAGGTGTCATTGGATTCGTATTCCAGAGTTTCAACCTGATTGATGAATTGAATGTCTATGAAAACATTGAATTGCCATTGCTCTACATGAATGTACCGGCTAAGGAACGCAAGCGTAGGGTAGAAGAGGTGATGGACCGTATGGCCATTGCCCATCGTTCAAAACACTTCCCACAGCAGTTGTCGGGTGGTCAGCAGCAGCGTGTAGCCATCGCCCGTGCCGTAGTTGCTAATCCGAAGTTGATCCTCGCCGATGAGCCTACTGGTAATTTGGACTCAAAGAACGGTAAAGAAGTAATGGAACTACTTACCGAACTCAATAAAGAAGGTACTACCATCGTAATGGTGACTCACTCACAGCACGATGCGGGTTATGCTCAGCGCACAATCAACTTGTTTGATGGTGAAGTGGTGAGCGAAGTTAAAATGTAAAGAACTGGATGAAGAAGCTACCCGTTGGTTGAGACAGCGTACCGCCGACGGGTGCTTACTTATGAAAGAGCAGATTAAATTGCATCTTTTGAGCTTAGGTTTATTATTTCTGACATGCATAAGTAAATGTACTGACATGTATGAGTGAATGAACTGACGTGCACGAGTGAATGAACTGACATAATTCACTCGCTAAATTACTACTTAGAAAACATATACACTACCATACACAATACAAAAAAGACACTACTCGGAAAACGAGGTTGGATATTACTCCAAAGATTCCTTATAGGATAAATCTCAAGAACGTAATACCTAGGATAGAATTAAAATAGAAAGCCATGATACTACACTATATAACAACAGCTTACCGTCAGCTGATGAAATACAAAACACAGAACCTCATTGCCATTGTTGGTGTGGGACTGGCCTTGCTATGCTTCAGCATATGCCTTTATATCAGTCGCTTCATCAATGCAACCGATGAATGTTTCGAGCGAAAAAACGAAATTGCACAGGTTACGTTGCAGCAGAATGGTACGGGTCGAGATATAGCTGGTGTTCCAGCCGAATTAGCTTTCAAATTAAAGAATGAAGGAATGGATTTCCCAACCTGTGTGGTGGTGTATCCTGATGATAGAGAGTATAATGTAGAAGTGGAAGCAGAAAAACTCCTACCTTATACGCTCAACTGTATGGAAGTCGATACTGCTTATAATCAATTCTTTACTCCGCAAATTACAGTGGGTACCTGGCAACAAGCAGCTAATACCCCGAATGCAGTCATTCTTTGTGAAAGTACCGCTATACGTCTATTTGGAACACCTGAAAAGGCAATGGGTAAACGCTTGGTGCTGGGACGCCGATTATACACTTCACCACAAAGTACCCCTAAAAAAGGAGGTATAGCCTATACTGTTCAAGCTGTTATGAAAGACATTCCGTCCAATACGAGCTTTGAATTCTTAGGTCAGATTCACGCATTGACCGTGAACGATAGTGAAGGGCGATTACAAAATCATGTTCGCGAAGGAATGACTGGTTGCTGGATTTACATGATGCCAGGAAAGAAAACCATCGCTCAGTGTAATGAGGAACTGAAAGCACGGAAGATAATCTATCCGTTTTGGGATCAAAAAATGACCATCCAATTCAATACTTTTGGAGACGTGTTCTGGAGACAATCGCCTGCTTCTATTTTTTCTACGATTACGTTGGTTGCAGGATCCTTAGTACTATTGGTGAGCCTTCTCAATTTCTTCTATTTCCTGATTGGTTCGTTCTTGACTCGTATTCGTGAATTCAATATCCGAAGAGTAAACGGAGCAGGATTCGGCAGACAGTTCATTTTATTGTTTATCCAATCTGCTTTGGCGATAGTAATAGCAGGCTGTGTTACTTTGGGATTGATTCATTTGCTCGCTCCTTGGTTTCACATTGATTTATACCAATTCTCATTGATCGTGAATCCGACTATCTTGATGGGACAGACCTTTACCTATCTCGTCGGATTGTTAATAGTATGCGCATTCTTAGCCGTTATCATGGTTCTTAAGTTGCGTAAGGTGAAGGTTCAGTCGGGCTTATTTGGTGGAACCGAACGTTACGGTAAGCACCGCATCCGTAATTTCCTTCTTGGGGTACAGTTGTTCATCGGAATCATCTTTATTACCCTGACCGTAGCCCTTTATCAGCAGTCAGCATTATCTACTCGTACCATGTTCGGTACGCTGTCGAACGATGAAAAAGAACACATCGTGGGTGTATCGTTAGATTATACCTTCCTTAATCAGCAGCAACGCAGAGAGATTGTCAGCAAAATCAAACAGCAGTCGGGAGTGGAGGATATAGTCTTGGTCGATATAGCCTATACCAAAGGAGTTTCAGGTTCCGGTATGTACACCGAAAAAGGAAACGACAAATCATATATGGACGCAATGACCCATCGTGTTTCACCGAATTTCTTTTCCTTTATGAACATCCAAATGGAATCGGGTACCATTCCGACTTCGAATGAGGCCGTTATCGACCGTGAACTAGCCAGACAACTTAAGAAGGATGTGCTAGGAATGACACTTTATGATACAGCCGACCGTGGATTTACTGTGAAAGGCGTTTGCAATGAATTCAGCAGTAGCAATATGAATATGAACGGTTTCCTATTTATCGTAGATGATTTTGCAGACTACTTTGGTTATTGTTACGTGAAGTGTAATCCTGACCAGTATGCTGAAGCACTTCGTGGCATAGAGAAAGTGATGAGTGCTTACCTGCCAGAGAATATCGAGGCGGAAACAAAAACATTGATGGATGAAATCGTGGCTGAACAAGCCTTAGAGTATGAGTTGCGCGGCATCGTTCTGTACATGGGACTCGTTACGTTGATGATTTCTTTACTGGGTATTTATTCAGCCATTACGCTCGATACCGAACGTCGTCAGAAGGAAATGGCCGTTCGTAAGATTAATGGAGCCAAAGTACGTGATATCGCCATGCTCTTTGCACGCTTGTATATCCGTATTGTAGTCGTTTCATCAGCTTTAGCCTTCGCTTTGTCGGGCGGTATTTTGATGACTATGAAGAATGCCTACAATGTCTTTATTGATACGGGCATTTTGTTCTACGGAAGCATCTTCCTGATAGTTGTAGTCCTTGTGACTTCGTTGTTATATATGCGAATTTGGACCATCTCATGCATCAATCCAGTAAAGGTAATTAAGAATGAATAAACAGGACAATGATTGTAGAAAAGCATTGTTCATAAATGAAAATATAGTTCGCAACTGAACGCATTGTCCTCAACTGAAAAAACGGAATAAAACTATGAAATATCAGTATCTTCTCAAAATGATTGTTCGCAACTGGTGGAGAAATAAACTATTCTTCTTAGTGGCAATCGTCAGTCTCTCTATAGGCTTGGCTTGTACTAACCTGTTGCTGACTTACTTTGTACACGATTACAACATCGAACACGATAATCCCAATAAAGACCGCGTGTTCTGTCTTCGTCAGGACGACCCGATGGGAATGGGTGGAAAAGTAACTTTCGTGTCGAAGGATGTCCCACAACTTATTCGGGAGAAGATAACCGGTGTGGAAAGTTATCTGCGTTTGGAATCTATAGAGAACCTAACCGTACAGACTCAGCAGGGAACGATGAAGAACGTAATGCTGTTGGGTGTCGACTCCACCTTCACTTCGTTTTTTCCTCCGAAGATCCTATCTGGTAATCTTACCCGTATGTTGGCTGAACCTGATAAAGCAGCCATCAGTAAGACAATGTCCGATCAGTTGTTTGGAAAAGCAAATCCGTTGGGACAGACTTTTGAGGTCGAAATGGGACCGCAGAAACGCAGTTTAGAAGTGGCAGCAGTGTTCGAGAAACAGTCACAATCGTTCTTGAATTTCGATGTGCTTGTCGGCATTTCTTCCAATTACTGGGGAGGAACTTCTTTCTTGAAACTGGCCAATGGAGTGAATCCGCAGCAAGTAGCTGAGGCTGTTAATGCCGATGCTTCTATCCCTACTATGGTGCCAGGATTGAAATACCATGTTGACCCGTTGGAAGAGCTATATTTTGTGGATACTAAAGGAACCCCTCAGCAGTCTTTGCCTTTCATCCATCAGACACAGGCACGCATGCTTTACATCGGCTTATTTGCTGCTTTCTTGATCTTAGTGATAGCTTGTTGCAACTATACCAACATGAGTCTGACGCGACTGATTCAGCAGTTGAAGATGGTCTACATTGAGAAACTCATGGGAGGACGCATGAAGGACATCCGTATGCAGCTCTTTGGTGATGTGGTGCTTACGGTAGGTATCTCATTCCTGCTTTCGATTTTGCTTATTAGTTGGGCATTACCATCGTTCAATTCGATGCTAGGCGCTCGTCTGGAGATGGCATTCTTCTTCAGCGGACAAATGTTGCCTTTGCTCTTAGGATTCCTCCTGCTGGTAGCCCTTATTCCAGCGTGGTACATGAGTTACAAATTAGTACATTTATCGTATACCGAATATAAGACAGTTTATAGCGGACGCAGTAAGCAGCGATTCGTAGCCACCTTGGTAGTGGTACAGTTTGCCATTTCATGCGGTTTGATTCTTTCGATGCTGATGGCCAGCAAACAGCAGCGGATGGTGACTGAGAAGGCAGCTATCTATGACGGCTGCATTGAAATAGGTGATTGTTTTGCTAGTCCCGTTGCCCCTTTGAAAACTGAATTGGCCAAACGAGTACCGGGGATTGAATCAATGACTGTATCTACGGAGATGATGCTGAATGCAACCATCAAACAGTTAGTCTTGAAGCAACCGGATGGATCGGAAGTCCGTTCGTTCGCAATGATGCTGAATGGCGACTCGCACTATCTTCAGACGTTGGGCATCGAACAAATCGAAGGCAAGTCGCCCGAACAGTTGCAAGAGGAAATGGCTCATCCGGCTTTCGTGAATGAAGCTTATGTGCGGATACTCGTTCCTAACGGCATGGACCCAATAGGACACAGGTTGAGAGAGTTTGATGAAACTGCTGATTCGTTGTACGTTATCGGTGGAGTAGTACGTGATTTCTCAATCAATTCGATTGAAGATGCTGTTAATCCGGCAGAGATTAAACTATTGTCTCCTGAGAAACAACAGCAGGCTAACATACTTGATATCCGACTGAAGAAAGAAAATCGTGCAGAGACTATCGCGCAGATTGAAAAGGTGTGGAAAGAAATGAATAATGAGGGAGTATTCAGTTATACCGATATGCATCGCGTATTTATGGAACGCAACAGCAAAGTAGTAAACTTCACCCAAGTACTGACGTTCTATACCGTCATCGGTCTCTTGCTCACCTTGTTCGGTCTGTTCGGAATCTCATGGTATGCCACCCGTCAGCGTGTACGCGAGATCAGCATTCGCAAACTGCATGGTGCCAGCCGCTGGCAGATACTCTGGTTGTTAAATAAACCGTTCAGCACCTATGCCGTGATTGCATACCTGGTAGCTTTGCCGTTGACCTATTATTGGTTGACCGATTGGTTTGCCCAGTTTGCCTACCACGTATCCTTCGGTGTGATAGATTTCATCCTTCCGTTTGTGATTATCTGGGTAGTAGCCGTAGTATCCATCGGTATACAGGCACTCTTCCTGTTTAAAATCGATCCGATTGAATCACTGAAAGTGGAATAAAGTAATAAATAGGAAAATAGAACAAAAATGAAATACCTGAAATTATCCTTGCGGAGCCTGCTCCGCTTCAAAGCCTATACGGCGATTAATCTGTGCGGACTGATGCTCTGCCTGCTGAGCGTGTTCACACTGGTGCGCTACATCCATCAGGAAAAATCGGTCGATCATTTTATTCCCGACCTGGAGTATCTCAGTTTGAGTTATAGTTTTGAAGAAAATAACGATCGTTGTTATTATGTAGATTTGGGACAGACTCAGGAATCGGAAAGTATGGAAAAAGATGTAAGGATTGAGCGAAAATCCACTTTTATACTGAATGAACAGCTTCCTATTGAAGTGGAACATCAGAAATACATGGCCGACATGTTGCTGGTGGAAGATAGTACTTTCCTCAGCATGGTGCCGATACCGGCCTTGAAAGGTCAGTGCCGGGTGACGCGTCATGGAGAAGCTCTGGTGAACGAAGCCTATGCCTCCCGGATTTTCGGGAAAGAGGATCCGGTAGGTAAAAAGCTGGAAGCGGCAGGAAAGGAGTGGACGATTGTGGGCGTACTGAAGCAGCCTGCCACCAAATTCTCTATTGCTTACGATTTTATCCTCTGTACCCCGCTGGATACTTGGTCAAGGATACCGTATACATTAGTTCGGACCACCCGGCCGGAGGATGTCGAATTCCTCAACAAGAAGTATGTCAAGTGGGTTACCCGAAAGGATTTCGGAGTCAGCTTTCTCTATCGGTTGAAACCCTTGAAGGAAGTCTATATGGATAATAGCATTCGGAAAACGTCTATGCATGTACAGGGCAATGCCGACGAACTCCGGCTGCTCGGCTTCGTGACGCTCCTTATTTTAACTGTCGGGCTGTTCAATTATATCAACCTCTATTCGGTGCTGATGATTAAACGGTACCGGGGACTGGCGGTGAAGAAGATCTTCGGCGCTTCGCAGAAGACACTCTTCCTGCAGTTATACTTGGAGAACTTCTTCCTCAATGCCATCGCCCTTTTCGGTGTATGGGTGCTGATGGAATGGACCAGCCGGCTGCTGGAGTCCGCCTTCATGATTTCGATACAGCCGCATCCCGGGTTCGATGTCCTGCTGTCGGCTTTCGTGCTCTTCGTATTGCCGTTGCTCACGATGGCTTATACCCTCATCCGTCTGCACCGTCAACCGCTGGCCGTGTCGATGCGTCCTGCAGGGCTGGGCGGTCGGTCGCTGCTTTCGCAGATGTCGTTCCTCTTTGCACAGTACGTGATTACTTTCGGCCTGGTCGTTGCCGCCGTTTATATGACTTACCACCTTTATTATCTGTTCAGTGCGGATACGGGATACAAGACGGAGAACGTTCTTTCCTGCAAGTTTTGGGGCGAACCGACCAGTTATTCGATGGAAGGGTACGAGACGTATAAAAAACAAACTGATGCCGGTATGCCTGTCTTGAAAAAGGAATTGGAGGAGAATCCGTTGTTTACTGGATCGGTGTACGGAGGAACTCCGTACCGTTTGTCGGATACATCAGGTAAAAATACAAATGGAGAGAGCCATCCTGTTTATGTCTGTTTCTCTGCCCCGGATTATATGGACTTTTTCCAGTTCCAGTTCGTAGATGGACGTAGTTGGAACAGTGAAGATCAATTTACACAATATAAGGCCATCGTGAACGAGAGCCTGTTGAAAACGTTCGGCATCAAGGATTGGCGGACGGAAAAGGTACAGTTGGCCAACCGGCTATGGTATGCTACATCGGAAGATAGGAATACGAATCCCCCGTATGAGATTGTGGGAGTGGTGAAAGACTTTAAGTTCGGTAAATTATCCGACCGGACCTATCCGATGATGTTCGTTTTCATGGAGGGAGGGGATCCCCGGGACGACTTGTATGTTTCGTTTGCTCCCGGCAAGAAGAAGGAGGCCGTGGCTGCATTGAAAGCCATCCACACGAAGCTGACTGGAGTGGAAGACCTGCAATATTCGTTATTGGAGGATGAGATTGCTCAGTTGCACGAAGCGGATTTCCGTCTGATGCGTGTTATCATCACATTTGCCTTGATTGGTATCCTCATCTCAATGATGGGACTCTTCGGACTGTCGCTGTTTGATATCCGCCAGCGTTATAGGGAAGTCGCTCTCAGAAAAATCAACGGCGCCCATACAAAGGATATCTTTCGTCTGTTGTTACGTAAGTATCTGTATGTACTGTTGATGGCTTTTGCCGTAGGAAGCGTCATCATTTATATAGCCCTTTCCAAGTATATGGAAGACATTGCTTGCAAGGTTCCGCTGTCGCCGTGGATTTTCTTTGTGGCTGCCGTCCTGGTCGCATTGATTTCGCTACTGACATTATATTGGCAGGTGAACCGTGCTGCACGAATCAATCCGGCAGAAGTGTTGAAAAGTGAATGATGATGGATGGGAAAAAATAGAATAAAACAAAACTACAATATGATCACACATTACTTGAAAATCAGTATCCGTAACCTGATGAAGTACAAGATGCAATCGCTCATCAGTATCATCGGCCTCGCAGTCGGTTTCGTTTGCTTTGCCTTGTCCTTATGGTGGATTCAGTATGAAATGGGATACGATTCCCAGCATCCAGACGCAGATCGTCGTTTTGTGTACTATGAGAAAAGCGTACATCAATCCAGTGGCTATAGTGTGTTTACAGCCGGTTTGAGAGCCCGAGAAATCCAAGAGAAATTTCCGGAAATCGAGTCTTCTCAGATTATGTCTTTATGGAATAAAGGAATGGCTAAAACGGAAACTGTTACCATTTCTGAAGGAGTACGTCAATTAGCTACGGATTCTACATTTATTGATTGGTCTGGAATCAGACTGCTTAAAGGTAATCTTGATTTCTTACACGATGATGACAAGGCTGCTTTAAGTGAAGAATTTGCGATGCGCTTGTTTGGTACAACGGATGTAATCGGTAAGACTTTTACTGATGGTATGCGAACAAAAACAGTAGGTGCGGTATTTTCAACGTTGGAGCATAGCAATTTTTCTTTCGACGTTTGGTCGGATGTGGTTCGATTCACTGAAAGTGCTGCAGAACAAACATTTTATTACGGACTTGGAACTGTTGTATACACTTTGCACGAAGGTATCGATTATCAGGAATTTGAAGCTAAAATGCGTCGTTCTGAATCTGATAAGGATGTGTCTAGTCTGTCCAATTCAGGATTGTGTCCGATAACTCAGTTCCATTATTCGGAGATAAGTGGTGCTTGTCCCGTGCAGTTCTATTATTTGATATTGTTTGCTGCGGTAGGCGTACTCATCATTCTTGCTGCTTTATTCAATTATTTTTCCATCTTCGTGGTGCGTCTGGGCATTCGTCGTCGTGAAATTTCATTACGTAAGGTCTGCGGTTCAAGTTGGGGACAGCTACTCTGTTTGTTTCTGACTGAATATACAGTGATGCTGACTGCTGCTGTGTTGCTGTCGGTTGTTCTCATTCACTTTGTTCAAGAACCCTTTGTCGCAATTGCGTATATAGGTGGCTCAATCTATCGAATAGGATGGAGCTATTGGTTCGTTATCTGGGCTGTTACCGCTTTGCTATTAGTTGAGCTGATTCGTTATTACAATACATCAGGCAAGACATTACGTGAAGACCGACTTCGCAAATGGACGGTAGCTTCTCAACTTACGGTAAGTATCTTCATGCTTTTCTGTATGACCGTTCTTATCAAACAGATTCATTTTCTACAGACCACTGATCTGGGTTGGAATCGTTCCACTATTGCCGTTGTCAACGTTTATCCTTATGACCGTGAGAAAGAAGTTCTCCATCATATTTATGAATTTCCTGAAGTTGATTCTCTTTATTTGGGAGTCGAACTTTTGGCTGCGGGTGGCGGAAGTCAATCGTTTACCCCTAGTAAATGGGATGGAAAGACAGAGGATGCAGAAAGTCCAAGTATCCGCTTTTTCTATCAGGCACAGACCATCATTCCGCTCTATGGAATCAAACTATTGGAAGGTCGAATACCTTATAAGGACGAAGCCAATGCAATTGTTCTGAATGAGGCAGCGGTGAAAGTTTTGGGAATGGAGAATTCCGTGGGTAAGCATATCAAAGGATTCGGTAATTCCTCGGATACAGAGATAGTAGGGGTAGTAGAAAATTCATACATCAATCCACCGACTATGCCTGCTATTCCGATGGCGTTTGTTTCGGAGAATCAACATCGTTTAGGTGCTGCTATTGTTTTTAAAGAAGGACAATGGGAACAGTTTAAGCAGCGCTTTGATAAGTTGATGAGAGAAGAGTACGACGAAATGAAGTATGAAATCATTAACATGCAGGAGTATTATGATGAATTCCTTTATTCAGAACACCTGTTGGTTAAGTTGCTCACTGCGGTTTCATTTGTTTGTGTTTTGATTGCCGCCTTTGGTATTTATTCGCTCATCACCTTGAGTTGCGAACGCCGTCGTAAGGAGATTGCCGTACGTAAGGTAAACGGTGCGAAAGTAAAAGATATCTTGTTTATCTTCATTCGTGAGTATGTCTTCCTCCTGGTTACAGCATCGGTAATTGCTTTCCCTATAGGGTATGCATTGATGAAACAATGGCTCGTTACTTACGTTCGACAGACTCCAATCTCTTTCTGGATCTATGCGGTTATCTTTATCGGAATCGCTTTGCTGATAACTTTGTGTATCGGCTGGAGAGTATGGAAGACCTCACGGATTAATCCGGCGGAAGTGATAAAGAGCGAGTAAGAAATTTCGAGAAAGGAACATTTAATGATTCGTTATCCTTCGATATAAAAGATGAAATAGTTGAGTAAGAAAACGGATTCAGAATAAGAAAAAGAAATAAAAATAACACCATGAAAACATTGAAATATGCTGTGCGCTTTCTGATGCGAGCCAGAGCGTACACAGTTATAAATCTCTTGGGACTCTCATTCAGTCTGGCGTGCTGCTTAATGCTGGCACGCTACATACATCGTGAACTGACGGTAGATAGTCACGTTATTGAACCCGAAACAATGGTGGCTGTGATGCGTGATATGAACAGTAATGTGTTCTTGGCTGATAATCCTAGTCCCGAAAGTCCTTTCAAAGGACTACCGAAAGAACAAATTGTGGAAACTTGTACTACGGTTTTAATAGACAATGGTTTAGTGAAACAGGATAATAAAAACTACTGGGCACACGTCGTGCCAGCCGATACGCTCTTCTTTCATTTCTTTGATTATGCGATGCAGAGTGGTGAACGCAGTCTGGCAGATCCGACCAAAGTCCTCATCAGTGGTCCGTTTGCTACCCGGTTGTTCGGACAACAAGACCCTGTGGGCAAGAAGCTCTCTGTAGAGGGAGTTGAAGTTACCGTAGGGGGAGTGTTCCAGCTACCTGAGTGCAAAACCTTACTAAATATTGATGTACTGGTACCTTTCCTTGCTAAAAGAGGTAATCATGCTTGGGGAAGGGTAGAAACACAACTGTTACGTGTACAGCCGGGTACTGATTTGGATGCACAGAATGCCATCTGCAATGTCTTTCAAGACTGGGGCACCAACGGAACTACTCGATACAAGTACATTCATTGGCGGGATATTTATTTGGGTGCCTCCATCGATAGCCAGACTTACGGCACAATGTGTACGTTCGGTGATTTGAGAAACCTTTACATCCTGGGTGGCGTGCTGGTTTTGCTCTTGTTGGTAGGTATTCTCAACTTCGAGAATCTCTACATGGTGTATATGCAGAAGCGTACACGTACTTATGGCATCAAGAAAGTATTCGGTCTGCATAAAGGAACGCTATTCTTCGAAATCTGGATTGAAAACTTCCTGCTTGTGCTGGGAGCACTAATCGTTGCATCGGTCTTGCTCGTAATGGTCTATCGGTTTGACTTGGCTGAATGGATGCACATGGGTAGCTTTACTGCTTTCGATGGTTGGATTCTATTGGGTATATTGGTATGCTTGCCACTGCTAACCTCGCTTTATCCTTACATCCGATATAACTATCGTTCGCCCATCAGTTCGATGCGTCAACTCGATACGAATCGTGGCTCCATTGCCACTCGTGTCGCCTTTCTGTTCCTGCAGTATGGCATCTCCATCTTCCTGATTGTGGTATCGCTCTATTTTGTACAGCACTTCCGTATGCTTACTCATACTTCGCCTGGTTATGAGGTGGAAAATAGGCTTAGTGCCGATATTATTATGGATAATCAGATGAGTTATTCCAAAGAGATGCGCAATAAGGCAGTTCAGATGAAGGAACAGCTGAAAGCTTGTCCGCTTATAGATTCGTACTGCATAGAAGGGCGCAGCATTACCAAACTTCAGGATCTTAATCTTACTTACTTGGTGAATGATAAAGATAAGAAAGTCCAAATGTCTCTGATTTTCCTTCCTACTAAGTTCTTCAAACTCTATGACATCGAAGTGGTAGAAGGTGAGTTGCCATCGGAAGATGAATATCTTAGTAATTCTTCCATGGTACTTAATGAATCGGCTATGAAGGCCATGGGGTATAAACACCTTGAGGAAGCTTTTGTACGGGGTGAACAACCGTTATGGTTTAGCGTTGTAGGAGGTAAAGTGGAAGAAAAGGGAACTACGCTGATGCCAGTCAAGGCAGTGGTGAAGGACTTTTATCCAGGACGACTGACCGATGGTATTCCTCCGATGGCCTTTATGTTGAATCGTGATGGAATCATGGGTAAGCTTCAGATGCATATTAAGCCGGGCAAGGAAAAGGAGATTATTCCTTTCTTGCGCAAGCTAAAGCAAGACTTTTATGGGGCAGATGATGTGGAGTATAGCTGGTTGAGCGAAGAGTTAGATCAGTTGTATGAATCTGACCGTCAGGTGATGTTGATTTATAGCTCATTTGCGGGAGTAGCTATCGTGATTTCATGCATGGGGCTCTTTGGATTGTCGCTTTTCGATATCCGTCGTCGTTATAAGGAAATCGGTATTCGTAAAGTGAATGGTGCTAAAGTGAAAGATATCTGGCAACTCTTGTTCCGCAAGTATGTAGTGGTAATGTTGGCAGCCTTTGCTGTAGCTTCACCTCTAGCTGTGTATTTCGTATCAAGCTATACAGAAGGATTTGCCGTGAAGGCTCCACTTGGAATTGGCATCTTTGTGCTGGCTTTGTTATTGGTAGCCCTTATTTCTATGGGTACGATGTTCTGGCAAGTGAATCGTGCCGCGAAGATTAACCCGGCAGAAGTGATAAAGAATGAGTAAGGGAGTGATTGCAATCGACAATAATAGAATACCATGAAGGTAAAAAATCAATACCATAACTACACCAATTCAATATGATAAAACATTATTTGACCATTATTTTTCGAACCTTGATGCAGCAGAAAATGCGAAGTGTGCTCTCGGTTCTCTGTATCACTGCGGGACTGATTTGTTTCAGTCTCTGCAGCTATTATTACTATGTGTTTACCAATGCAGATAAAACATTATCCACCTACGATCGTCTCGTTGTGATACGCTCGCAGTCTAGTATACGTCATTATATTGGATTGCCACATGAGGAATTTAAGAAAATAGAGGAAATAGCAGGTGATGCCATTGAAGCGAAAAATGCCGAGTTTTCCTTTAAAGGTATTTATGTAACGTCTTCTAATGACAGATATTCCGTAACAGGAAGTATTACTACCTCTGATTATTTCAAACTTTATCCTACGCGATTAGTGGAAGGCAGATGGGAGGATTTTAATGAGGAATTCAATCAGGCTGTCGTGACGACTGAGTTCATGAAGAGATTTGCTGATAAGGATGTGAAGATTGGTAGTACCATTAAATTATCTGACATCGATTATCAGATTGTGGCTATCGTGGAACCTTATGAGGTAGGGGTAAATCTAAATTTAGTTCCTGGCCAGGTGTTTCTTACAGCTCCATGTGTGAGAGAAAGAGTTGAAAAACATGGATTTTCTTATCTAATGAAACCGGGTGTTGACTTGAAGGTGATAAACGAACGACTCAAGGCTGGGAAATGGGGTGATTCACCCGATTTAACTCCATGCTTTTACTGGAAGAGTGAAGACCAACTTACGAATGCGATGCCTTTATATCTTGCTGTCTTGGGCTTGCTTATCTTGTTAATTGCGCTCATCAATTATTTCTCATTTAGCGTGGGAGCATTTGTCAATCGAATGAACACCATCCGTTTGCGTCAGAGTTTGGGAGGAAAGGCTTTCCATCTCTGGGGATGGTTGTGTGGCGAACAGTGTGTTATCATCCTTGCTAGTTTGTTGATTACCTTGTTGGCGACAGAGAGTATCTTCCCAATGGTGATGAGTTATTTTTCGTTGTTTGCTCAAGGCGAATTATATGTAGATCTAGGAACTTTATTGAGAATGCAGCTTCAAATCGGGGGCTATCTGTTCCTCTTACCGATTGTAATCAGTGCTGTAACTGTACATCGTGTGATGAAGTACCTGCACGGCAGCGGACTGAGCGGTCGTCAGAGTCGTGGTAGTCTGGTGTTGCGTAATGTGCTTCAAACTTTCCAGTTGTTTATTACGCTTGGCTTTATATCGGGTATTATTGCCATATCGGCTGCGATGGACCATAGCTTCGAAGAAAAATTTCCTAGCTTGACAGAGGAAGACCAGGAGAATCTCATTCCATTTTCCATAAGTGCAAGATCCGAAGAAATGCAGCAGCATCGAGCAGAGATTATTCGAGCATTAAAACAGGGAGCTTGGTGTGAATCTGTTTCGGAATATGCTTATGGGCATATCATAGACATGAAGCCGGGAGAAGCTACTACTTTGTTGGTTGATGAAACATTCTTGGATCAAGTGCATGTGGAGCGCAAGCATCATCAAGGAGAAATCTTTGCATACGTCACCAAGGAATTTGATGAATCGTTTCGTATCAGACGGGATAGCGCGTTTCAAAAGGTATGGTACGAAGGTGTTGATTATCCTATTGTAGGCCAGCATCAGCATTATGTTTCGTATAACAAGCAATTGGTATTATTGCCATTGCCGCTAAGCATTAAACATACGAATGGATACATTAAACTGAAGGATGGTTGTAATCGTGCAGAGGCTTTAAAGGAAATCGATGCCATCTTGAATAAGTATTATCCGGTGAATGAGCCCTATGTGGTTGAGTCTTTATTTGAAAAAGAGATGACAGGATATATTTTAATGAAGAATCTATTTATCGTGTGTGCTGTATTGGCTATACTCATTACCTTGTTGGGCTTGTATCAGTCTATCAGCTTGGACACTGAACGCCGACAGAAGGAGGTGACTATTCGAAAGATTAATGGGGCTAAGAAGATGGTTATCTACCGCTTGTTTGGACGTAGATATATTGTTTTGTTAAGCATTGCTTTTGTGCTGTCATTGCCTGTCAGTGGGTTTATTCTAGTCCTTTCTAAATATAGCTATGAGTTTAATGTGATGACTGTAAGTATCTTCACATTGCCTTTGCTTATTACGATATTGGTAGTGGGACTGACTATTGGCTGGAAGATTTGGAAGATTGCTCAGATTAATCCGGCGGAAGTAATAAAGAGTGAGTAACCGAGGCTACTCTGAGGTACTTTACAATGTGCGGACCTCCGTACGATACTGAAAAAACTGTTTTCATATGTTGTCTACCGATATTGTTGTAATTTACATGATTTACTTTATGTAGTCGATTTGTTTATGCAATTGACTAAATAAGTTTTAGTTGACACCCGGGTGAGTAACGCAGCTCACCCGGGTGAGTAGCGTTACTCACCTAGGTGAGCAGGTCTACTCACCCAAGTGAGTAGATAAAAACGACTCATTATTTAGTCAAACTGACTACCCCCTCTACAGATACCTCTGAAGGGGTTGAAGGGTAAAAAAACCGTAAAAGTTTGTGTGGTTAAGGTCACCAAACCTCATCATAAATCATCTATTCTAAGAATGTCAGCTAGTTTGCAAAACGTAAATCATCGTTTGTTGATCATCGTTTGTTGATTATCGTTTGTTGATCATCGTTTGTTGATTATCAGTCGTCAATTTTGAAAGAGAAGCCAATAGATTCATCTCTATCTACATTCTTAGGGAGACGAATGGTAACCTTATTACCATCTACCGTACATTTTACTCGTCTGCCTGTAGAAAGCAAAGTCACCTTTTTCTTAGCGGGAATATTGGTAGTCCATTCAATCACTTCAGGAACCTTCTCCTGCTTCTCCGGTAAAGCATAAAATGCATACATCGTTTCACCATCTTTGTCGGCAGTAAACCAAACGTTACCATCGTTATAGATGCTTTTAACCCAAGTTTGATGGTCTATTAACCGTTTCTTTTGCTATTCAGGATTTTA
>SAMEA104404106__coassemble_882_pt1 | contig 26784 bp, 14 predicted proteins | sample SAMEA104404106__metabat2_low_PE_044 | metagenome-assembled genome bin SAMEA104404106 (sample SAMEA104404106) | Balaenoptera acutorostrata
TTACTCAGTACTTTAATTTTATTTTATAAGAAAGTGTTGCGGAATTAAGGATTTCAATTATCCGTACCAGGCTATAGAAGAAGCTGTGGTAAATGCTTTGTATCACAGAGACTATCAGGAACGAGAGCCTGTGGAAATAACCATTGAGCCCGATAATATTTCCATCCTCAGTTATGCTGGTCCCGACCGTTCCATCAGTTGGGATGCTATTCAAAAAGCAGAGCGCCTGAAATCACGTCGCTATCGCAATCGCCGTTTAGGTGATTACTTGAAAGAGTTGGAATTATCCGAAGGACGAGCAACTGGTATTCCTACGATTCAAGATGAATTACGTAAGAATGGTTCAGAGCTAGCAAAGATTGAAACAGATGAGGATAGAACCTATTTCCTGATTGAAATACCGTGTCATGAAGGGTTCGAAAAATCGATTGAGGCTATAAATGGTCCTTTAAATGGTCCTTTAAATGAAAAAGAAATCTATTTTATTGACCCTATCATCAACTTTAAAAAGCCGGTGAAGGATATTCTTGCGAAATACAAAACAGATATGGTGTATAAAAAACACCCATCAAGGTTCTTCGATTTTTTTAAGAAAATGATTAGGTAGAAGGGCACGTTGAATTCTTGTCTATTTCGAAATATTTTGGTTCAACGTATTCCGTTAACTAAACACCATTCTGACTTATAAAGAATTTGAGTTTTTCTTGTGACATTTTGTAGGCATGATACCTTCTTTTTAAATCTGGTTTATGAAGCGAGAACTGGTTTCATGATAAAGAATCATGGGTGGAATATTTACCTCCAATTCTATATCTACAACGATATGGTGCCCTTGTTTTGCACGAATTTTCGTATGAGTCTAATCGAATTCGTATCTACTTTTTCGTCGTGGTCGACGATGTCTTATAATTCGGGCATTGAATAATGATATTTTTCAATGAGATTTTCAATGGTTCTCCATCCTGATGCGTCCTATGCATAGGTGGTGTCATGGCGTAATAAATAAGCTAATTTCCTAGAACGTTCAATGGTCATATTGGGGGATTTATAAAAACAAAGCATGTCTCAGGCGGGAGTAGTGACATCGATCCTGAACCAAGCGGCTTGCAGAATGGCACAGCTCCTCTGCAAAACATGCTTAACTTTCTCTTGGTGAAAACTCCCGGACTGCAGACACTTCTTAATTGGACCAATCCCCATTAATATCCTACCGAACGGGAGTTGTTGATAGTCAAATTGGAATATAAATTCCAATTTCTGGGAAAGATAAGTGTATAACCGTAATACTCAGGTTAACCAATTAGCCGAAATTGGTGAAGGTTCGCCAACTGTTGAACAAAGCGACACTCAAACAGAAGCCAGTACAATGCCCCCTACACTTAAAAGAAGAACGTATGGAATTTTCCATGCAGCATCTTTTACGAGCAAAGATAGAGAAGTCGTTGATACGAGCCAAACCTAGTCTACAAAATTATGGTTTGGAATAAAATATTTAGAATTGCGCAGATAGGTTGCGTAGTAGGGGCTTTCCTTTGCATTCTCATTGATGATAAAGACGATGTATGGAGAGAGTTCCACCACCTGGTGGTTGCATCCTTAATAGTACCATGAGTTCCAGTGGCGATGGTGCAGAAACCCGACTTAGTGCAAGTAAATTACAGACATTGTCGATAGAAGATTCGTTTGAGGAGTTATGCCGGTGGTTAGCGATATCTTTGGCTGTAATAGAATCGCTACGCAAACCTTGCCTTTGCGCCAAGAGGGTAGTCGTATTTTCGGAGTGGGCGAGTTTTTTGTGCTAAATTGACATTGGAAATTCAATACATACGAAGTAAGTGGAACGGGATTCGTGATGTAATGAAGGTGACGCTGGAACCTGAATATTCGGATGATATCCTAATTGGTTGGTGCGACGGTCAACTGGTGATCCGCTCGTTGTATTTGGGGCTGTTGTGACTTTGCATAATGCCTTCGGAGAAATATGATTTGGATGATCATGATGGATTGAGTTGGGAGGAGTTCCGTTTGGCTACTTACAACCAATTGCAGTCGTGTATTTTGGAGCATTATATTATCGGTAGGGCTGAGCATACCCGTCAGTCCTATCCCCGTCAGCGCTGGATGAGCAGTGTGGAGGAGATGGAGAAGGATTATGCAGAGCTTTGTGAAAAATTGAAGTGATACATAAGAAAGAAGAGCAATGAAATTAAATTTAGAAGAAGGACATATTTGGTATGATGCTTCGCTTTGGGAGTGAGATAGTGAGGCTTTGAAAATCGGAGATAAGGCGACCATGCGTACGTCCGGATTTCACTCTTTCCTGCCACAGAGATTTTGGTGACTCCGAATGAAGAATTGCTGCTAGAACTGACAGGAGTGGTGAAGGCTATCAAGATGGTGGTGTCTAATCCAAATACAGCAGAGAATAACAAGAATATCGTTACCGAGGATTTGAATACGCCTAGAGATATAAAGAGGTATTATGTAACGATGAAAGATATTCGAAATCAAACATTGGCGGATTCGGACAGGGAGACTTTTAAAATTGTTTTTGGTAAATTCTGCTATGGCAGTATGGATGTGGTATTGCATTTTGCAGGCGTTCATCTTCCTTTTGAGGCAACGTATGTCGGAGAGATGCCGTTATATTCTCTTATTGATGTGGCTGATTATTTAAATCATGGTGATAATTATGAGAATACCACGTCAATTAAGCGTGCCGTACAATGGTGTGATGAACCAGGATTTTTAAATTTTGATTTTATTAGAAACCTTGAGAATGATAGTGTTTCTATCAACATGAAATATGGCAATGATTCGTCTTGGGAATGTAGCTTAGTCCCGAGGAAATGGATTATTTTGTTGTCTTATTTGCAGTTTAGAAAAGAGGTGATATGTGCTGCCTTGAATTGTCTGAAAATTTATGGTATGCGAGGGTGCTATGAAAATTGGATGGATGAAAGGAATAATTTTCCGTTGGCTACATTGATTCGCTTGATAGACGATAAATAAAACAGTGATCATCCTTTTGGAGAATATCAGAGCGATATCTTTTTAGATTTAAAAATTTTGACTGACGCATTGAATGCAAATTAAACAAAGAGGAACCAAATTCTTTTGTGAATCGGTTCCTCTTTTGGTTTCTAGATATCGGGCATTGAGACTGTTTCAATTACGCCACAGCCATACCAGAAACCTTTTCCTTGATACCGGGAAGTTGAAAAGAATTTCAGCTGTGGCCACAGTCATATCAAAGAAACTTTCTCCTTGATACCGCGATGGTAAACTATGCTTGTTACCTTAAGCACTGTCGTATCAAGAAAATTGAGATGGCTTCAATGCCACAACAATGGCATAAAGTAATGTTTACACCAACCGGGCCATGGCCTCATTGTCGCCATCTCATGTTGTCCAGAATACTCCGAAGAGTCATTACCACATTCCGGACAACGGTCATCCTTTTACTGTTTGACATTGCAAAGGTAGGAGGTCACTGCGCAACCTATTTGCGCAATAGAATTTATTTTTATCTATCCTTTAATCACAGCAAGAGGAGATAGTTCTACAATGGGACGTACAAGTTCTTGCTCATTGGCCAATACTTGTGTGATGTCTTTGTAGGCCGATGGAGCTTCGTCGAGTTGTTTCTCGTTGACGATGCTGTGTAGTATTCCCTGTGCATTCATAAAATCTATTTCTTTCTGTAAATCAAGTTGACGGCGAGCTTCACTGCGTCCGAGTACTCGACCCGCTCCATGCGAACAGCTCATAAAACTGTTAGCATTACCAAGGCCTTCTACTATATATGATTTTGTGCCTTGTGACCCGGGAATAATTCCAATCTCACCTTTCATGGCTCGAGTTGCTCCTTTGCGATGCACTATTACATTGTTTCCAAAGTGACGTTCCCATGCTGCATAGTTGTGAGCTATATTAATCATCGGATCAAAGGTGATACGAGGGAAATAAATAGCAAAGGAATCACAAATACGTTGCATCATCAGCTTGCGGTTGGCAAAACCAAAGTCTATGCAATAACGCATTTCATTAAAATAGTTTTTACCATCCTTGCATTCGATAGGCAAAAATTCGAGACCCGGAATAAAGTCGGAGTACCATAGCTTATTGAAATGCAGAGCAATCTTATTATAATAGTTACAGACTATATTTCCTATATTCCTAGACCCCGAGTGTAACATAATCCAAATATTCCCATCAGTAGACGATTGAATTTCAATGAAGTGGTTTCCACCACCTAATGTCCCTATCTGTTTAATCGCCCCTTCCATTAAATTTTTGATACAGGGAAGCTTCTGAATATCTTGGTTCGAAGGCAGAAACTTTAAGTCTTGTGGCTTTTCATGATGTGCGAAACCCACAGGAATTTGTTCGCGTATTTTGTTGATTATACGTATCAATGTTTGCTTCGACATATCGTCAACATGTAGACTTGTTTTTATAGCACACATACCACAACCAATATCTGTGCCTACTGCATTGGGAATGAGCACTCCTTTGGTGGCCAGGACTCCACCAATAGGCATTCCTTTACCTTCATGGACATCGGGCATGATGGCTATGTGATGGTAGGCAAATGGAAGGGAGGCTAAATCAATCACCTGTTCCAATGCTCCTTTGTCAATAGTGTCGGTCCACATCATGATGGGGACACGGTTTCCGTTAATCACTTTCATAGTCTTCTACTTTTGAATGAATATGTTGTAAAGTTCGGTTAGTACTGCGCAATGTATTTGCGCAATAGAAACTATTTTGTATATTTAGGACAGAAACTTTAAATCTTTACATTTTTATGCCTTTAAATCGTTCGACTTTGATTCGTTTAACTACGATAGACCGCTGCTTGCAGAATCATTATCGCAAATGGACTTTGCAGGATCTGATTGACGCCTGTTCGGATGCTCTGTATGAAATGGAGGGCAGAATGGATGGGGTGAGTCGTCGAACAGTACAGTCGGATATCCAATTGATGCGGAGTGATAAACTAGGGTACAATGCGCCTATCGTGGTGAAGGAAAGGAAGTATTATACGTATGAAGATCCTGATTATTCGATTACCAATATACCGCTGAATAACGAGGATGTTGAGACTCTGAACAGTGTGATGGAGGTGCTCCGACATTTCCAAATCTTTTCTCAATTCAGTGCTGCCGAAACAGTCATCAATAAGTTGGAGGAACACATTGCGGTGTCGGTGAATAAGCGGACACCGATTATTGATTTGGAGAAGAACAACGAGCTGAAGGGATTGCATTTCGTCAGTCAGTTGTATCGAGCTATCGAGAAGAAGGTGCCGCTGGCGATTGTTTATCGTTCTTTCAAGTCAAACCAAAATCGGGAGATGGATGTCTCACCTTATCTGTTGAAGGAATACCGTAATCGGTGGTTCTTGCTTTGCTGCTATAAGAAGCATCCGAAAGATGTGCAGATTTTGGCATTGGACCGTATGGTGAAAATTATACCGCGTCCAGAAGAACATTATCGTGAGAATACATTGTTTGATCCTGAACATTTCTTTGACGATGTGATTGGCGTCACGAAAGGAGTGGGGCAGCCAGCGAAATGGGTGCGGCTTCTGTTTGATGCTGACCAGGCACCCTACGTGTTGACGAAACCGTTGCATTCTTCACAGGAATTTGTTCGTGAGTATGCCGATGGAAGTGTTGAAATTTCTATACGGGTGGTATTGAACAGAGAGTTGGAACGTGAGATTTTTGGCTTTGCCGACCATGTGAAGGTGCTGGCGCCATCGATATTGCGTCATAATATAAGGAAGAGGCTGCAATTGGCTGCACTGATGTATTCAGACTGATAATTACCCGTTGGCGGAATTAATTTAATGAATATTTATATGTAAAGAGTTGCGTATGTTATTGATTATTAGTAAATTAGTAGTGGTCAAACAATTAATTTACATTCAACGTATGCACAACTTATATGCAGTTTTGACGCGAACTGTACGATTAGTAATACGCGTCCTGTTAGTTCGATGCGTACAGCAGAACCTGGAACTAATCAGGGCTTCTTCTCGCGCATCATCAATTATGTGTTCTTAGGTGGAATGTTTCATGCGATTTTAGGTGGTCATGATCATGATAAGGAACATACTGAAAAGACTGAGACCAAACCGACTCCTGATGCTTTGCTTGATGAGAACTTGTATTACGATGAGTTAGCTGATGAACAATCCGTAGAAACAATCCGTATGAATACTTCATAGGAATATTCGGTAGGAATATTCGGTAGACATATTCTGTAGAAATAATCAAAGGCAGGTTCCTGAATTATCAGAAGCCTGCCTTTGGTAGTTATTGGACAGTATTTAATTATAAATCAGCCTTAGTAAACTCTTCTGAAGTTTCTGGTTGAGTAGGATCATAAAACTTAGTCTGCTTCCAGTTTCGTTTCACCTTCTTGAAGAGGTAAAGTCCACGCTTACGGAAAGCAAGTTTCTGTCCGTGTGTGAGGGTGAATTCCTCTCCATCGCGGTATACTGCAGCAAAGATCTGTCGGTCTATCTGAACTAGCTGCATCTTTTCATTGTTGGCCAATACATGTATGCGGTCGGCATCGAATTTCTTCAATGATTTCACTGTAGTGTTCGGCACAATTGCGTACTGGTAACTGCCGTTCTGCGTAATTCCGTGGTCGATGTACATGGTAGCCACATGACCTTTCACTTTACAAGGCTTGTAGGTCAGCATCACATCGTGCCAGTCGCCTGTGCGCTCTTCAACATTGAAGACGGGTTCCTGATTATCCAGTATGATATAACCTTTGTCATGGAGCTGATATCGATTCTTGCCGCATGGCTCCCATTTCGATTCTTGTGTAGCATTGCACTGCTCGATGGTAGTTGCTACAGCCAGACTATCGGTATTAATATCGGTTCCCAGGCACACCATGAGATCGTCAGAAAACGCCCAGAACTTTTTCGCCTTAAGTCCGTTGCGGTTGAGCTGCATCACGGTGAGTCCAACTGACTCGTCGGATAGACCACCCACGAAGTCGCTTTTATTTCGGCGGTTGATGCGCACTTTCTCATTCGGCGTGAGCTCGTCCGACTGGTAGCAGGTAATTCCCGGAATCTTTCGCCAGTCCCAAAGTGGGAAGATATTATCGTATTCATCGCCCGAAGTATAGACATAAGTCGTCCCATCGGCCGTATAATAACCCTGGCGATTGTCGCCGTTGAGCTGTTCGCAGCCAATCACACGGTTGGAGTGCATCTTGATGGAAGCCATCCAGTTTTTAGCACGATGAATCGTCATGTCTGAAGAAGGGAAATACTTATTGCCCGACGGAGCCTCAGCTTCAGTACCTTTCAGACTCCTAGCCGTGAGTTGCACAATCTGATACTTGTTGGTACCCACGTGACGGAACAACTGACGATTGAAGCAGTTCACATCGAAATGGTCATTCCAGAGTGTCCATCCATATCCCTTGTCGATTAGATTTCGAAGAATAGCGCGCTGATTATCAGAAAACGACAGAGATGTCTGCTGGAAGAGCTCATCATAGAAACTCATCGTACTCACAAACGCCAGCCCGTAGTTGCCCAACTGCTGTTGCGCACCATGCTGACGGAAACTCCAGTCTTTCTGGATTCCCTCCTTCTGACCCGTCTTGATTTCAGACGCAATAGTGTTACGCGCTTCACGCAACATATTCTCGTCGCGACTCAGCATGGCCCGAATCAGCATATTCCCAGCCTTCCAAACCTTATTCTGTCCCGTCATACCGAAACGAACATGTTGCTCGAAAAGCACCTTCATAAGCTGATTCTGAAGTGGAGTAGGGAGCTCATCCCAAACGAGTACCAACGCACTGCCCAACGTCTTAGGAACTCCCACCTCATTATGCCACCAGTTGGGCGCAATAGGGTTCAAGTCGGCCCAGTACTGCAATCCCTGTTTGATCTTCTCCAAGAGAGCCTTAGCCTCCTCAGTTTTCTGTTCATGAAGCAGCACATGATAATAACGGCACATCGGCAGCAATCGTTCTGCATGCTCCTTCACCTTCCATCCCGAGCGAGTCTTATCCTGGTAATTTATATCGCTCCACGAACCATTTGCCTGGAAAGTGGTGAGAATCTGATTCACCACCTCCTCTGTAATAGTCTGACGCTGATAGAGCTCCACGATACAGCGGTCGCTAAATTCCTTATCATCTGGTAGATTATTAATATCCTTGATATACTCCGCATCCTTGTCATAAATATCGGAAGCGAGCAGCAAGTGGCTATACAAAATTATTCGATGCTACGGTTGAGACTGTGAATCTGACAGACCCTTCGTTGTCGCGTGTATGGGGCGATGCGGTTTATCGTCTGTGCCTCAAAGCGAAACAACGTACGACTAAGGGAACGTACAAGTTTTCTGTAAGATATTAAGTTAGATAAGTCCGATGCATTTTCGGCCTTCTGATTTTATTTTGTAAATTTGTCGTGTATACTCTTTACAAAGATGTCTGCGGGATGTCGATAAAGAGTGTACACGGCATTTTTTTAATTTAGAACCTGATCCTGTGAACTTTTTTGATAAAACCTTTTATGAGCTGGACGAACATCACCAGTATGTGATATGCTTTTTAGCGTATTGCGGAACGGATGTCAGTTGTCAATGTATAAACGAAATGCTTCCTAACCGAAACAATTCCGTCTTTTTTAAACCTGATTTTCGTGAGGAAGTAATTGTATCACGTATTCTGATACATCCTAAGGTCTCTACACTGCCTTTAGAGTCGTATGAGATTTCTGGTATGTGGTATGTGCCGGCTATCAAGTTCCTATATACGTGTCATCCGGAGTGGATTCCATGTTTTGAAAAGCAGCAGAAGGAGCATCAGTTGAGGTCGCCCGTTTTTAAGTTGATGCTTCGTGATTGGTTGTCGTTGTTTCTCACAAGGGGCGAACTTTCTTCTGGCTTTATATTTCGTAAAGCTAATTCCTATTTATATTACAACAATTTGTGGACCCTTGCTTTTTACCCGAATTTGCATGAATTGTTTCGTTCTTTTCCTGAACAATATCTGCCAGATTTCTTGGGATTTGTAGTTGAGAAGGCTTTTCTTGCTGATTGGGTTGACGAGGAACGCTCGTTGGATGCATTGCTCCAAAAGAAGATTTCGTATAGTAAGGTGATTCGACTAGAATTAGAGGATATTATAAGACTTTATGATTATATTGCTTTTGGCGAATACGATGGTATAATAAGCTGCCGCTCAGTATATTCGTATTTCTTGAAAGCCCTCCGTAATGTTCAGTTTAACAGGGATAATGATGAGACGCTAAAATTGTTTCAAATGGCTCTCGCTTTTCATAATAATGACAAGCATGAGGCCCTGCCGTTTTTTAGCTCATCGTCTCTTCTGAATTATTTCTTTTTTGCATATTATTCGCATCAGAAGGTGACACTGAGAGAGAAGTTGTATGCTAATGTCCTTAGTATGAAAAATATGTATGAAACTCCTAGTTTATGGCTCCCGTTTATCATGGCGGATATGAGTTCTGGTATTAAACATACCCTGAGTGTAGAATTGATTACTAAGATGAACAGCTTGACAGGTAGTTATGAGCATCGATTGTTTGATTCGCTCGTGCCAATTCTGTCTCTGGCTCTTAATATTCCTATCGAGTTTGATTCTGATACGTCTGCTATTTCTCCTTCGCTGGCTATCCTTCGTCATGAATTTCAGTCTCTCATGAGGTTGGATGATGTGGAATTGGACCGATTGAATCAGTGCTTCGGTCATCCTGTTTTATCGAATGATTTAGCTGCTCCGGCATGGAAACAAGATTTGGACGAATTGGCCCAGATTTGTTCTCCTGATGAGATGAAAAAAGAGGTGACTGAACGGTCTTCCAGATTGTGTTATTTTGTTAAAGATGGATACGTCCAACTCAAGGAGCAGAAACGGAAGAAGAATGGTGGATGGTCGCCGGGTAAGATGATTGATAAGTATGCTTATGGATGGTGCGATTTAGAGTGCATGGATGATACGGATTATGAATTGAGGAGAATAAACCATCGCACTCATTCATCTATGAATATACAGTATTTCCTTCCTCATCTGGTAGGTTGTGATCGTGTTTTCGTGTATGTAGATGGTCATTATGAACCGGCAGTGGTGGAGGAGGGTAAGCCTTATCTGATGGTGAGCCGTACGGAGAATTGTTTCCTCTTGCTGACAAATGTAGTGTGTGTGCCGAATGTGGAGGAACAGAATAAATTTGTGCTTCAGAAGGATGATACGCATTTTGAGGTATTCCAACTTTCGGATGTGGAGCGGAAACTCTATACGCAGGTGCAGAATTTACAACGACTGCCGCTGATGGCTGAAGAGAGGTTGAAGGAGGTATTGGAACAGGTGGGTAAATTTACGCCGGTATTGTCTAATATGCCGGGCTTTAAGAGTAGTGTTGATGAGGTGCTTGGTTCTGCTTTCCTTTTGTTGAATATTCTTAATGAAAAACCGGATGTGTTTGATGTGGAGATTGTAGTTCAGCCTTTTAAGGAGTCGGAGCGTACGTTTGTTCCTGGTGAAGGTGATGTGGTGTATATGGATTCGGATTCTGAGGGGAAAACGGTTCATGTGCGACGTGCTCCTAAGGTAGAACTGAGTTTGCTGCGAATGCTCAATAAGGAGATTATGAGGATTGATAGTGAGGACGATGCGAAACGGAACATGAAAAAAGGGGAGGCGAAGAGGAATCGATGGCAGCTGGGTCTGGAGGAGATGCTGGGGGTGTTGAGCTTTGTTGGCGAACATACGGATGAATATGGAGTAGCCTGGCCGAAAGGCATGAAATTGTCGGTCAAACAGGCAGATTCTTTGTCCGAATGGGTGTTTGACCTGAAAGAGTGTGCCGGATGGTTTGAAATGGAAGGAAAGGTGAAAATGGATGATGGGGTGATGATGGATGTGGCATCGCTGCTGAATAGGCTAACTAATGATGATAGTCGGCAGTTTGTGCAATTGTCTTCTTCTGAGTATCTGGTGTTAACGGATAAACTTCGTGCACGACTGGAGCAGTTGAATGCGTTATCGGTAAATGATAAGGGTAAATTCTGTGTGCCGTTCGTCAATTCATTGTTGCTTGATGAAGTAGTGGAAGATGCGCGGACCAATGGCGGTGAGTCGCTCAAGGAGATGGTTTCGAAGATTAGGGATAGTTATAATCTGAATCCTCGAGTGCCGAAAGCGCTGAATGCTCAACTGCGTGAATATCAGTTGGAGGGATTCAGATGGATGGCGCGACTGAATTCGTGGGGTGCGGGTGCTTGTCTGGCTGATGACATGGGACTGGGAAAGACCGTGCAACTAATAGCTTTGTTGCTCTATAAAGCGAAAGAGGGTCCTTCTATCGTCATAGCACCTACTTCGGTAGTGTCCAACTGGCGCAATGAGTTGGTCAAGTTTGCTCCGTCACTGGATGTGGTACTGCTCAACGATTATCTTTCGGAGGAACGTGCCGAACAGGTAAGTATGGCGACGAAGAATTGTGTAGTATTAACTACGTACGGATTGGTCAATACGGAATCAGAAATGCTATCGGCGAAGGAGTGGAATGTGATTTGTCTTGACGAAGCGCACACCATTAAAAACAGAGAAGCTAAAACGACGCAGTCGGTGTTTGATTTGAATGGTAAGACTAAAGTTGCGCTTACAGGTACACCGATTCAAAATCACCTGGGTGAGTTGTGGAGTTTGTTCAACTTCCTGAATCCAGGTATGCTGGGTAATTATGAAGACTTCCGCAAGAAATTCATCGTTCCGATTGAGAGTGGTGATAAGGATTGTTATGCGCGTTTGCGCAAGTTGGTATTGCCTTTCTTACTGAGACGTACGAAAAATGAAGTAGTAAAAGAACTTCCTGGAAAAACCGAAATCCAGTTGGATGTGGAACTATCGAAAGAGGAAATGGCAACCTACGAGCTTATTCGTAAGAAGGCGAAAGAACGTCTGGAAGAAGAAGGTAAGGCAAGTGTCAGTGTGTTGGCTGAGATTACCCGCTTGCGTAGGGCAGCTTGTGCTGCAAGTCTTGTCAACCCGGGTTTGACGTATGCCAGTACAAAAATAGAGCGATTAAAAGAACTTGTTGATGAAATTACTCAGGGGGATAATCGCATCTTAGTATTTAGTCAGTTTACTTCTTTCTTAGCCATGGCGAAGGCTGCGTTAGATGAAATGGGTGTGGAATATATGTATCTGGATGGTCAGACTCAGATGAAACAACGAGCCGAAATGGTCGATAAATTCCAAAACGGTAGTATGAAATTGTTCGTTATTTCGCTGAAGGCGGGTGGTCTTGGTTTGAATCTCACTGGAGCCAATTATGTGATTCATATGGATCCGTGGTGGAATCCGGTAATCGAGCAACAAGCTACGGATCGTGCTTATCGCATCGGTCAGGAGCAGCATGTTACGGTCTACCATCTGATAGCCTCTCATACTATCGAAGAGAAGATTCTTCGATTGCATCAGACGAAACGCGACTTGGCGGATTCGCTGTTGGAGGGTTCTAATGTTGGTCATCGTCTTACGGAAGAAGATTTGCGCGAGTTGCTGCAATAGTTTTTTTGTAGTTAAAAAAAAGGCTTATTTATATGGATTTTTAGTTATTTTTATGTAAATTTATACGGCATTTTAAAAATGTGTGTTGAAAAGCATAATTTCAATCTATGTAAAGGCCTTTTTAAGAAAATCTATATCGAAAATATATATTGAAATTCTTTAACTAAAACAATTGATACGTATGAAACTAAAAGTTCAAGGAAAATCAGAGTATGACGGACGACAGTCGTACGAGGTAGTGTATGAAGGTGAAAAACATTTTGTCAATCTTTATAAGTTCCAGGAGGGGGAGATGCTCCCGCAGGAGTTAGATTGTAATATCAAACAGCTCGGCGACGGGAAGGTGTCTATCGTCCAAAATATCATCCCCTTTTTGGAGGAACGGTATACCTTGGGTGAAACTTATGAGTTTATAGTCAGAAACGATTTCTCGCACAGCGGGTATTATGAGTTGGCCGATAAGGACGGATTCTATTTCCGACTTGATGCCTTACCGGGGCTGGTGCTGTATATCGGTCAGGAGGTGGAGTGCCGTGTGATTGATATGCAGGGAATTAATATTTCGCTCGAATTGCTTTCTGTGGATGATGCGCAGGGGGCAACGGAGGGGAATGCTGGTAAGGTGGTGAAATCTGCTCAAATCAACGAGGAGTCGCTGGTTGAATATATCCGCTCGGGGTGTTTCGATAATGAGGAATGCCAATGGGACTTGCCGCAACTAATCCGATTAGTCTTCCTGAATGAAGAATTATATGGAGCGATGGTCAATTCATACATTCTCAACTGTATCAAGGAATTGCGTGAGCGGATGAGTTATGAAGAGATTATTTCTGTATTGAAGGAGATGCGCGACTCGGTGTTGTATGTGCTGGAGGAAACGGATTGTCTGAGTGTGTGCGAGGTGAATCAGAGGAAGGTGCTGCAGAGTCGTCTGTCGGTGATTGGTGTGACTATCAAGAATTATGTGAAGGTGGCGGGGTATTTTGCCAAAGGACAGGTGGACGAGAAGGTGAACCGCTTATTGCACAACTTGAAGGTGTCGGGCTATGTGTTTCAGGCCGAAAAGCAGTTGGGCGTGATGATGCTGATTTTTTCGCTTGATAATGAGAAAATGGAGAGCCAGATGTCTACTTTACTGAAGATTATTCATGGCAAAGATGTGAAGTACTGGAAGGATGAACCTTTCCGAACTGCATTTATCAAGTTGCTCGAACTTTATATTTCTCACAAGAAGGAGCAGTTGGACTTGGCTATTCACGATGAAGAAAATGTGAAGCGCATCTTGGAGGCTCTGTCTATCCAGTTGCTCTTAAGCAAATCGAAAGATGATTCGGATATTTTCGATTTTAATCTGAACCGTGCGATGTTCTACCGTTATGCTTCGTATCTGAAGACTTCAACTCCGAAATTGGCGTTGGGCAAGGCTTTCTTGTCTCTTATGGATGTGAACCAGGCACCGCAAGAATACGCTTGGAACGATACGATGTCGCATGGATTGCTGGCTAGTAAACTATCGTCTGATTTGCAAAAGACGGTGGGACAGTCGTATACTAAGGTTTATAAGGAGGGTGATGTGAAATTGGAAATGTCGGACAACGGCATCGTACTACAGTCGCTCCAAGTTCCAGAAAATAAATTGAAAGATGCACTCCCGGCCAACCTGCTGCCTTGGAATAATCTACAAGTGCGACTCCAGTCGACCATGCCTGCGATAAATCTTCTGAAGAAACCTGACTTGAAGGTTTATCAGCAGTTGTGGAACCTGGTGGAGCGCGACTTATATGACCATACTCAGGCGAAGGTGGTGAAACGGGTAGTTAAGAAACGTCCGGTGAAAGGGGAAAGTTATGGTATACGCGTGCTGTATAAGGATGAACTAAACCGACTAGTTTGTCGTATCGCAGAAGATGGATATGAGGGCGAGGGCTATCTGTATGCAAAAGAAATCGTGCCTTATAATATCAATATGCACCCGAGTCTGTTTAAGAACAGAGAAACAGGGAAGTGTTATGTGTTCGATGCTAAAGTGGTAAACATAGATCATGAGGACAAGTGTCAATTTACTATACAGCCACTATTGAATGAAACCCTGAGAGATGAAACAAGCTATACCAACCGTATTCCTTGTCTTATTACTGGACAGAATGAGAATGGGTATCTTGGCGTTAATGCTCATGGCGCATCCGTGCATTTCAACAACTCGGAGGAATTTCCTAATTTACGCTGCAACGATATGTTGTATGCTACCGACTGGGAACAATCGGGCAATAGTTGCTATAAAGCGACTATTCTGACTACTGATGAGGTGGAGACTCACGTGTTCACGATAGAAGACGCTTTCAACCGACTCATGGACAATGCTAGTTTCGAAGAATATACTGAGTTGGCGGAAAACGCCAATTCAGAAGTGCTCCAACAGGAAGACCTGATGGACCGCACCCGCGTGAAGGAACTTATGAGTCTCATAGACCGACTGGCATCGCTCGAGAGTGAATACCTTGTTACGTACAATTACCTCGGATTTGCCAAGATGTTGGCGCGACTAGTGGACGACAAGCAGCGTTATGAGTTCTATAGCGGATGGATGAATCTCATCGCCATCCTACACCACTTTGCGGTCAACTCGGCTGTTCCATCGAAAGACCTCGATGAGTTTGAACACAGCAGTAGGCAGTTGTTTAGCACTCATTCAGAAATTTATAAGAAATACCTGCAGTTGAAGATTGCCAGTTTGAAAGGCAAGCCAGAATACAACACCGACCTCTGGGAATTCAGTCGCTATGACGATGAGGTAATCAAGGGACTGGCAGAGTGTGTACTGGCATACAATCTCCTTGGTTCCCGTTCGGACGAGGTAATGCGACAGCGCATCGACGAGCGAGTGGCCGGTTTCATGCAAATCAAAGATCACAGCTCGAAACTGCATGACTTCGGATTAGAGGACTTGCATACCGAATTCAAGACAAGTCTGGTCTATCCATCCAACAACAATATGCAGCCTAACTTGCCGAAACAGACTCACGAAATCCTGAAGGAAGTTTCTGCGATGCTCAATGCCGAGGGCGGACACCTCTATATCGGTGTGAACGACTGTGGTGTGGGTGTGGGAATGAACAGCGACCTTTCTTGTGCAGAATTCAACGGCTCAATCGACAAGTACGACGTGTATTTCCGTAATCAAGTTTGCCTGAAATTTGGTAGAAATGTCGACGCATACGTGAAGACTCAATCCAAAGATTATGCAGGAAGAATGATTTACCAAATCGAAATCAAACCTTGTCAGCAGCCAGTGAGACTTGAAGGCATAATTTATGAACGTCACGGATCATCGAAAGTTGCCATGGAAGGAGAGAACGACCGCCTCTTCTGTGAACGTCGTCAGGAATTCTATGACCAGCTGATGCAGCGCTCGAACCCCCTCTACGGCAACAGAAACCAGACGGCTTCTACCGATGCATGCAGCCAGTTGCCTAACCGCGCAACTAACACGTTGGGTGATTTCTTCCAAGCAGCCAAAATTGATGCAAGTGGTGAAAACTTTGTCGGCACTACCTCAGATACCATTGACAGCAATGAGATCTTAGCACAAGCAAGTCTCAACTTGCAATTGTCAACGGAGACAGATCTGACCAAAACCATAAAAGTCCGCAACGAAGACCTCATCCAGTCGAGCAAGCTGCGTCCAGACACCCCGTTGAGCTATGAAGACAATCCGACCGTAGTTCGCTACATCCAATTCTTTTACAATTCGTACAAGATGGTGAGCAAATACTACGGACCCGAAGATGGTGAAAGTCTCACCCTCGCCATCCACGACGGAGACGAAGACAAGTACCTCGTATTGGCCTACGAAGACGGAAAAGCATGCAAAATACCCGTAGCCAACCTCCTGGACAAAGAAGACTACCAGACCAACGCCCGATACAGCGACAAGCGACTCATGTTTGCCGAAATAGCATCCGACGACGATCTGCTCATGTCCATCTGCACTCGCAAACACGGAGTAGAATGCCTGCGATTCGACACTATATCGAAACTCGCCTACAAGGAAACCATGACCTCTGTAGCCGAACAAGTATGTACAGTACCATATGAAAAATATATACAATTTGATATTGTACCTGCCGCCCACAAGGTCACATTTAGAGATAATACCGACCTCAACTGTAAACAGCCAGGCAAATCGCTCATCAGAAGTACCACCGATAAGTTCTACAATAAACTGTCGAAATTGGGCCTTCTGTAATGCTTAATTGTTAATAAATGCTTTGATTATCAAAAAAATGTTCTATATTTGCTCACATACTAACAAAAATGTGCATTATAAAATAATACGAATTGATAAATATGGAAAAGAGTTTTATTGCCTTTGTAGAAAATAGTATTAAGAAAAATTGGGACCTTGACGCCCTAACAGACTATAAGGGTGCAACGTTACAATATAAGGATGTGGCTCGTAAAATAGAGAAGCTGCATATTATTTTTGAGCAAAGCGGTATCAAACCGGGTGATAAGATTGCTGTCTGCGGTCGTAATAGCTCGCACTGGGGTGTGACTTTTATGGCTACTCTTACATATGGTGCGGTAATTGTTCCTATCTTGCATGAATTTAAAGCTGATAACGTACACAATATCGTCAACCACTCGGAAGCTCGTTTGCTTTTCGTGGGTGATGCTGTTTGGGAAAATCTGAATGAGAATGATATGCCAAACTTGGAAGGTATCATTCTGATGAATGATTACACTCTCTTGGTTTCACGTAGCGAAAAATTGGATTATGCGCGTGAACACTTGAATGAGTTGTTTGGCAAGAAATTTCCACGTAACTTCAGAAAGGAACATGTTAATTATCGTAAGGATACTCCTGAAGAACTGGCTGTTATTAATTATACATCGGGTACTACTAGTTACTCAAAGGGTGTTATGCTCCCTTACCGTGTGTTATGGTCGAACACTCAGTTTGCTCATGAGGTGCTCGAGTTGAAGGCTGGTGATTCATTAGTTTCTATGTTGCCTATGGCTCATATGTATGGTCTCGCTTTCGAATTCTTATATGAGTTTAGCATCGGTGCTCACATCTACTTCCTGACTCGTATGCCGAGTCCGAAGATTATCTTCCAGGCATTTGCTGACATCAAGCCTAACTTGGTGGTTGCTGTACCTCTGATTATAGAAAAGATTATCAAGAAGAGCATCCTGCCGAAGTTGGAAACTCCAACTATGAAGATTCTGATGAAGGTGCCTATTGTGAACGATAAGATTCGTGCTAGCATCCGTCAGAAGATGATTGATGCATTCGGTGGTAATTTCTATGAAATCATCATCGGTGGTGCTGCTTTCAACCAGGAAATCGAACAGTTCCTGAAGAGCATCGACTTCCCATACACTGTAGGTTATGGTATGACAGAATGTGGTCCTATCATTGCTTATGAAGACTGGCATCGCTATAAATTGGGCTCTTGTGGTAAAGCTGCTCCGAGAATGGAAATCAAGATTAATAGCAATGATCCTGAAAATATCGTTGGCGAAATCTGGACGAAGGGTGAGAATGTGATGCAGGGTTACTACAAGAATCCTGAAGCAACGGCAGAGGTTATGACAAATGATGGCTGGTTGCGTACGGGCGACTTGGGTGTGATGGACAAGGAAGGCAACTTAACTATTAAGGGTCGCAGCAAGAATATGCTCTTAGGTCCTTCCGGACAGAACATCTATCCGGAAGAAATTGAAGACAAATTGAATAATATGTCGTACGTAGCAGAAAGCATCATCGTTCAGCAGGCAGACAGTAAGTTGGTCGCTCTGATTTATCCGGAATTCGACGTTGCATTTGCTGCCGGTCTCAAAGAAGCTGACATTGAGAAAGTGATGGAAGAAAATCGTTTAGCTTTGAACGCCGAACTTCCTGCCTACTCACAGATTTCGAGAGTGAAGATTTATCACGAAGAATTCGAAAAGACTCCGAAGAAGAGCATCAAGCGTTTCTTGTATCAGAATGCAAATTAATTAGCGGCTGGATTAATTAGTAATTAGGTTAATTAATGAACTGATTCATTAGGAATTAGCTTCATTAGCCAGCTAATTTGAAAAGAAAGCATATATAATGTAAAATAGAATCCTATAGGTTTGTGTACTAAGCAACCTATAGGATGAAAGGCACTTCGGAGGTTAATGAAACGAACTTTCCTGTAACCGGATGCGTAAATTCCACTCGGGTGGCGTGCAGATATAGGCGGTCGGAATGTGTTCCATATAGGTCGTCGCCTTTAATCGGACAGTTGAGTCCCAATGGGTGTGCTGCATGCATGCGAATCTGGTGCGTGCGACCGGTGAGTAGGTCGAACTCGACAAGGGCTTGATTTCCTTTCGTTGCGATTACCTTGTAATAAGTGATAGCCTCCTTACCGAATTCATAGTTGACCATCTGTCGAGGTCGGTCCATCGGATTCAGACAGATTGGGAGATTGATGCAGCCTCGTCTGGAGTCGTCTATTTTCGGAATTCCATCAAGAATAGCAGTGTAGATTTTCTTGACCGCTCTAGCCTCAAAAAGCCCCTGGAGTTGCGCGTGCACCTCCTTGTTTTTCGCAGCCAATAAGATGCCAGATGTAGCCATATCCAATCGGTGCACCAACAACGGACCGCTAGCCTGTGGGTACATCTTGGCCAATCTTTCGCTAACAGAATCAGTCACCTCCTTACCAGGAGTTGACAGCAGCCCCTCCGGTTTTTCAACGGCAACCAGCCACTCGTCTTCATACAGAACAGTCAGTGACTTAACACCTTCACACACAGCAGTCAGCGGATTCGATTCAACATCCAATCCCACCAACATATGCTTCAAGATAGGCTCACACTTTCCTTTGCAAGAAGGGTAGAACTGCCCATGGCGACGAATCTCATCTTTCGGCGATTCACCCCACCAGAATTCGCCAAAAACAAGCGGTTTCAAGTGATGGAGATACGCATATTGTAAGAGTTTCGGCAAGGCACATTCGCCCGCACCAGCAGGAGGTACCGACTGACGTGTTTCTTCGAAAATCTGGCAAAGATCTTTCACTTCTCCGTTGGCGTTAAGAAGTTGGAAATGCTCGAAAAGTTTCAGTTGAAGTGCAGCCGAACGCGACTTGCGTTCCTGCTTGAGTTGCAAGATCTTATCATCGATTGCCTTAAGCGCTTTCTCTTTTTCGGCCAACTCATCTTTCAATCGTAGCTCTAGTCGCTTGAATTCTGCTTTCTGGAATTGGCTTTCTTTTATCAGCTCCTCCAGTCGGGTCTGGTCAGCTTTAAAGCTGTTTTCTGCATTTGAATTACTCTGGGCTTTAATGGAATCCACTGCTTGAGAATCATTCAATATTTGAGAATGATCTAAAGCCTTGACCCTGAGCTGAATCGCGGCACGTTCTTCATCGCGTAATCGTTTTTGCTCTTTCAGCAGTCGCTTAGCCTCCGCTAATTCAGTCTTCGTCGTTTCACGGACAGATGCCACCTCCAATTTTAAAGTAGCATATTCATCCGACGCAATGATTTCCTTGATACGCTGGTTGATTGCCGAAATATTCGCTTCCTCAACCTTAAAGAAATCGCCTGGACGCAGCAAGTCAAACACTGGTGGAACAAAAAACTCATGGTGATTACTACCCGCCAAATTGCCCGAAAAAGCAGCGAGATAACCAATATTCGGTTGCCCGTTGTTGCACGATTCAACCAAGAGAACTCCGAACATCTTGCCGTGACTCAACTCCATCTGCCATTCATCTCGCGAAGCTAAGTAGGCATTGACCTCATTGGCAGCCCTTACTACCAGTGGGTGAGGCATATAGTGGAACGGGTACGTAAATTTAGCAGGGTAAGAAAAACACTCACCCTGCACCTGAATCGTTGTATGCTGATTGAATCTATCTACAGTTGTATCCTCTTGGAAATAGTGAATCACGTCAAAAAAAGTTCGTTGTAAATTTGTTCGTTATAAACTTAAATCATTTCACGCTGACGACAGAAATAACCATCGAAGAGCTTGTCGACGTTCTCGATGAAATGGTCGAAGATACCATAAACTGCAGAACCAGAGCCCGACATCGATGCATAAATCGCCCCCATATCATAGAGTTTATTCTTGATAGCCTCAATTTCCGGATACTGAGCGAAGACACTTTCTTCGAAATCGTTCTTGATGCTATCCTTCCACGTGCTGACAGGCTGTTGGATTAACTCCTTCAGCGACTTTTCTGGATGCTGTGGTTTGATGAGCGCAAAAGCCTCACGAGTAGAAACTGCGATATCAGGTTTGATTAAAACAATGTAGTGACCCGAAAGCGAAACACGAATCGGTTCGAAGATGTTGCCAATACCTGTTGCAAAAACCGGTTCGTTGCGAACAAAGAACGCGCAGTCGGCTCCCAATTTTGCGGCATAGGTTTCCATCTGATTCAGACTGAGACCCAATTTAAACTTCTCATTCAGTAATTTAATCATGAATGCACAGTCGGCTGAACCGCCACCCAGACCTGCCTGAGAAGGGATGTGTTTGAACAAGTGAATGTCGATTGCTGGGATATCAAAATCCTTCGCCAGCAATTCATACGCCTTAACCACCAGATTCGATTCTTTCGGACCCTCTATGGTGTTACCCATAATATGAAGATCATAAGGCTTTTCAGAATCGTGCAAACGCTTTACTTCTAGCGCATCCTGCAGATTTATCGGATAAAAAATTGTTTCTAAGTTGTGATAGCCGTCGGCTCTTTTTTCTATGATATTAAGCCCGAGGTTTATTTTTGCATTGGGAAATGTAATCATTGTATTATTATTTTAATGTTCTTTTGTCTTTCCGTTTGGGAAACCGCGTTCAAATATACATTAAAGTTTTTAATAAAGATAAAACTTTCCAATAAAGATAGAACTCACCTTCAAAAACTTTCAACTTTTCTTCACGCTTTCTCGTTGAATGTTACTATATTTACATAATGAATACTGTGTATTTAGCCTAAAGCACCAATTTATGGAAATATTACTTTTTATATTAAGCGGAATCTGCCTCCTAATAGGTTTATGTGGATGCATCCTGCCAGCCTTGCCCGGTCCGCCAATCTCCTACGTAGGCATCATCTTGCTACACCTCACTGATAAGGTACAGTTCACCACTACCCAACTTCTTGTATGGCTGCTCATCGTCTTCGTTGTTCAGGTGCTTGACTACCTCGTACCCATGCTCGGCACCAAGTACACCAACGGGTCGAAGTGGGGGACATGGGGCGCTTTCATTGGCTCTATTCTCGGACTCTTCTTCCTACCATGGGGACTCCTAATCGGACCGTTCCTGGGAGCATTTGTAGGCGAATTACTCGGCGACCGTACACTTGAGCAAGCATTTAAATCGGGAGCAGGTTCGCTGCTCGGCTTTCTCTTCGGCACAATCATAAAACTAGCAGTCTGCACCTATTTTATTGTACAGTTTATTGTCGCTCTATAGCGATACTTTCGCAAAAAAACTTAACTTTGCGTTTTAAAAGAGAAATAATCAGAACATAGATACACACGATAATGGCAGAAACTAAAAGAATGGTACGCAAACCAAAGGCTTCAACGACCAAGGTGGTAGATGAATATGGTCATCTCCAGCCTCAAGCGGTCGAATTTGAAGAAGCCGTGTTGGGTGCGTTGATGATAGAAAGAGATGCATATTCGCTCGTCAGCGAAATCTTACGTCCCGAGTCGTTTTATGAAAGACGCAATCAGTTGATTTATGCAGCTATCGTCGATTTGGCGGTGCAGCAGAAACCAGTCGATATCTTGACGGTAACCGAACAGTTGCGTGTCAGGGGCGATTTGGAAGAGGTAGGTGGCCCATTTTATATCACTAAGTTGAGTGGTAATGTGGCTTCGTCGGCTCATATCGAATATCATGCTCGTATCATCGCTCAGAAGTTTCTTGCGCGTGAACTGATTACGTTTACCAGCAATATCCAGAATATGGCGTTCGATGAGACGCAGGATGTGGATGACTTGATGCAGGAGGCTGAAGGTAAGCTGTTCCAGATTTCGCAACAGAACATGAAGAAGGATTATACGCAGATCAACCCGGTTATCCAGGAGGCGTATGATATGTTGCAGAAGGCGGCGGCTCGAACCGACGGTCTGAGTGGCTTGTCGAGCGGTTTTCATCAGTTGGACAAGATGACGTCGGGATGGCAGAATTCCGATTTGATTATTATTGCAGCCCGTCCGGCGATGGGTAAGACGGCTTTCGTGCTTTCTATGGCGAAGAATATGGCGGTGAACTGTCAGACTCCGGTGGCGTTGTTCTCGCTTGAAATGAGCAACGTGCAGTTGGTGAATCGTCTTATTGTCAATGTGTGCGAAATTCCGGGTGAGAAGATTAAGAGTGGTCAGCTGGCACCGTATGAGTGGGGACAGCTCGACTATAAGATCAAGGAGTTGTACGATGCTCCGCTGTATGTGGATGATACGCCGTCTCTGTCGGTCTTCGAACTGCGTACCAAGGCGCGTCGTCTGGTGCGTGAGCATGGGGTGAAGATTATCATCATTGACTACCTTCAGCTGATGAATGCAAGCGGTATGGCTTTTGGTAGCCGTCAGGAAGAGGTGTCAACCATATCTCGTTCGTTGAAAGGACTTGCCAAGGAGTTGAATATTCCAATCATTGCACTTTCACAGTTGAATCGTGGTGTCGAAAATCGTGAGGGTGTGGACGGTAAACGTCCGCAGTTGAGCGACTTGCGTGAATCGGGTGCCATCGAGCAGGATGCCGATATGGTGTGCTTCATCCACCGTCCCGAGTACTATAAGATTTACGCCGATGAAAAAGGCAACGACCTTCATGGTATGGCCGAGATTATCATCGCTAAGCATCGTAACGGTGCGGTAGGTGATATCCTCTTGCGCTTCCGAGGCGAATTTGCCCGCTTCCAGAACCTCGATGATGAGATGGTACCACCGATGCCAGGCGAAGAAAACGCAGCCCCAGTCCTCCGCTCCAAGATTAACCGAGGACCGCAGTCGGCCAATGATGTTCCGCCTCCTCCGATGCCGCCTATGGAACCAGAGGGAGGAAATCCGTTTGGTGGTCCGATAAACGATGTTCCGTTTTAAATAAAGCGCATCACGATACATTCGCTCATCGTTCTATCGCTCATCGTTCTATCGAAAGAGCAAAGCTCAAATCTGCCACAACACCGGAAGATTTGAGCCTTTTTGCGACATATTTGGCAGTTACTTCGCGCTTTTCATCCACGCGGGGTAATCAAAAGCAAGAAAAAACCAAATTACCTCTCTTGTATACCAAATATTTATATTAACTTTGCAATCCGTTGAAGAATGTGAAATTTTTACATTGAAGAATACATAAAATATTACATATATGAATATATCATACAACTGGCTGAAAGAATACGTCAATTTCGATTTGACACCAGAAGAAACATCAGCCGCACTTACCTCTATCGGCTTGGAAGTCGACGGTCTTGAGGAAGTGCAAACCATCAAAGGTGGTCTTGAAGGACTCGTTGTAGGTGAAGTTCTTACTTGTGAACCTCATCCTAATTCAGATCATATGCACGTTACAACCGTAAACTTGGGCGAGGGCGAACCTGTTCAGATTGTTTGTGGTGCTGCTAACGTAGCTGCAGGACAGAAAGTTATCGTTGCTACTTTGGGCACTAAATTGTACGATGGCGACGAATGCTTCACTATTAAGAAATCAAAACTCCGTGGCGTAGAATCATATGGTATGATTTGTGCGGAAGATGAAATCGGCGTGGGTACTAGCCACGATGGTATCATCGAACTCCCTCAGGATACTGTTCCTGGTACGCTTGCGAAGGATTATTATAATGTACAGAGTGAATACGTGATTGAAGTGGATATCACTCCTAACCGCTCAGATGCTTGTTCTCACTATGGTGTGGCTCGCGACTTGTATGCTTGGTTGATTCAGAACGGTCACAAGGCTGAGTTGAAACGCCCGTCGGTCGATGCATTCCAGGTGGATAATCACGATATGGATATTCAGGTGGAAGTGGAAAACGCTGAAGCTTGTCCTCGTTATGCGGGTGTGGCTATCAAGGGTGTGACTGTGAAGGAAAGTCCAGAATGGTTGCAGGATAAATTGCGCTTGATTGGTATCCGTCCATTGAACAATATCGTCGATATCACTAATTATATTCTTCATGCTTACGGTCAGCCTATGCACTGCTTTGATGCTGACAAGATTGCTGGCGGTAAGATTGTAGTGAAGACTTGTCCAGAAGGTACTAAGTTCGTTACACTCGATGAAGTAGAACGTACATTGACAGAACGCGACTTGATGATTTGCGACGCTGAAAAACCAATGTGTATCGCCGGTGTATTTGGTGGCTTGGATTCAGGTACAACAGAAACAACTAAGGATGTGTTCTTGGAAAGTGCTTACTTCCACCCAACATGGGTTCGTAAGACAGCACGCCGTTTCGGTTTGAACACCGACGCTTCTTTCCGTTTCGAAAGAGGTATCGACCCTAACAATACAATCTACGCTTTGAAACAGGCTGCACTCTTGGTTAAGGAATTGGCTGGTGGCGAAATCGCATCAGATATCAAGGATCTTTATCCAAACCCACTGCCTAACTTCAACGTAGAATTGAGCTATGAATATGTTCATTCTTTGATTGGTAAAGAATTGTCGCACGATACTATCAAGAGCATCTTGAAGAGCTTGGAAATGGAAATCGTTAACGAAACCGAAGAAGGTTTGTCAATCGTAGTTCCTGCTTATCGTGTAGACGTACAGCGTCCTTGCGACGTAGTAGAAGATATTCTTCGTATCTACGGATATAATAATGTAGAAATTCCTAAGACTCTGAAGTCTTGTATCAGCATCAAGGGCGAAGTTGACAAGTCAGTTAAACTACAGAACTTAGTTTCTGAACAGTTGGTTGGCTGTGGTTTCAACGAAATCTTGAACAACTCACTGACTGCTGCTTCTTACTACGAAGGTCTTGAAACATTCAAACCAGAAAACTTGGTTCACGTAATGAACCCACTTAGTGCCGACTTGAATGTATTGCGTGGTACTATGCTGTTTGGTGGTTTGGAAAGCATCGAACACAATGCAAATCGTAAGAATGCCGACTTGAACTTCTTCGAATTTGGTAACTGCTACCACTTCAATGCTGAGAAGAAGAACCCTGAAAAGGTTTTGGCTGCATATTCAGAAGAATTGCACCTGGCTTTGTGGATGACAGGTAAGCGTGTAAGCAATTCATGGGCTCATGCTGATGAGGCTGCATCGGTATTCGAATTGAAGGCTCACGTATTGAATATCTTCCGTCGTCTTGGCGTTAACACAGGCGCTTTGGTGTTCGGTACACTTTCTGACGATATTTACTCGGCAGCTATCTCAGTTCACACTCGTGGCGGTAAGCTGGTAGCTACTCTCGGTGTTATATGCAAGAAGATTCAGAAGGCATTCGACATCGACAACGAAGTATACTATGCTGACTTGAACTGGAAGGAATTGATGAAGGCTATCAAGAACAAATCAGTTTCTTACTCTGAAATCTCTAAGTTCCCAGCTGTGAAACGCGACTTGGCTTTGCTTATCGATAAGAGCGTGGAATTTGCTGAAATCGAAAAGATTGCTTACGAAACTGAAAAGAAATTGCTGAAGAGCGTGGAATTGTTCGACGTTTATGAAGGCAAGAACCTCGAAGCAGGCAAGAAGAGCTACGCAGTAAGCTTCAAGTTGCAGGATGAAAATGCAACCTTGAACGATAAGCAGATTGATAAGTTCATGCAGAAACTCATCGCTAACTTGCAGAAGAAACTCAACGCACAGTTGCGTTAATTTTGCAGGGCGTAACAACAGAAATTCATAAAAATAAAAACATATTAAAACTATAATCCCATGGGAAGAGCGTTTGAATATAGAAAAGCAACAAAAATGAAAAGATGGGGCCACATGGCTAAAACTTTTACTAGACTCGGTAAGCAGATTGCTATCGCAGTAAAAGCAGGTGGTCCAGAACCAGAAAACAACCCAGCACTTCGTTCGGTAATCGCAACATGTAAGCGTGAAAACATGCCGAAGGATAACGTAGAACGCGCTATCAAGAATGCAATGGGTAAAGACCAGAGCGATTACAAAGGAATGACTTACGAAGGTTATGGCCCTCACGGTGTAGCTGTATTCGT